>ENA-OQHF01000838-OQHF01000838.1-human-gut-metagenome-genome-assembly--contig:-NODE-838-length-17552-cov-2.989268_pt1 | contig 17552 bp, 29 predicted proteins | sample MGYA00242559_ERZ504709 | MGnify/ENA primary metagenome ERZ504709 (study PRJEB26092, sample SAMD00036203) | human gut metagenome | host: Homo sapiens | study: EMG produced TPA metagenomics assembly of... | reverse complement strand
TGTTGTTAAAAGTATCCTAAAAAGAAATTTATGCTTGACAAAAGTATCTTTGTAAGATATAATAACAGTGTCTTAAAGAGATAGCCAAGTGATTGACATATATTTTTTAACAATAAAGTATCTTAAAAAGATAGAAAGGAGTGCTTATGATTTATTCAAATGATGACCCAATGGCAATTTTTGGCAATGGAAATTGCAAGGACGGATAATTACGGTGAGTATGACTCATATGACGGGGAAACGGTATGTCCCGTATGCGGTGCTTTTGAACCGGAACATTACTATATCAATGATGATGAAGAATGTATCGGCTGCAGTGAATGTGTCAGAAAGTCGGACGTTATGTATTGATGAAAAATCAATATTAAATGAAAAAGAGGGTGATTAAATTGGGCATTGCAAATGAAGGGGAAATTCTTGAATTTCTAACGTACATAATGCGTCGCGAAGATGAGGAATTCGTATGGCGGATTCATTTAAAGCGGCAGAGCTTTTGGGTAAGCATTACGGAATGTTCGGAGGCAAGAGCGAAAGCGGAGGCGGTGATGTTATAATCGTCGATATATCGAAAAGCCGACAATCAAGGAGCGGAAAAATGCAGTGCAGTCTTGACAGGCTGATTGCACCGTCTTTCTACAAGGTGCATAACTCTATTGAAGATTATACGCATTTTGGCATTTGCGGCGGTCGTGGGTCGACTAAATCAAGTTTGTGAGCGTTGAAATTATACTCGGTATTATGAAAAATGCCAATACAAATGCGGTTGTACTGCGTAAGGTCGGTGCTTACTTAAAAGACAGTGTATTCTCTCAGCTTGAATGGGCGATTGAAAAGCTCGGCGTATCGGATATGTGGGATATAAAGGCGAGTGTGCCGGAAATGGTCTACAAAAAAACAGGTCAGAAAATACTGTTTCGCGGTGCGGACAAGGTGCAGAAATTGAAATCCACAAAGGTTACGCATGGATATATTCGATATATTTGGTATGAGGAGTTAGACGAGTTTTGCGGTATGAAAGAAATCCGTTCGATAAATCAGTCGATGATGCGTGGCGGTGAAAAATTTACCGTGTTTTATTCGTACAATCCACCACAAAACCGACGCAGTTGGGTAAACCGTGAGGTGCTCAAAAAGCGTGACGATATGCTTGTGCATAAGAGTACATATCTTGATGTACCGAAAAGCTGGCTTGGGGAACAATTTTTTTTGGAAGCAGAGTATCTTAAAAAGCTACACATTGATCAGTATAATCACGAATATCTCGGCGAGGTGACGGGAACTGGCGGTGAAATTTTTGATAATCTTGAAGTTGTAAAGCTTAGCGATGAGAAAGTAAAAAGTTTCGACAATATTAAATGCGGTGTCGATTTCGGTTTCGCGGCAGATCCGTTTGTGTATGTGGTGTGTTTTTATCACAACAATAAGTTGTTTATCTTTGACGAAATTTACGCGAAAGGGATGACAAATCACAATGCGGCTGAAAAGATTTTTGAAAAAGGGTTTGCTAATAAATTGATTGTATGCGACAGTGCTGAGCCGAAAAGTATCAATGATTTGCGAATGTTCGGTTTGCGTGTCCGCGGTGCAAGGAAAGGTCCGGACAGTATCGAGTACGGTATCAGATTTTTGCAGAGTCTTGAAAAAATCGTGATTGATCCCGAAAGGTGTCCGAATGTCACAAGAGAATTTTCGGAATATGAGCTTGAACGCGATACGGACGGTGAATTTAAGTCGGTTTATCCCGACAAGAACAATCACACCATTGATGCGGTACGTTATGCACTTGAGGACGAAATCACAAAGAAAAAAGCGAGGGTAATTAAAAGGAGTGAACTTGATTTATGATAATTGACGAGGATATTTTAAAGGACGGTATAGACGATGTATTGCTTGCTAAGCTGATTGGGAAACATTCGCTTGAACAGGAGCGATACGAAAAACTTTACAACTATTATATCGGCAAACACGCAATTTGTGAACGCAAACGTTCAAGCGACAATATCGCAAACAACAAAATTGTGTGCAATCACGCGAAGTATATCGTGGATATTGCAAAAAGCTATCTTGTAGGCAATCCTGTGGCGTACAGCTGTTCGGACGGATACGATATTGAGGCGGTTAAAAATTGCTTTGCCGTTCAGGATATGCCGAGTTTGGACGCGGAATTTGAAAAGACAATGAGCATTTTCGGTAAAGCTTATGAATTGGTTTATGCGGACGAGCAATCACAGCCGAAAAGTGTATGCTTGCCGCCGAGCAACACGTTTATTGTGTACGGTGCGGGCGTTGGCGAAATTCCGCTGTACGGCATACATTATTACAAAAAAGCGTGACATTGACGGCGCGGTTACGGGTGTTTGCTGTATTGTGTGTGACAGGGAGATGATTTATACATATGAAAACACTGCGGACAGTTTTTTGCATATGACTATGACAAATTCTCAGCACCACTATTTCGGTAAAATGCCTATGGTGGAGTATCGCAACAACGAAGAAAAGCAAGGTGATTTTGAACAGATGATTCCGCTGATTGACGCTTACAATATTTTGGAGTCGGACAGAGTTAACGACAAGGAACAGTTTGTTGACGCATTCTTATTCCTTACCGGTATCGACCTTGACAGTGAGCAGGCGAAGAAACTTAGGGAAGAACGCATTTTGATGGGATATGAGGGTGCGGCGGCTCAATATCTTTCAAAGGTTATGTCCGAAAGTGACATTGAAGTGTTAAAGGACAGTCTGAAAAGCGATATTCACAGATTTTCTATGATTCCCGATTTATCAGACCAGACGTTTGGTACAAATTTATCGGGTGTCGCGATTAAGTATAAGCTTATGGGGTTTGAACAGCATGTCAGAAATAAGGAGCGATACTTTACGAAAGCTTTAAAGCAGAGATTTGAATTGTATGTTCATTTTCTGTCGCTGAAAGGTGCTATGGAGTATGTGCCGATACATCGCATTGATGTTGTGTTTACGAGAAATTTGCCTGTTAATGAGTTGGAGATTTCACAGATGGTAAACAACTTAGTCGGTATTGCGTCAAGCGAAACTCTTTTATCACAGCTTTCATTTGTGGGCGATCCAAAGGAAGAGGCACAGCTTGCCGCAAAAGAAAAAATGCTTGGCGAAAAATTAAAATATGTACAGGAATAATTCAAGAATAAAAAACATAGTGATTTATTTTAATGTAAAGAAAGGAAAAAAGTATGGACGAAAAGAAGAAACAGGGGACACTAAACAGTGACACAAAAAACGAAAACGAGGGACATAAAAACGATGAACTGAAAAATCTCATTGCAAGCTATGTTGCGGAGGCGATTAAAAACGAAAAAGCAACGTGGGAAAAAGATTTTTCAGACAGAATCGTATCGGAAAGAGAGGACGCCGCGAAGATGGCTACAATGTCGGCAGAGGACAGAGCAAAGGCTGAAATGGACAAAAGACAAAAAGATTTTGAAAATGAAAGACAGCAGTATGTATCCGAAAGAGCCGAATTTGAGGCGGCAAAGGAATTGGCGGCTCAAAATCTGCCTGTGAATTTCGCAAGAATGGTTGCAGATGCAGACAAGAACATTATGGCGGAAAATATCGAACGCTTTAAAGCAGAATATATGAAAGCAATCGAAAGCGGTTTATCCGAAAGATTAAAGGGTGTTCCGCCGAAAATTTCAAGAGAAAAAGAAAATTTAACAGACCCGTTTTTAAGCGGTTTGGGAATGTAATAAATAACGTGAATATGAAAGGATGAATACAATGGCTATAAATTATGCAAGCAAGTATGCTCAAAAAATTGATGAAAAATTCGCAAGGGAGTCTATGACTTCGGCGGCGGTAAATAATGATTACGACTTTGTCGGTGTTAAGACGGTAAACGTATATTCAGTGCCTACAGCAGAGATGAACGACTATTCGGTATCAGGCACAAGCAGATACGGTACACCTCAGGAAATCGAAAACACTGTACAGGAAATGACTATGACGCGTGACAGAAGTTTCACGTTCACTATTGACAGGGGGACATATAACGATACTCAAATGTCAAATGCGGCAGGTGCGGCACTTCAAAGACAAATCAGAGAAGTGGTTGTGCCTGAAATCGACAAGTACCGTTTTGGAAAAATTTGCGAAGGGGCAAAAACTACCGTTACGGGTAAGGTGACAAAGGCAAATGCGTATGACGTATTTTTGACCGGTGCAACAACTCTTATTGAAAATAATGTTCCGCTTGTCGGAAGTTGTGCATTTGTATCAAGTGATTTTTACAAGAACATCAAGGAGGATTCAAGCTTTATCAGAAACGGCGATATGTCGCAGGAAATTTTGATTAAAGGTCAAGTCGGAACGATTGACGGTATTCCGCTTATCGTTGTGCCGAAGTCTTACTTCCCTGAAAACGTTGAATTTATTATCACAAATCAAGCCGCAACGACTTCTCCGGTTAAATTGTCGGAATACAAAATCCACGATAATCCGCCGGGAATCAACGGCTGGCTGGTTGAAGGCAGAGTGTATTATGACGCATTTGTGCTTGAAAATAAAAAGAGTGCGATTTATGTGTTTAAAACTGCCGAATAAGAATAGGTCAGAAAGGCTGTGTTGAAAAATGGGGGACACTAAAAATGAAATTCTTGATGCGGTGAAATTACTGCTCGGAATTAAAGACAATGATAAGGACGGTGTTCTTATGCTTTTGATTGAGGATGCTGTTAATTCTGTGCTGACGTACTGTCGTATTGATGTTCTGCCAAGACAGATTGTGAGCTTTATTCCGACACTTACGGTCAAGAGATATACGGCAAATCAAAACGGCGGTGTTAAGTCGGTTACGGAGGGTGAGAGGAAGGTCGAATACTCTGACGACAACTATGATTATTTGAAAGAATATGCAATACGTCTAAAGCCGTTTGTCAGCAGAAAAGTTAAAGTGCCGTCGGAGGTGATTGCTGATGATAAATCCGTTTGAACGATTTTATGACACCGAAATCGAGGTGTACGAAGTCGGTGAAAATACATATGAAAAAAAGGGTGAAAAAACACTTTTGGGGAGTGTTGTGTGTGATATTCAGCCATATGAAAATGAACTCGAAAACCGTATATACGGTTTGACCGAAAATAAAAAATATAAAGTATTCTGCGACAAAACAGACCTTATAAAAGTAGGCAGATATGCTAAATTCGGTGACGAATTTTTTGAGATTATAAAGGCTGAATGTTGGAAATTTCGGTATGACGGCGATGATGCGGAGTGAGAAAAATGCAGATTGATATTAATTATGATAACGGACTTTCGGATATTGCAAATAATATAGAAAATAATTTTGCGGATATAATCGGTCAGGGGGCTCAAACGGTATGTGAAAGTGCAAAAAGTCTGTGCCCTGTCGATACGGGACGGCTGCAGTCGTCAATTAATGTACAGCCCGGCGGAAATACGGCGGTTATATCGGCTGATACGGAATATGCGGTATTTGTTGAATTCGGTACGTCGAAAATGGCGGCACAGCCGTATCTTGTGCCGGCACTTTTATCAAACACGCAAGCAATATTGTCTGCAATCGCAGAGGCGATAAAGGGGTGATTATATGATTGATATTAATGCGGAGGCTGAAAAGTCACTCGGTGATGTTAAATGCAAAGCGGTATTTCAATATCCGAATAATTTTAATAATCTGCCGATTATAAGTTATTATACGGTGACGGAGTGCGGCGGATTTTATGCCGACAATGACGAGAGTATTCAAGACGGGCATATTCAAATTGACATATGGGCGGAAATTCCGAAAGAATGCAGTGATTTGGCGGCAGAGGTCAATGAAGTAATGACAAAGGACAGTTGGGTGAGGGAGATGTCTATGGACGTTCCCGAAAATGATAAAAAAATATATCATAAGACAATGAGATTTCAGAAGTATTTTACGTTATAAAAATATATCTCTTTAAGACAAAATATGAAAAAACGGAGGGAAAATTATGAACAAGAAACCTTTACCTACAATAGGTGTGGACAAGTATACTTTTTTTAAAGTGAATGAGGACAGCGTTAGCGGAACGGAATACGGAGAAGCGTATAATTTGAAAGGAACGGTTGAAATTGCACCGACCGACAACGGCGGCAGTGATGTTTTTGATGCGGACAACGGTGCGTATGAGGCGTCAAGCTATATCGAAAAATTGGGACACGATATAACAAATGCCGATATTCCGCCGGAGGTTGACGCAATGTGGCGTGGATTGACACGCAAAAACGGTGTGGTTGAAGTTGGAAATGATGTTAAAACAGTATATTTCGGAGTGGTATGGAGAATTTTGAAGTCCGACGGCTCGTACCGTTATGTAAGATACTACAAGGGTTCATACAGTTTTGCATCGAACGTTGGGGGAAAGACAAAACCGTCAAGCGGAAGTATTGACAAGCAAACCGCTAAGGCAACATACACGGCGGTACAACGTGATTTTGACAACAATTATTATGCGTATTTTGATGAAAGCGATTTGCCGTCAAATATAACAAGAGATGAATTTGAAAACAAGTGGTTTACGGATATGAATTACTATCCGCAGACGGTATAAGGAGAAAATTATGCAACATACATTAACATTTGTAAAAGATAAGATTAAATACGTTTCAAAGCCGTTTGACTTTGAGGCGATGTGCATTATTAATGACGCACATAATGATGAAAATAAGAAAGGTCCGCTCAGCATTTGCAGAGATGCACTGGACTATATGTTTGAGGGTACGGACGCAACTCAGGATATTATAAATTCCGTTGACGTGAACGAACGTGCAAAGATGTGTCTTGCACTTTGGGGTTTTTATGTTGATGCTCTTTCTTCAAAAAACGAGTAATGTCAGGCGGCAGCGGTGTGCTTAGGGACATCTATACGATGTTCCTAACGTACCACCACATACTGCCTGACGAAGTTGGCAGACAAAATCCGTGGGTACTGTTTAAAATGCTTGACGGGTTGAATGAAGATACAGAGGATTACGATAACGAACATTTGAGAATGTTTTACGGAGAGGAGGTATAGTTATGGCAGAGGCGGCTAATTTATCGGTCAGTATAACGGGTGACGCGTCAGGACTTATAAATGCTTTGGCAACGGCACAAAATGCACTTGCTACACTTAATTCATCGGCAGGTAAAATAATGAGTGAATTTGACGGCAAAAATGCAAAAATCAATATTACCGCAGTTGACAATACCGCAAGCGGTGTGAGTTCGGCAAGAGCGAATATAAACAGTTTGAAGGACAGAACAGTCAATGTTACAGTGAAGTACAATGTACAGGGAATGCCGAAACTGGCAGACGGAACACAATATGCAAAAAGCGGTTTGGCGGTTGTAAATGATGAAAGGGGCGTCAGTGATCCGCGTGAGCTTATCGAGCATAACGGGCGACTTATGATGTTTGGCGGACGTGATGTGCTTGTTCCGCTGTCGCAAGGTGACAAGGTTTATACGGCTGACCAAACAAAGGCGATAATGAACGGTATGGGTATTCCGCATTATGCGTCCGGCAAAAACAATGAAATGTTTGAAATTAAAAAGGCTGATTTAAACCATTACAAAAAAACAAACGATGTATCTCCGACAGAGGAATTAAGGCTTTGGAATGAATTGATGGAGCAATTCAGTTATGACAGCGAGGTTGTGAAAGAAATTCAAGAGGAGATTTTCGCGTCGCAGAAGAAAATTTGGAAAGAAGAAAAAAAGGCGAGCGAAACCGCACTTTCAGACTACAAAAAACATTCCGACGCATGGATTAAATATCAGGTGCAAGTGAATGATATGGGTGTTGACGAGCAGATTGAATCGTACAAAAGACAGCTTTATACCTATAATGCGATGGTGTCGGAAATGGTTACGTCAACCGCATATTCGGCAGAGGAAATTAAAGAAATTTGGGAGGATTTCTATGAGTACAAAGCCGATGTCGATTTGAAAATCGGCAAGCTTGAGAATGAAAAGAATTATGCCGTTTATGAAAAGTGGAAAAGTGACGCGAAGAATTGGAAAAATATCCGCGATACATATGATGATTGGAACGAAACAGGCGACAGTCATATTCAGTTTTACGAACGCAGTATTGAACGTATTCAGAAAATGTATGACGGCGGTTTTGTAGGTTGGCAGGAATACAGTGACGATACTATGTATGCGGTTTTGAATTTGTATAATGCAAAAATCGAGGCAACGGACGCACTTCTTGATAAGCAAAAGGAATACATAAATAATCTGAAAGAAAAGTTTTCAAGTGAAGAAAAGGCACTTGGCACGAAGTGGGAGGTTGAGGACAGGAACGAGTCGAAGTCCGAAATATCGCACAAATTGAGCATATATAAAAATGCGGTTACTCAAAAAGGTATGGATACATACAAATCTTTGCAGGAGCAGATGAAAAAGATAAAACGTGAAGAGGAAATGTACAAATTACAAAAAATGCATACCGCAACGCTGACAAGTCTTGAAAAACAGTTATGACACCGTTGAGGCAAATAAGAAATATCTTCTTGCAACTATCGAAAAAAACGGAATGAATATAGAAAAAATCGTGAAAAGCGTGAATTTTGACGTAAAAAATATGCAAAGTGTGATTACATCGTTGTTCAATCAGACTATAAGTGCAATAAAGTCGATTAAGGTATCGTCAAATTCTTATTCTGACAACAGAAATATCAGCATAAGAGGGGACAGCCGTGATATTTTGAACGCACTTCAAAACAGAGTCGGACTGGCTGTATCATACGGTAATTACAATTAAAGGGGGATTATATGAGGAATGGTTTTATATTTAAAGACCGTCATTCTTCCGATTTCGATGTGACGGTGAGGACTAAATCAAGACCGATATTGCCGAGCGTAAAAGAGAATATTGTCGATTTGCCGTACCGTGACGGCGGATATGATTTTTCAAAAGCTAATCCTTTCGGACGTGAGTTTTATAATGACAGGATATTCACGGTTACGTTTAACATATATGCCGATAATCTTGCGGAAATGCAGAGGAAGTTGTCTTTGCTTTCTCTGTGGCTTTGCGGTGAGGGTGAGCTGATTTTTGATGATATGCCATTTTCAAAATGGCGGGGGAAAGTGTCGGACGAGGTTATATATATGCCGGAACACGGCGGTCGTAAGGCGGTTATGGAGGTGTCGTTCAGGGCAGAACCGTTTTGTAAATGTATTTTTGATACGGAAGGCCCGGCTTTGGAAATGCCTTTTATGTTAGATGCAAATATACCTATTGATATTTCGTGTTTGTTTAAATTTAATATTTCCGGCAGCGGTGATATAAGTGTATACAATTTCGGTGACAGACCTGTAAGACCGATTGTAAAGCTTGGCGCGAGTGCAAGAAATGTAACGCTGTCTATGAACGGCAAATCGCTTGCGTTTATGTCAAACGGTCAGACAACGATTGATTTTGAAAAACAAAATGTCAAAAATACAAGCGAAAATATATTGGTGTCGGGTGAGTTTTTTGAATTTCCGTCGGGAAGAAACAAACTTCATATCGTAAATTCAAACAGTCAAAATATGACGGCCGAAATTTCATATACGCCGTATTTTATGTACGGTGAACATTTTGACGACTTGGAATGGGGTGACGGAAATGCTTAGAATATTACCGTATAACAGTGTTACGTTTGACAAGGGTATTGTAATCGGTGACGCGTATGATGTGCGTGTTACGTATGAAATAAACGGTGAACTGAAGTGAACCCCAAAATTTAGACAAAATTAAATATTAACTTGCTTGTGAATGAGTTCGGTATTGTACCGGACTCATTCCTTTTAGCTTTAAAGAAATTCTTTCATTGTTGTAATAATCAATATATATTTTTAATTCATCTATGAAAGCTTTGACACTTTCAAATTTTTCACCATAAAACATTTCAACTTTTAATCTTCCGAAGAAGTTTTCCATTGCACCGTTGTCCATACAGTTTCCTTTTCTAGACATACTTTGTACAATATTGTGTTCTGACAGTAAACGTTGATATTCCGAATGTTGGTATTGCCAACCTTGGTCAGAATGGAATAATGGTTTCGCATTAGCGGGCAGCTTTTTGAATAAACCATCAAGCATTTCTCTAATTTGCTGCAAATTTGGACTTAATGAAATTGAGTATGACACAATTTCTCGATTATACAAATCCATTACAGGTGACAAATATACTTTATCATTACACACTTTAAATTCAGTTACATCAGTTGATAGTTTTTCAAAAGGTTTTGTAGCTGTAAATTCTCTGTTAAGTAAGTTGTCGGCTATTTTGCCGATTTCTCCTTTGTATGAACGATATTTACTGTTTTTGCGTTGTTTTCCTTTGAGATTAAGTTCTTTCATCAGTTTCAACACAGTTTTATGGTTAATTGTATATCCTTTTTGTCTTAATACAATTAAGATTCTGCGGTATCCGTATCTGCCTTTATTAGCTAAAAATATATATAGTATTTCTTGTTTTTCTTTCTTGTATTTATCTTTGATTGGATGTTGTATATAGTAATAAAAGGTACTACGGGCTAAACCTGATAATTGCAGCAAGTCTTTTAACGGATATTTTTGCCTTAATTCATTGACTATTGCTGCTTTTTCTCTTCTTTTAACATTCTTTTCCGAACTAAGGCACTGAGTTTTTTTAAGTATTCATTCTCCATTCTTAATCGCTGATTTTCGGCAATTAAATCTTCTTCAATTTTCTTATCAAGTTTGGGTGGACGACCTTTTGCTATTCCATCTACTTTACTGGCTCTACCTCGTCTTTCTTTCATCAGACCTTCGGCTCCTTCTTCCAAGAATATGCGTTCCCATTTCGATATTACATTATGTTTAACATCGTATTTTCTCTCTGTTTCCATTATACCCAAATGGTTTTCTCGCATATCCATTATAACAGATAGTTTGAATTATGGCGAGTGTTTTCTATATTTTTGCCCTTTCTTTGCCATAAAAATATGCACCTCCAAAAGTGTCTAACTTTTGGGGTGCATATCAAACGCAGGCTTGATTTTTCGCACCCGATAAATGAAAAGTCGGAAATTATAAGTGAAAATAAAATCGTTGTATGCGAGGGGCAGGCATACAGAATTATAAAGGTAACAAAAACAATCGGTGAAAAGAATTTTATTACGACGGAATGCAGTCACGTCTATAATGCGGACGCGTCGAACATACATATTCAAAATATTCCCGATTTAATCGGAAAAACTCCGTCTTATGTTTTGGGGCAGATATTTAAAAATACGAAGTTTTCGATTATGACGGACAGTGAATTGACAAAAGTCGGATTGAAACGAGTTGATTACAGCGGTTTTAAAGTTGATTTCTTTTCTATGGATAAGACCAATCCGTATGAGGCGGTTAAGGCTCTTATCGAAAACTGCGGTAAGGGCGAGATTTATGCCGACAATTACAAGATTGCCCTTGTGGAGCGTATAGGCGGTGAAAGTTGTTTAAGGCTTGACCTTTCAAAGAATATGAAAGATATTTCGATAGAAAGGGATATAACCGATATGGTGACGAAGTTGTACCCTTACGGAAAAGATGACGCACATATCGGAAGTGTGAACAGCGGAAAGCAGTTATATTATAAGTGAAAACGCGGATATTTACGGTGTTCGTGAGGGGTATCGTGATTATACCGATTATATTGAACCGAGTAAAATATTAAGACGCGCACGGTGGGAGTTTGACAGTGAAAATGAGGAAAGAATTGACGTGCCTTGTGTTAATATAACAGGCGGATATGCCGATATTTCAAAGCTGGCGGATTATGCGGACGAGAAAATTAATATCGGTGATACGGTGACTGTAATCGACTGCGGAAACGAGATTAGAGAACGCGTCATAAGGCTTGAATATTATCCTTATCAAAGTGACGATACCGTTATATCTGTCGGCAGGGTAAAAAAGGATTTGTTTTTCTATCTTGAACAAATAGGAACTCTTGCAAAACGTTACAAAAAAGTATCGACAACAGGCGGTAAAGTCAAGGCAAAATCGGTAAGCGGTGTTATTTCACAGTCCGGAATGAAAATAAACGGTGAAAACGGTACGGTTTCGCTGTTATCTGATATTATTGAGGTGTCAACGGACGGTGACGTAAAAACGCAGATTGGAAATGTGAACGGTCAGTTTGTGTTTAATATTACGGACAACAACGGCAATTCGGCTGTGAATATTACGGACAAGGGCAATATGAATTTTAAGGGTGATTTTGAAACTGAAAAATTGAGTGTGGGGGATAATGTTATTACACAGGACAGTAACGGTGTGTTGTGTATTAACGGTAAAAGGATATTGGTGGAAGGAGAATAAGAATGAAATTAGATTTTAATTTTGACGGAAAAACTTTGCTGAAAAAATGGTGGCAACAGGTGAAATCGAATTTTCAGACGGTGCAGGACGAATATAATGCGTTAGAGGATAATTTGAGTGAAGAAATAAATCGACGTGTGAATTTAGGTAATGATTTGACTGATAAAATAACAAAGGAAACGTCGGACAGAAAGACGGCAGACCGTTCTCTTGAGGGCAAAATTTCAACCGAAACATCGGACAGAAAGAAAGCGGACAATTCGCTTGAAATCAAAATTTCAAACGAGGTAAATTCGCGTCAAGAGGCGGATAATGAATTGAGCGGTCGTATCGAATATGAAAAAAATGGAGCGACAGGCAGATAATGAAGAAAACAAGTCAAGATTTTTTGAAAAAGCAGACAAAACCGAGTTGTACGGAAGAGAAAAGAATATTACGCATAAGATAACACACAGTCTGAAAAAGTCTGATTTTATTATAAACATAAATCAAGGAAACGGAAACGGTACAGTAACGATAAACAGCTTACCTGTGCAGACTAAAAATTTTTAGGGACGGACGTGCATATATACAAACAGCACCGATTTCTGCCTCGTTTTCGGCGGAAAAAGGTGAAGAAGGAGAAAAGTGGATTAATTTGTTATATGACAGCGATAACGGCACATTGGGCTTGGAGGTTACGGAACAGCCTGAATCGGGTAATGTTGCAAAGATGAATGTAACATATATGAAAGCGGAAGTTGCCGAAATATATGCGGGTATAATCAGATTTGATGGATTGAACACGCTTGATGCTCTCAAAACGAATAGCAGAGATTCGTTTGTTGGGGCAATCAATGAACTTGTAAGCGGAAAAGTCGGTGCGAATGATATTGTAAATGGTAAAGATGCAAGTTATCGTGTGACGGACTTGCTGAAGTGGGTGGCCGGAGGTTTAGAAAAAAGTAATTCAGTTAATTATCCGGGACTTGACTACATAATCAGCGATGTTTACGAAATGTTTAATGCACTTTGCAGTTATGGTTTCCAAGAGCCGATCGAGGTTGTAAAAACGGTGGCGGAGTTAAAAAAGCAAGCTGAAAATAAATAAAACGGAGGAATAATTTATGGACAGGATTTTTAATTGGACAAGTACGGTTATAGGAATTGTGGGCGGATATTTCGCCGCGATTTTCGGTCAATGGGACAGTATTTTGTGGGCACTGTTGGTGATAATGGTGCTTGACTGTCTGACAGGTGTTATTAAAGCAATTTATACAAAAACAATGTCGAGTGAGATTGGGTTTAAAGGATTACTCAAAAAGATTACTATATTAATTATAGTAGCACTTTCAAATGTTCTGCAACAGATTACAGGTGACAATGTTGCAATTCGGGAAATAGTTATTATGTTTTACGTGGCGAATGAGGGTATAAGTGTGTTGGAAAATGTGGCGGTGATTTACCCGCGAATGCCGAAAGCAATAAAGGATATATTGCTCCAAATTCGTGACAGTAACAGTGCGGACAGTGAGTGAATATAATATATGGGGAGTGAGATATATGATAGTAGGAATAAATTGCGGACACACTGTCAGCGGTACAGTCGGCAGCGGTGCGGTCGGATTCCTTAACGAAAGCAACGAAACGCGCCGAGTCGGTTATAAAGTAATGGAGTATCTCAGGGCAAAAGGTGTTACGGTGGTTGATTGCACTGATGATTATTCTTCTACGGTAAGTGAAAATTTGAAAAAAGATTGTGGATAAAGCGAATGCACAACCGCTTGATTTGTTCGTTTCGATACACTTTAACAGCGGCGGCGGCAGAGGAACTGAGGTTTATACCTATAACGGAGAAGTTTTTAAACAAGCGGAGCTGGTATGTGAAAATATGGCGGAGCTTGGGTTTATAAACAGAGGTATAAAAAACGGTTCAAATTTGTATGTCATTCGCAGAAGTAATGCGAGGTCGATGCTTATAGAAGTGTGCTTTGTTGACACTAAATCGGACGCGGATTTATATAATGAAGTCGGTGCAGACAGAATTGCCGAGGCAATAAGTGACGCGATAGTCGACGAAAAAATGGAGGAGGAACTTACAATGTCGCAATATGAAGAATTAAAACAAATGATTTCGGAACAGACTGCAAGAGTTGATGTTTTGCAGAATGAGGTTTACAAAATCGAAAATCCTATGATTTATAATTATATCGATGATAATATGCCCGACTGGGCAAAAGAGGCTGTTCGGTGGTGCGTGGATAACGGTATAATTGTCGGCACAGGCAGCGGATTGGGGCTTGATGATACAAAACTTTGGACCTGCGTAGTGATGTATCGTTTGTCAAAAACGTTGAAATAATAAATATAGCTGCCGATAAATTTGTCGGCAGCTAAAAAAATGAACAAATCTTTATAAAAATTAGTAAAATATCTTGACATATCTATGTAAAATAAGGTATAATAGATATTGTTGTACAAACAGTGTATAACTGAGTCCATCAAGTCCGTTTTTAGAATTGACTTGCCGGAGGGAGGGGAAACAATGTCTGAAGTAAGAGTAAAAGATAATGAATCATTAGATAGCGCACTTCGCAGATTCAAGCGTCAATGTGCTAAGTCAGGTGTCATGTCTGAAATCAGAAAGCGTGAGCACTATGAAAAGCCAAGCGTAAAGCGTAAAAAGAAATCAGAAGCTGCAAGAAAAAGAAAGTTCTAATTTTTAATTAGCAACATAAGGAGATGACGATAATGTCTTTAAAGGAAAAATTAGCAGAAGATCTAAAATCGTCAATGAAAAACAAAGACACTGTACGCAAAAATACAGTACAACTTGTCCGTACTGCAATATTGCAGGTTGAAAAGGACAACAAAGTAACTCTTGATGACGAGGATATTTTGGAGGTAATTGCAAAGCAATTAAAGCAACGCAAGGACTCTCTTCCTGAATATGAAAAGAGTGGCAGAGAGGATTTAATCTCTCAGTTAAAACAGGAAATGGAATGCTTGATGGAATATCTTCCTAAACAGCTTACAGAGGACGAGCTACGTCCGATTGTAGAAGAAGGCGTTAAAGCAGTAGGCGCAACCTCCATGAAAGATATGGGTAAGGTTATGGAATACGTTATGCCGAAAGTTAAGGGAAGAGCAGACGGAAAAGCAGTCAGCACGATTGCTAAAAGTTTGTTTAACTAAAAATATTACAGAGAGAGCTTCGGCTCTCTCTTATATTTCATTTTTGCTGGTGTAGCTCAGTTGGCAGAGCAACTGATTCGTAATCAGTAGGTCGGGGGTTCGACTCCCCCCATTAGCTCCAATCGGAACAGGTTAGTGCTTGTTTCGATTTTTTTGTGCAAACAAATCAAAAAGCACGACTGTATCAGACTGTGCTTTTTGTCATTTAAAGATTTTCTTTAAAATAATTTTCAAGAACATTGCGGCTTCAGTTTCGTCGTTACCTTCAACTTTGACAGTAACGAAATCACCTTTACTGATGCCAAGACAAGTATTGTAAAAAGTCTTTTTAAGTTTTCAATTCCTGGTTATATTCAATGCTAATGTTCGACGTAAAATTTTGTGCTTTTTGTACGAGTTTGCCGGCACATCTGGCGTGAAGTCCGTGTTCACCTTGAATTGTATAAGAAAATTGTTTCATGGTAAAAACCTCCTATCCTTCGGAAATATCAATATGATTATTTCCAGATACGTTATTTCTATACCCGGCGGTATAAAAATAAATGCACAACTTTGTACATTGGCTACATTATATCACAGTCGATTGATTTGTCAACAAAATGAATAATAATACCATTAAATAGATAAAAAATCCGATTAATACGAAATGTTTTTTATGAAAAGTGAAAGAAAAAATAACCATTAAATGTATTAATGGTTATATGTTTACAGGATATAATATAACAAAACATCAAAAATGTGTATATTTTGAGGATATATCCTTAATATATGTTAAATATTTTTCGACTTCAGACTGCGGAGAAAGGATTTTTACACCTGTTCCGAGTCCTGCAAGCCAACCGTAAAACTGTGAACTGATGTTTACATTTAATTTGGCAACGAACGTATTTTCAGTATTTGAGTTTAAAATAATATCCTTGCCGAACCTATCCATAACAACACCGATAAGGTTATTGTCAAATTCAATTTCGAGTGTATTTTCGTCACCTGCAAACATACCGAATGTTCTTTTTGAATAGTTTCCTATATCGAATTTGCTGAATTGGTCACCGCCGTCACGTTTTTCGGCGGTTATTGTTATGTTAAGCATTTTGTCTACACGGTAATGGCGTATTTCTTTGCTATCATCATCAAAACCAATCAGATAGTAATTTTCATCGTCCCATACCAAAATATACGGACTTACGGTGTAATTTGCACCGTCCTTTTTCGGTTCAAGCTTTTTGGCAAGCGTCCATGAACAATATTTGAAAGTGATTTTAACATCTGAAGATATTGCGGAATGAAGTTTATCTATATTATAGAAGATACTCTCATTCATCGTCTTAATTCTGTTTGAAACAACGACTTGTCTTTGAAGCGTTTGAGCCTCATGACGGCTGGCGAGCTGTTCGATTTTGTGAATTAACTGATTTGATTTCTTTTCTGTAATGAATTTTGAAGATTGAACTGCGTCAACCAATAACTTCAATTCTGCAATTTCAAAATCTCTTGACGCGAGATAATATCCTTTCGGCTCGCTTCTTCTGCTCAAAATATCGCAACCGAATAATTTAAGCCGTTCAATGTCATCATAAATGCTCTTGCGTTCGGCACTTATACCTTGCTTGGCAAGTGCCGAAATAATATCATTTGCGGACATTGCGTGATTTTCGTCTGTATTTTCCTTTAACATCTGCATTATGTACAGTAATTTCAGCTTTTGATTAAATGATTTCCCCATTGCAATCCCCCCCAAGTGTAATATAAATTAATGATACCACAAGTTAATGAGTCTGTCGACAAAATGTCGACAGCTCCAAAAATCACATCTTGCGATGTAATTTTTGAGTGTTTTTAGAGAAAAAATCATAAAGTTCCTCCAAAGTCGAAACTTTAGATTTTAAGCCATTTCTGTCGCACAGGTCGCCAGAAATGATTATAAATTGGTTGCACCTCAAATCACCCAAGAACAAAGTAGACAAAACCATAACGGTTTGTCTACAATCTGAAATGCCTTTCTCAAAGAGAAAGGCATTTTGGTTTATAGTCCAAGTTGTTTTTTGCAA
>ENA-OQHF01000834-OQHF01000834.1-human-gut-metagenome-genome-assembly--contig:-NODE-834-length-17572-cov-3.029063_pt1 | contig 17572 bp, 18 predicted proteins | sample MGYA00242559_ERZ504709 | MGnify/ENA primary metagenome ERZ504709 (study PRJEB26092, sample SAMD00036203) | human gut metagenome | host: Homo sapiens | study: EMG produced TPA metagenomics assembly of... | reverse complement strand
CGCGCAGACGGAACTCGTCCTCCTGACGGCAGGCAACGTGCACCGGCACGCCGCCGGACAGGGTGGTAATGGGCTCGTAGCACACAAAGCAGGGCTCCGGGATGATCACCTCGTCCCCGGGCTTGACCAGCGTGCGGATGCACATATCAATGGCCTCGCTGCCGCCCACGGTCACTAAAATCTGCCGCATGGGGTCGTAGCGCAGGTTCATGCGCCGCTCCAGATACCGGCTGATCTCGGCGCGCAGCTCCTTTAAGCCGGCGTTGGAGGTATAGCGGGTGCGGCCATGCTCAAGGCTTTCAATGCCGGCTTCGCGCACAGCCCACGGGGTCTTGAAGTCCGGCTCGCCTACGCCAAGGCTGATGCACTCGGGCATTTCGGCGGCCAGATCGAAAAACTTTGCGGATCCGGAGGGGCGCATGGCCTTGGCGGCAGGCGCGATCAGTTTATCATAATCCATCACAGCACCGTGCACTCTCTTTCATCAATTTCTTCATCCTGATACAGCCGCCCCTCTTTTTTGTAGGTGCGCAGCACAAAATGGGTGGCGGTGGACAGCACATCGTCCAGCGGCGAAAGCCGCTTTGCCACAAACAGGGCGATCTCCTGGAAGGTCTGTCCCTTGATCACCAGCTGCAGGTCGTAGCCGCCGCTCATCAGCAGCACGCTCTCCACCTCGTCAAAGGCGGCGATGGTGGCGGCGATCTCGTCAAAGCCGCGGCTCTTCTTGGGGCTGACGTTCAGCTCGATGACCGCCTCCACGCGGTTCACCTTGGCCTTTTCCCAGTCCACAAGGGTCTTGTAGCCCTTGATGATGCCCTGCGCCCGGGCAAGATCCATCATCGCCGCCACCTCGGCGGGGGATTTGTTCAGCATGGTGGCAATGTCCTCCACGGGCAGCCGGGCGTTGTTTTCCAGAATCTTCAAAAGCTGTTCCATTGTCATATACTCCTTATCAACCCTCTACACGGAAATCCGCAGGAAATTATGTATAAGTATAGCACAAGCCCCGGCAGATTGCACTTGATTTTTATATAGAATGTCTTTTGCCCCTGTATTCTGCTCTTTTTTACAAAAAGTGTGTTCAAAATTTGCTAAATCTGCTATACTGGAAGGGTAAGCGTGTGCCGGGTCTTTGGCGGCACCAATCACTATAAGGAAAACGAGGGTGGAAACCATGAAAGCTTTCATTACCGTCATTGGACACGATACCGTGGGCGTTGTCGCAAAGGTGGCCGGTCTGTGCACCGAACTGAACATCAACATTGAAGATGTGACCCAGAGCATCCTGCAGGGGATGTTTGCCATGATCATGCTGGTGGATCTTTCCAACTGCAATGTTGACCACGACCAGCTGCACAAGCGCACCGATGCGCTTGCCGCCGAGATGGGGATGCAGATCAACGTGACCCGTCAGGAAGTTTTTGACGCCATGCACACCATCTGAGCCGGAAAGGAGCCCGCAACCGCTATGAGTATGTTTAACACCGGGGATATCCTGGAAACTATCGAGATGTTCACGCAGGATAATCTGGACGTGCGCACCGTGACCATGGGCATCAGCCTGCTGGACTGCATCGACCCGGACCCCAAGAAGGCCTGCGAGAATATCTATAACAAGATTACCACCAAGGCTGCGAACCTTGTCTCCACCGTGGAGCATATCAGCGCCGAGTACGGTATTCCCATCATCAACAAGCGCATCAGCGTTACCCCCATCGCCATGCTGCTGGGCGCCTGCCCGGAGGCAGACCCCGTGGACTTTGCAAAGACGCTGGACGCCGCCGGCAAAAAGGTGGGCGTCAACTTTGTGGGCGGCTACAGCGCACTGGTGCACAAGGGCTTTTCTGCCGGTGACCGCCGCCTGATCGAGTCCATCCCCCGCGCACTGGCCGAGACCGACATCGTGTGCAGCTCGGTGAACATCGGCGCCACCAAGGCCGGTCTGAACATGGACGCCATCAAGCTGATGGGCGAGGCCGTGAAGAAGGCCAGCGAGCTGACCGCCGACCGTCAGTGCATCGGCGCTGCCAAGCTGGTGGTGTTCTGCAATGCCCCGGAGGATAACCCCTTCATGGCCGGTGCCTTCCACGGCCCCGGCGAGCCGGACTGCGAGATCCATGTGGGCGTTTCCGGCCCGGGTGCTGTGCGCGCCGCGCTGGCACGTCTGCCCAAGGACGCCCCCATCGATGAGGTGGCAGAGCTTGTAAAGCGCACCGCCTTCAAGATCACCCGCGTAGGCCAGCTGGTGGCAAACCTTGCCTCCAAGGCACTGGGCGTGCCTGCCGGTATCATCGACCTTTCTCTGGCTCCCACCCCGGCCATCGGCGACAGCGTGGCCAATATTCTGGAAGAGATGGGTCTGGAGACCTGCGGCTGCTGCGGCACCACCGCCTGCCTTGCCCTGCTGAACGATGCTGTGAAGAAGGGCGGCGTGATGGCCTCCAACCACGTTGGCGGCCTGTCCGGTGCCTTTATCCCGGTCAGCGAGGATGCCGGTATGATCCACGCTGCCGAGATCGGCTGCCTGACCATTGAAAAGCTGGAAGCCATGACCGCCGTCTGCTCTGTGGGCATCGATATGGTCATCATCCCCGGCGACACCACCCCTGCCGTCATCAGCGCCCTGATCGCCGATGAAGCCGCCATTGGCATGGTGAACAGCAAGACCACCGCCGTGCGCGTGATCCCCGCCATCGGCCGCAAGGCCGGTGAGGTGCTGGACTTCGGCGGCCTGCTGGGCTACGGTCCCATCATGCCGGTAAACAGCCACGACCCCTCGGTATTCATCAACCGCGGCGGCCGCCTGCCCGCCCCCATGCAGTCTTTGAAGAACTGATACGAACCCTCTCAGTCATTGCGCAGCAATGACTGAGAGGGTTTATTTTTTTGTATAATCCCGCTGCAACAGACCCATCCTCTGGTTATCATTTCCAGAAGAGGGGTCTGTTTTTTATGCTTCGCTGGTTTTCAAAACCGCTTTCCGTCCGGCAGATGCGGCTGCTGTGCGCCAGCTTGCTGGCGGGCTTTGCGCTGTGCGGCGCTTTGCAGGGGCTGTGCTGGGGGCGCACCCAGCTGGATGCAGGGGCAGCGCTGTGCGCCGACACCCTGCGGCTGCACATCCGGGCGGCCAGTGATGCCGTAGCCGACCAGAGCGCCAAACTCCGGGTGCGGGACGCCGTGCTGGCCGTGATGCAGCAATGCCCGGCGCAAAGCGCACCGGAGGCGCGAGCGTGGGCAGCGGGGCAGCTTTTGCAGTTTCAGCTGGCGGCGCAGCGGGCACTGGCCGCGCAGAGCATCCATGCCCCGGTGCGGGTGTATCTCGTAAATATGTACTTTCCCGCCCGGCGCTACCCCACTGGTCAGCTGCCCGCCGGACGGTACGATGCGGTGCGCATTGATATTGGCAGCGGCAGCGGGCGCAACTGGTGGTGTGTGCTATACCCGGGGCTGTGCAGTTTTGCGCAGGGCGGCTACGCTCTGCCTGCCGAAAACGACCTTGTCTGCGGGCAGTACATCCTGCGGTTCCGGCTGGTGGACTGGGCACACCGGCTGACTGCCCGGCGGCAGACTGTGCTGCTGGCGGGGTGACGCCGCACCCCGCCGGAGCATAGCATGGAGGGAAAGGAGGGATCCCTCTATGGCGATTCCCGGTTATTATTCCCTGCTCCAGCGCGGCTCCTCCGGGCCGGACGTGGCACTTGTGCAGACGTGGCTCAACGGCGTGCGCGATGCGTGCACATGGTATGACGAGCTGAAGGCGGACGGCAAGTTCGGCGCAAGCACCCAGCGTGCCGTGCAGGAGTTCCAGCTGAAGAACAAGATGAACATGGACGGCAAGGTGGGGCAGAACACATGGAACGTGCTCTACACCCGCTACACCGCAAAGCATGGGCTGAAGGTGCCCTACCCCGGCATCGTGCTGCACACCGGCGATTCCGGCGGCACGGTGCGGCTGGTGCAGCAAAAGCTCAATTCTCTGGGCGAGCGGCTGAAAGATGACGGCAAGTACGGTGCGGCCACCGCTGCCGCCGTGCAGCGGTTCCAGCGGCGCAACGGTCTGACGGCAGACGGCAGTGTGGGCTACGCCACTTGGGAAAAGATGTTCTGATATACGCAGGCCGTAAAACGATTTGGAATGGCCTCCGCGTGCGCTTTGGCCATATTCAGCGGAAAGAATCATTTTTAAATTTCGGGACACCGGAGCGTCCGCAGACGCTCCGGTGTCCCAAAGTTATAGATCCGTTTTCCGCGCCTTACACCCCGCCGTGACGGCGCTGCTCGGCGGCAAGCTCCTGCTGCAAAGCCGCCTTGCGGTGATCCAGCAGCAGATCCTTGTTGTACTTGAAGTACCGCTCACAGCCGTTCTCGGTGAGGAACTGGTGGGAAGCGGGATTCACCGTAAGCTCGGTGACGAACACCACCATCTCCTGACTTTCTGCAAACGCCTGCTCCATAAAGTCGAAGGCGGCTTCCAGCGCAGCAGCGGCGGTCTTTTGGGTGGCCTCGCGCTGGTCTGCCAGCGCACGGAACTGTCCGCGCAGCAGGTCGAAGGCTTCCTGCGTGCCGGCGGCGTTAGCGCGGCGCAGCTCGCCCTCCCACTGGTGCAGCGCGGCCTGCACCTGCAGACGGTTGGTCAGCTCTGCCCTGCCCAGCAGCCCGGCATCGCGCTTTTGCTGGGTCTCCGTCTCGTAGTCCTTGATCTGCTGGCTGAACAGCTCTGCGGAGCCGTCCGGGATATCCTCCGGCAGGGTAGCCAGCGCCTTTTTGGTCTCCCGCAAAAAGGCGTAACAGGCATCGGCCACGGCATCCGCCTGCAAAGAGGCGGCAAAGCGGGTGTCCAGCCCCGCCAGCAGCAGACTGACAAGGCTGAGCCGCTCGTCAAAGGGAGCCTGCAGCAGCCGTGCGAACACGGCGGACTTTGCCTGCCCGGCAAGAATTTCCTCCACGCCGTAGTCGTCCCGGTACTTGTAGTACAGGTCCAGATAGGCCGAGAAGTCCTCGGCGATCTTCGGGTGCTGGATGTATTCCCGGATCAGCTCCTCGTCTGCCTGCAAGCCCAGTGCTTCGTAGGTGTCCAGCAGGTTGGAAAGATCCTCCCAGCCGCGGGCAGTGACGAACTGGGTGCCGTCCACGTCCGCGTTGATCTGGTAAAAGTTCTGGGGATGCAGCTCCAGATAGCTCAGAATGGCGCTGTGGATATGGGCGGCGCGGGCGTAGTCCTTCCACACCGGCAGGTCGGGCTCGATATCCATGCGGCGCACGCGGTCAAGGGTTACGATGTCAAAATCCCGGACGGATTTGTTGTACTCCGGCGGGTTGCCTGCCGCCACGATGACCCAGCCCGCAGGCACAGCCTGATTGCCAAAGGTCTTGCACTGCAAAAAATTGCAGCATGGTGGGGGCCAGCGTCTCGGAAACGCAGTTGATCTCGTCGATGAACAGAATGCCCTCCGAAAGGCCGGTGGCCTCCATTTTGGCATAGATGCTGGCGATGATCTCGCTCATGGTGTATTCGGTCACCGATACGTCCTTATCGCCGTAGTGGCGCTGCCGGATAAAGGGCAGACCCACGGCGCTCTGGCGGGTGTGGTGGGTGATGGTGTAGGCCACCAGTGCCACCCCGCACTCCCGGGCCACCTGCTCCATCACCTGCGTTTTGCCAATGCCCGGAGGGCCCATCAGCAGGATGGGGCGCTGCCGGATGGCGGGAATGGCGTATTCGCCCAGCGCATCCTTAGCAAGGTAGGCTTTTACGGTATGCTCGATCTCTTCTTTGGCACGTTTGATATTCATAATGATTTCCCCTCTTGTCAGGAGTTGTTCAGTTCGCGGTACAGGTCATCCTCTTCGGCCAGAGCGTCCGCAAGGGCGCTGGCCGGGCGGGCTGCCGCACCGGTAAATTCTTCTTCGTCCAGTACCACCTTCATCGCCCACGGCGGCACATTGGCATCATCGAACCGCTCCCCTAAAAACAGGAAGGCGGTATCGTAGCCGGGACGCCGCGCCGGGTAGGTGCCCATGCCGTCGGTGAAGTACAGCAGGCCGCGCAGGTTCGAAAACTTCTTTTCGGCGCAAAGCTGATCCACATATGCAAAGGCCGGACGGAAGTCCGTTCCGCCGCCGCCCCGCAGCTCAAAGTGGTTCATGGCATGGATGAGTTCATCCTCGTTGCGGATGAGGATATCCTGCCGCACGGCGTTGTCGGCCTGAATCAGGTGCAGGTTCATGCGGTGGAAAAAGTTTTCCCGTCCTTTCAGCAGGGTGTAGGTTTCTGCCAGAAAGGCGCGCACCAGCTCGCCAGAGGTGGAGTAGCTGGTATCAATGACCAATGCCAGCTCCTCAATTTTTTTGCTCTCCCGGCTTTCCAGCGGCTCGATGAGCGGCAGGTTGCCGTACACCGAAAGGCCGTAGGTGTAGAAGTTCAGATCGAACTCGTCCGGGTCCAGCTTTACCTCCTCGCGCAGGACGCAGAACCGGCGCAGAAAGTCCTTGTAGCTGCGGCGGCTGCGGTTAGCAGCCTTCACCTGCTGCTTCAAGGCATCGGTGCCCTCGCCCGCCTCTTTATCCCGCAGGTCCAGCTCGGTCTGCATCCGCTCCCCGATCTTCTGCCACGTTTTCTGCGGCAAAGGGGTGGGCATCTGCTGGGGCTGCTCCGGGGCATCCTTCGGCCACAGGCGGTGGTCATCGGTGACGAACTCCCGCTCCAGCTGCCGCAGCACGCCGGGCGTCTGCCGGGTGAGCCAGCGGTACACCGGCGCTGCCGCCACCACCTTTTCCTCAGCGGTAATCTGCCAGTAGGCGTTCTGCCGCACATAGGTCAGCGGGCGCATCACGCTTTTGCGCTGTAAGCTGTCGATGACGTTTTCCACCGCGATATCGCACGCAAGGCTCCACAGCTGCGGCTCGCGGCGGCCTTTCAGCCACAAATGCCGGAATACGCAGTGGAATATGGTGTGAAGATACAACCGGTTGAGATATTTCGGGTTCTCCTGATAAAGCTGCAGCAGGCGCTGCGGCTGATAATACAGGGTCTGTCCGTCCGTAGCCAGCACCCGGCAGCGCTCGTCCGGGGCGGGGTTCAGGGCGCTGAGTGCCATATCCAGAAACCGGAAGTCCAGATACAGCCCGCTGCGCACCACCGCCAGCACCTCGCCACCCATGCGTGCCTGCCACTCCTCGTGGGTCTCCGGCCGCTGGATTGGAGGGCTTGCGGGGTCGAAAAATTTTTCTTTTGGCAACGTGTGGTCACCTCTCAAAAATCAAAATCGTACCGCTGCTTTTTGGGCTGGGGAGCATATTTTTTGTGCTCCGCATCTGCCAACAGGGCGGCAGCAGCGGCGTTCTCCGCCTTGGCGGCAAGGGCGGCGGCAGATGCAAAAGCGGCTTTATCCAGCACGTCCAACGCCAGCAGGGCGCGGATGCTGTCGGTGTCCTGTGCCTTTAAAAAGGCGGGCGAACACCCGGTCGGTGTTGGCTGCCAGAAACGCCCGGTAGTGCCCGGCAGCAGCTTCGGTCAGCTGCCACGGATACCGCAGGCGGGCAAAGCAGAGCATGGCCATAATGGCGGCGTCATCGGCATCGTGCCCCTGTGGGAAGATGGCGTCATATTCTGCGGGGAGGAATTTATTGTCGAGAAAACACTGTCTGTAATGGTATCCCTGCCCGGAAAAGGTGTGCAGCAGAATGTGGGCGGGGGTCTCCTCAATATCCTCCCAGTAGGCAGGGTACCACAGCGCCGCCAGCGGCGCGGGGGCATCGGCGGGCCAGAACTGCGCCTGCACGGCCTCGGTGATGTTGTTCACCAGTGCAAACAGCCCGGTGGGCTGCTCCGGTGCGGCCTGCACCCGCAGGGTCTCCAGCGCAAAGCAGTTCAAAAACACATCGCTGCCCACGGTCAGGCTGCTGCTGCCCACCGTGAGCAGACGCAGGCTGCGGCAGTTGTAAAAGGCGCAGCTGCCAATGACCTGTACGCTGTCCGGCAGGGTGACTTCCTCCAGAAAGCTGCCGCACACCGGATGCAGCTCCGTTCGTCCTCTGCCGGGGCGTCAAGATCAAAATCGTACCGGCGGGCGGGCTTTTGCCCCACCGCCAGCCCGAATGCCCGGGTCAGCCGCACCGCGCCGTCCGCGCCTACCGCGCAGCGGCAGAGGGCATCCGGTGCAGGCAGGCTGCGGGGCTTTTCGGAAAAGCAGTAGTCGCCCAGCTCGGTCAAAGCAAGACTGCCGCCTTCCGGGGCGGGCAGTGTGCCCGGCAGCGCCACACAGGGCGCTGTGCCGTACACCCGCACCAGCCGTGCCGTCTGTGCCGAAAGGGGCAAGATATCCAATATCAGTTCGTTTGCCTGTTCTACCATGCTGCGACCTCGTTTTTTGCATTGTATTCAGCTTTCAGTATACCGCGAACAGGGGGTGATTGTCCAGTGCAGAGAAAGATTTGAACGGGTCTGTGCAGCGGGGCGCGACACCCGGCAGCTCTGCCGGTACTCCCCTTTTGTCACATCTCGTTCAAGTTCTCTGCCCCGCCGGTGCTGTTAAACGAAATTGCCGTATAAAACAAAAAAGACAGCTATCAAAAGCTGTCTTTTTTGTGGTGCAGTAAAGCAATCCAAATCCGAACCATTTCCCTTTGATGCGGCTTCTGCCGCTTCTCCAAAAGTCACGGTCTGTGTTCCTTCTTTATAGTTGAAGGTTATCAAAACCTTATCATCGTACAGATAAATCGCATTGATGAAGGTATCCACCAGCGCCTGCCGCTGGTCTTTCAGGCTCATATCCAGCTTACGGAACCGCAGCAGCCATCGCAATCCAACTTTTGATCGTTTGCAACATCGTTGGATTGCATATCGCAAATATGCTGTTTTCGTGTTGCACTATTTTCTTAACTTGCGAAAAAAATCACAGCAGTGCGTTTTCCAGATCGCTCAGCATTTCGCTCAGTGCCTGAATGCCGCCCTCTGCGGTGTACCAGACATTCGGGTGTGCCAGATAAACGACGTGGCCGTTCTTGTAAGCATCCGTGCTCTTGACCAGCTCGTTTTCCAGGATTTCCTGTGCCATCTGCGCGCCATCGGTGCCAATGGCTGCATCGCGGTCCATGGCGAAGATGTAGTCGGGGTTCTTGTCCACAATGAACTCGAAGGAAGCCTCGTTGCCGTGGGTCGAGGTGTCGATATTGGCATCCACACCGATATTCTCAAAGCCGATCTCCTTGCCGATGATGGAGCATCGGCCATCGTTGCCCAGAACATTGAAGCTGCCGCTGGTGGTCATGCCGATGATGGCAGTCTTGCCCTCTGCAAAGGCTTTCAGGGCGTCGATGCGGCTGTCAAAATCCGCCATCAAAGCTTCCACATGGTCTTCCAGACCAAAGATAGAAGCGATGGTCATGGCGTTTTCACGGGTGCTTTCCACAACGCCCTTTTCGGCGTCGGTCGAAAGGAAAATAACGGGTGCGATCTCGCATAGGGCATCATAGGATTTGGACAGGCGTCCGCCGATAAAGATGATATCCGGCTCACAGGCCATGACTGCTTCCATATCAACCTCCTTGATGTTGCCAAGGTTCGCAATGCTGTCATTGGTGACATAGCTCTGAAGATAATCCAGAGAGGTGGATGCCGTGCCGACCACACGGTCGCCAACGCCCAGTTCATCCAGAATGTCCAGAGAAGCAAGTTCGAGGATTGCAATGCGCTGCGGGTCAAAGGGCACTTCCACATCTACCAGTTCCTTTGCACCGTTGAACGCCTTGATAGTCACAGATTCCGGTGCAGCTTCCGAAGAGGCTGCGGCTTCGCTGGATGCTGCCACAGAGGACACCACAGAGTTTGCCGTGGAGGAGGAAGCGCCGCAGGCGGCGAGAACACCCGCTGCACTCACAGCGGCCATAGCGGTCAAAAACGAACGACGAGAAATTTTCTTCATAAGAATGCTCCTTTTAAAAGTACTGAAATCAATAATATATCGACAAAGGCTTGCCTTCGATCTGCATGATCTCAAAGTCTACCTTGTAGATATCGGACAGGTTTTCTTTGGTGATCACTTCCTGCACGGTGCCAAACTTTGCGATTTTTCCATCCACAAAGGCGCAGATGTAGTCGGAATAAAACGCAGCATAGTTGATCTCGTGCAGAACAAGGATCACCGTTTTGCCCAGCTCATCGCACAGGCGGCGGACGATGCGCATGAGGTTGGTTGCGTGGTAAATATCCAGATTGTTGGTCGGTTCATCCAGCAGGATATACTCGGTGTCCTGTGCAATGACCATGGCTATATAGGCACGCTGCCGCTGACCGCCGGACAGTTCATCGATGAACTGCTCCTCAAAATCGCCCAGTTCCATGTAGGCAATGGCACGGTCAATGATCTCGTTGTCCTCTTGGGTCAGCCGTCCGCCGGAGTACGGAAAGCGGCCAAACGCAACCAGTTCCCGGACAGTCAGCTTCATCTGGACATTGTTCGCTTGGGTCAGGATGGCGAGCCGCTTGCTCAGCTCCCGGCTTTTCCAGCGCGTGATCTCCGTCCCCTCAAAATCCACAAGACCGCTGTCCCGTGCGATCAGCCGGGACAGCATTCCCATCACGGTGGATTTTCCTGCGCCGTTCGGACCGATGAGGGAAAGGACTTTACCTTTCGGAATTTCAAAACTCACGCCATCGACAACGGCTTTGCCATCGTAGCGTTTGGTGATCTCTTTTACAAACATGGTGTTATGCCTTTCTCTGGGTGAGCAGCAAATACAGGAAATACACGCCGCCGCCCACGGTGATGAACACGCTGACCGGAACCGAGTAAACGAACACCCGCTCCACCAGAAGCTGTCCGCCGATCAGAACGATCATGCCGAACAAAACAGAGCCGGTGATGAGCTGGCTGTGCCGGTAGGTGCGCAGGAACTGCCGGGAAAGGTTGGCAATGATAAGCCCCAGAAATGCCAGCGGCCCGACCATAGCGGTGGCTGTTGCAATGTACAGCGTGACCCCCAGCAGCAGGCGGCGGATACAGCGGTCATAGTCCACACCCAGATTGATGGCCTGATCTTTGCCCAGTGTCAGAACGTCCAGCAGCACAAGCTCTTTCCGGAGGGCAAAGGCGACCAGCGCCAGAACCGCAACGGACAGTACCAGAATCGCCGAATTGACATTGGAAAAGCTGGCGACCAGATCCGTCAGCAGCGTGTCGTACTCGTTGGGGTCCATCACACGGGCCAAAGTCGTCTGGACACTGGAAAAGAACGAGGTCAGCACCGTGCCGATGAGCAGGACGTACAGAACATTGTGGTTCGTTTTCTGGAACAGATAGCTGTAAATTACGGTGGCAACAGCGCCCATAATGGCAAGGTCTACCGCAAAGGCTGCGTTGGCATTGACCGCCAGAAAGCTGCCCGAACCCGCCACAAAGAACACCGCCGTGTGGATCAGCGAATAAAGCTGATCCATGCCCAACAGGCAGGGCGTGACGATGGTGTTGTTGATGATGGACTGAAACACGATGGAGGCACTTCCAATGGCAAATGCCGTGATGAGCATGGCGATCAGCTTGGGCGTGCGGATGCGCATGGCGTAGGCAAATAATTTTTGGTTTTCAAAGTAGACTCCCACTGTCATATAGCCCGCGCAGGCCAGCAGAACAAGAAGCAGAAGGATCAGCAGGCGCAGATGATTTTTGTGCGTTTTCATGCTGCACCTCCGGTTTTCTTGGCAGCTTTGTCCAGTCGGACTGCCTTGCGCCCATGCCGAAGCCGATACAGCAGCAGACCGACAAACAGGATACTGCCGATGACGCCAACGATCAGCTCGATGGGCAGCTCGTAGGGATAGATCACAACCCGTCCGATCATATCGCAGACCAGCACGAACAATGCACCAAACAGAGCGGTATCCACCAGCGTTCCTCGAATTTGGTCACCCTTGAACATTGCTACAATATTGGGCACGATGAGGCCGATGTAGGAGATCGAGCCGACCACGACAACAACGGATGCCGTGATCATGGCAGCAATGGTCAGCCCCATAAACAGCACCAGATCATACGGAACGCCGAGGTTCTGAGAAAAATCTTTTCCCATGCCCACGATATTGAAGTGGTTGGCAAATACAAATGCCAGAATCACCAGCGGTACCGTCAGCCAGACAAGCTCATACCGCCCACGAATGACGGTGGAAAAATGACCGACCAGCCAGCTGGAAAGAGCCTGTGTCATTTCATATTTGTAGGCAAGATAATTGGTAACACCCATTACGATGTTGGAGAACATGATGCCGACCAGCGGGACCATGACAACGTCCTTGAACTGGATACGCTGGATGAACCAGACAAAGACCCATGTACCCAGAACGGCACAAACGAAGGAAAAGGCAGCACGTCCCCACAGGGTAGAACCCGGTGCAAACAGCAAAGCCAGCAGAATGCCAAACTGTGCAGAAGAGATCGTTGCGCCTGTGGTGGGCGAAACAAACTTGTTCATGCAGAGCTGCTGCATGATAAGCCCCGCCACGCTCATGCCGATGCCTGTGCAGAGGATGGCAAGCAGACGCGGCAGGCGGGAGATCAGAAAGATCTCCCATGTTTCCACGCTGCCTGTAAGCAGGTCAGAAGGCCGGATGTCCAGCACCCCGACAAACAGAGAGCCGACCGAAAGGATCAGCAGTAAAATGCCAAGAAAAATAGTGGAACGACCGTTACGAATGAGAAGCCCTCCCTTAAATTAGTTTGAACTAACTTTATTGAAACAAAAAAAGAGAGCGCCTGTGTGTGAAGAAACTGGTCTTACGTGTTCACACACAGCGCGTTCTGCTGAAGGGATTATATCATAAGGCATTGATGGGTTTCAAGTGGCAAACTCTCACGAAGGTTTTACATAACAAACCATCCTTCTTTGTTGATTCCTACAAAGTTGCTCCGAACAAAAAGAGCCTTTGCATTTGTTGGTAAAAATCACCATGCAGCTTCAGCGCAAAATTCTCGAGCAAGCCGCCTGCCGGCTTCCTGCTGCGATTCCCCAAACGCCACCGCCAGCTCCTCCCGCAGGACGCGCTCTACCATCTGGTAAAAGTACGCATCCATAGCGTTGATCTTTCGGCCGCGGCTTTGCTGCTGGGTCTGCTTTTGCCCCAGCTCCTTGAACAGGGTCAGGTACTGGTAAAAATCGTTGGTGTGCAGCAGCGCCTGATAGTGTTCTGCCAGCGCTGTCTGTACCCCCGCCGGGATGGGCAGCTTCTCCGTTTTGATGCGTGCAAGGTCGGCTGCTGCCTGCTGCGCCGGGGTCACCGGGCGCAGCGCCGCTTCCTTTTCCGTGGGGATATAGCTGCGATCGTGGGAATCCGAAAAATAAGGCCGGAGGGTGTAATACTCTCTGGCGGGCTCATCGCAAAAGCGCCGCAGCCCGACCCCTTCCACCTCGTGCACTCCCAGATTTCCGTAGACCACCAGCGCTCCCGCTTGAAACCGTGACATGGTATTTCCTCTTTCCCTTGTATGAAAAGGCTGCAAAAACAGACTTTCCAGCGTAATTTTACTCTTTACTTTATTGTACCACGGTAGGTTGGCGGGCTTCAAAGGGCATCTTCCACAAAGTTTTCCTCGTGCAATCTGCGCAGAATGCCCAGTACAATTCTTGTGCAAAACTGCCTTTGCAAATTCCAGACAGGCAGGCTATAATGATTTCGTACAACGAGTAGCACTCATGCGTAAAACCGGTTGCATGAGGGCTGCCCGTTGTTTTTTTTGTCCTCAAAATGGAAAGGTAAGGTGAATCCCATGGAAAGTTCCAATCAATTTCTCGGCACGGAACGCATTGGCAAGCTGATGCAAAAGTATGCGATCCCGTGCATTATTTCGCTGCTGGTGGGTGCGCTGTACAACATCGTAGACCAGATCTTTATTGCAAACGCCAGCTATCTCGGCTCTTATGGCAACGCCGCCAATACGGTCGTTTTCCCCCTGACGGTGGTAGCGCTGGCCATTGCCGTGATGATCGGTGACGGCTGCTGCGCCTTCGTCAGCATCAGCCTTGGGCAGAACGAAGTGCCCAAGGCAAAGCGGAGCGTCGGCAATGCGGTGGTGATGTGTCTGGTCAGCAGCATTGTGCTGGCGGCGCTCTATCTGGTTTTTGCGGACGCCATTCTTGCCATGTTCGGCGGAACGGTCAACGCCGAGACCTACCACCACTCCCAGGAGTATTTCTTTTATATCACGCTGGGTGTGCCGTTCTATATGTTCGGGCAGGCCATGAATCCCATCATCCGTGCCGACGGCAGTCCTCGGTTTGCCATGGTGTCCACCCTTGCGGGTGCGGTGCTGAACATCATTCTGGACCCCATCTTCATTTTCGGCTTCCGCTGGGGCATGATGGGCGCAGCGGTGGCTACCGTCATCGGTCAGCTGGTCACGGCAGCGCTGGCAGTGTGGTATCTGCTGCACATGAAGATCATTCGCCCTGAAAAGGGTGACTACCGGCTGAAAGGCTCCATCTGCGGCCGTACCCTGACCCTTGGCATGACCAGCTTTCTGTCCCAGATCAGCCTTGTGGCGGCAATGGCAGCCATCAACAACATGATCCGCAAATACGGCGCACTGGATGCCGTGTTCGGGCAGGAGCAGTATGCACAGATTCCCATGGCAGTTGTTGGCATCGTGATGAAGTTCTTCCAGATCGTCATCTCCATCGTGGTAGGCATGGCGGCTGGCTGCATCCCCGTGGTGGGCTTCAACATGGGTGCTAAAAAGCCCGCCCGTGTGAAGGAGCTGTTCACGAAGCTGCTGCTGGCAGAAGCGGCAGTGGGCGTTGTTGCGCTGGTGCTGGTAGAGGGCTTCCCGCGTCAGCTGATTGCCCTGTTCGGTGCCGCCAACGAGAGCGCCTACTACACGGATTTTGCAGTGCGCTCCTTCCGCGTCTACCTGTGCATGATCATTCTGGCCTGTGTCAACAAGGCGTGCTTCATCTTTTTGCAGGCCATGGGCAAGACAGCGGAATCCACCGCCCTGTCCATGGTGCGTGAGGTGGTGTTCGGCGTGGGCTTTGCCCTGCTGCTGCCCCGGTTCTTCGGGCTGGACGGCGTGCTGTACTCCATGCCCATGTCGGATATCCTCACCTTCCTGATTGCAGGCTATCTGATCTGCAAAACCTACCGTGAACTGAACCAGAAAGGAGAAGTCTAATGGAAAAACGCATCATCATGCCGCCAACTATCATATTGCGCTGGACAGCGGGGTTATCGGCATTGAAAAAAGCGCCAAGGTCATTGAAAGTCTTGCCTGAGCCGTAAATTCCGACACGATCCATGAGCCAATAAAACAAAATCCGAACCCTTCTCCTATCGAGAAAAGGTTCGGATTTTCATTATTTGGTGCGAGTGGCGATACAGAACTTTTTGAAAAACGCAGTAATATCAATGGTTTCTGGCTTTCGGACAACAAAACTTCTTGTTTGTAACTTCATATTCAGTCCTCAAATTCAAGGCGATTGTTGAAAAACAGTCGCCTTTTTCTATACCCAAGTGAACGCCATCAAAGGTGTTGAGATTAGGGCGGAAAAACCGCTGTTTTATCCGCTGTGGGTTGCGTTCCAAAGCGGGCGTGAGTATTTTCCCATGTAGTAGGCTGCGGAGGCATACAGGCGGAGAAAACGCTGAAAATCAACACTTATCAAAATCAGAGGAAGGAGGTGCGGAAGTGGCTGTATTCCGTATTGAAAAGACCAGAGATTACACGGTCATGTCAAACCATCATCTGCGGGATATGTCCTTATCGCTGAAAGCAAAGGGGCTACTATCCCTCATGCTGTCCCTGCCGGAGAACTGGGACTACACCATGAAGGGGCTTGCCCGTATCTGCAAGGATGGCATTGACAGCATCAGCGGCGGCATCCGGGAGTTGGAGGAACACGGCTACCTGATCCGTGAGCGCGTGAGAGGTGCAAACGGTCAGCTTGGCTCGATCGAGTACACCATTTTGGAGCAGCCTAAAGAGCCGACACCTACACAGGAAAAACCTATACGGGAAAATCCCGTACAGGCAAACCCAACATTGGTCACGCCTGTTCAGGAAGAACCCGCCCAATTAAATAAAGATAAATCAAGTAACGATCCATCAAGAACTGATTTATCAAGTACGGAACTATCAAATCCTATCCAATCAAATCCCCCTACCCCCGTAGGGGCAAGGATGGGAACGGATCGGATGGGAGCCAGAGAAAGCTATCGGGAACTGATTTTGGAGAATATCGAGTACGACTTCTGGAAGAACAGCGACCGCGTTGACCATGAGATGCTGGACGAGATCACGGAACTGATCGTGGATACCGTATGTTCTGCCCGAAAGACGATCCGTATTGCCGGGGACGATTATCCGGCAGAGGTGGTAAAGTCCCGGTTTATGAAGCTGGACAGTTCCCATGTTCAGTATGTCATGGACTGCATGAAGGACAATACCTCCTATGTCCGCAATATCAAGAAATATCTTCTGGCGGCGCTGTATAACGCCCCGACCACCATCAACAGCTACTATTCTTCCCTGGTGCAGCACGATATGTACGGGGACGGGCAAAGGGGGCGAGGCTAAATGCAGGAGGAAGTAACGCGGGGCGCCGTAACGCTCATTGTTGACGGAGCCAAGCTAAGTGAGCAGGTCTTTGAAAAGGCCGTCAAAAAGTTCCTGGAGGAAATCCAGAAAAGCCAGAAGCCAAAAATCTACCGCGGCAGGCAGAGCCTTAAACAGCTTGCCAGCCAGAACGCCGGTCTTGCCAATATTGAGATCAGTGACAAGAATATCAAGGCTTTCTCCCGTGTGGCGAAGAAATACCATGTGGATTTTGCATTGAAGAAGGACACCGCCGCCGAACAGCCCCGTTACCTGGTCTTTTTCAAAAGCCGGGATGCTGACGCCATCACAGCGGCATTTCAGGAGTTTGCCAGCCGCAAAATGAGTCGGGAGGAAAAGCCCTCCATCCGGGATCGGCTGACCCAGGCGAAGAAACAGGCGGCAGAGAAAACGGAACACCGCACCATTGACCGGGAGAAAGTAAAGGTCAAAGATCGGAGCGTGCAGAGATGAATATGAAAAAACTGCTTCTGCTGAACCTTCCGTATCTTCTGTTCGTATATCCCTTTGATAAGCTGGCACAGGCTTTCCGGCTTGCGCCCGGTGCTGACCTCTCCGGCAAGCTGCTTTCTATCGGGGACGGCTTCACGGCGGCGCTTTCCTCCCCGTGGCTCAGTTTCCAGCCAACGGACCTGCTGATTGGCATAGCCGGTGCGGTGGTCCTTCGCATGGCGGTCTACCTGAAAGGCAAAAACGCTAAGAAGTACCGCCACGGAATCGAATACGGCTCTGCCCGCTGGAGTGCATAATTTTAAGTGTAAATGACACATACATGGACGCACAGGAGGTTATGCACATGACTGATTATAGCAAAATTACAGCCCTTTACTCCCGCCTTTCCGTAGGCGACGAGGACAGGGACGGCGGCGAGAGCAACAGCATACAGAACCAAAAAATATTTTTGGAGAACTATGCCAGAGGGCAGCACCTAACCAATATCCGGCACTACATCGACGATGACGAAAGCGGCA
>ENA-OQHF01000832-OQHF01000832.1-human-gut-metagenome-genome-assembly--contig:-NODE-832-length-17614-cov-3.639561_pt1 | contig 17614 bp, 21 predicted proteins | sample MGYA00242559_ERZ504709 | MGnify/ENA primary metagenome ERZ504709 (study PRJEB26092, sample SAMD00036203) | human gut metagenome | host: Homo sapiens | study: EMG produced TPA metagenomics assembly of... | reverse complement strand
CTTTAACAGGTGTGCAAGCATCTTAGGAGATGTCAGGTCGTTGATTGCAACTACCTCATATCCCTCTGCTCCAAACATCTGTCTGAAAGCTAAACGTCCAATACGTCCAAAACCATTAATCGCTACTTTTACTGCCATGATTAATTCCTCCTAAAGTTTTAAATTTAGTTCTTTGCATTTTATGCTGATATCTTCAACAAAAGTTTGTTAAAGATTCATCAACCTCTTTCATTGTACTAAAGAAAGTACAAAAATTCAAGTCTCTTTTCGAATTCTATCGAAGTGTCAAAAAAATTCGGCTTTCTTTCCTTAAATTCTGTATAATATTTAAAATTACACCCTTTTAAAATGTCACACGCCTTGTCAAATTCCCATGCAATATGCTCTGGCCGGTGCCCATCTGCACCAACTGTAACAATTTCGCCTCCAAGCTCTCTGTAACGCTTCAGAATATCCGGATGCGGATGTGCGAAGGGCAGTCCATATTTGAGTCCTGCCATATTAAGCTCAAGTCCTTTGCCATGTTCGATCAGTTCCCTTAAAAGAGCGTCGATCTCATCTGCAAACATCTTATAAGAATATTCTTTTTCTTTGTTCTTACCATATCTTACCACATAATCCAGATGTCCCATAACATCAAAATCATGAAAATGTCTGATATCCTCCAGACTCTCCTCAAAGGTCATCCTGTATACTTGCGCATCAGTCTTTCCTTCAAACAGCTTTTCGGACGCCGGGTCTACGCCGCGAACCGAATGGACCGAACCAATCACCATATCAAATGGATACTTTGGAACGAACCTGCTGTAATATTCTGCAAGATGCGGTCTGAGACCAAGTTCAACCCCTATCCGGACCTCTATCTGATCCCGATATTGTTCCCTTAGCCTTGTCATAGTTGTAAAATATTCATCTACATCAAAAATCTGCTCTCCCTCGCCCCACTGATCGTCATCTTTGTCATAATGATCTGTAAAGCAGATGGCTTTTAAACCCTTCTGGATGGAAGCTTCTATCATTTTCTTTGGACAGACCTCTGCATCATAAGAAAAGCTGCTGTGCATATGTGCATCTGTTTTCATAGAATCGTTCCTCCTCCAAGAACATATTCTCCATCATAAAGCACCAGTGCCTGTCCCGGTGTGATTGCACGTACCGGTTCATCGAATGTACATAAAATTTCGTCTTCTCCTGTACGTTCTACTGTACACCATGCACCTTTATGATTGTAGCGAATCTTTCCCCACGCACGCTTCTTTCCATCAATATCAGCAACCGACATGAAATTCACATGATTAGCACGTACATATCTGGACATGGATTCTTCATTGGTTCCCACAACTACTTCATTTGTCTCTGGACGGATTTCCAGTACAAATGCCGGATGTCCCAGAGATAATCCAAGACCCTTTCTCTGCCCCACTGTATAATGTATGATTCCTTTATGCTGTCCTACAATCGTTCCATCGGAAGTCACGAAGTTTCCCGGCCGGATTGAACCTGCCGCAGTGTTTTCTTCTATATATGTGGCATAGTCTCCATCCGGACAAAACATATATCCTGACTGTCTGGTTTATGAGCAACCAGAAGTCCGATATTCTCAGCCATCTTACGTACTTCGTCTTTGCTGTACTTTCCGACTGGCATCAGTGTTTTACTAAGCTGATCCTGTGTTAGATTATATAGCGCATAAGTCTGATCCTTCACACTTGTCACGGAAGTCTTAATGGAATACCTTCCACTAGGAAGCTGTTCTACCTGTGCATAATGACCGGTTGCAATATAGTCTGCACCAATCTCCATCGCTCTTGTAAGCAGAGATTCCCATTTTACATAACGGTTACAGGCAATACATGGATTCGGTGTCCTTCCATGCAAATAGTCATCGATAAAATAATCGATGACATATTTTTTAAATTCATTTTTAAAATTCATAACATAATAAGGAATGCCCAGACGGGCAGCTACCCGTCTTGCATCTTCCACAGCGGAAAGCCCACAGCATCCGCCTTCTTCCTGCTGCTTGAATTCATCTTCATCCTGCCAGATCTGCATGGTCACACCGATCACATCATATCCCTGCTCCTTTAAAAGCCAGGCAGCCACCGATGAATCCACACCACCGGACATTCCTACTACTACTTTTTTCTTCTCCATCACATCTACCTTTGCGATTTAATACTCTTCTGCCTCATCCTCTTCACCTTCGTGAATATCTGATTTTGGTTTCTGGAGTCCTTCAATTGTAATACCGTTCTTCTGTGCATAGTCCCACAGTGCTGCATGGATTGCTTCCTCTGCAAGAAGGGAACAGTGTACCTTTACCGGCGGAAGTCCGTCAAGTGCTTCCATAACCGCTTTATTCGTAACCTCCATCGCTTCCTGAACCGTCTTTCCTTTTACCATCTCAGTTGCCATACTGCTTGTTGCAACTGCAGCTCCGCATCCAAATGTCTTGAATTTTACATCTTTAATGATCTGGTTCTCGTCGATGTCCAGATAAATTCTCATGATATCTCCACATTTTGCATTTCCAACAGTTCCTACTCCACTGGCATCCTCAATCTCTCCTACATTTCTTGGATGTTCAAAGTGATCCATTACTTTTGCTGAATACATTTATATTTCCTCCTGATGTTTGTGATTTATTATCTATTTTTGTTTTTTTAAGAAGTCCTCATAAAGTGGTGACATCTGACGGATATAAGCCACGATTTCTTTCAGACTGTCTACCACGTAGTCGATATCTTCTTTTGTGATTTCCTCATTCAAAGTCAGTCTGAGTGATCCGTGTGCGATCTCGTGAGGCAGTCCGATTGCCAGAAGTACATGGGACGGATCTAAGGATCCTGATGTACATGCGGATCCACTGGAACCACAGATTCCTTTCATATCCAATCTGATCAGAAGTGACTCTCCTTCGATGAACTGGAAGCTGAAGTTTACGTTGTTCGGAAGTCTCTTTGTTGGATGTCCGTTCAGTCTTGTATACGGTATCTCCTCCAAAACACGTTTGATCAGATAATCACGTACTTCTGTTTCTTTCTTTGTACGTTCTTGCATCGTGCGGACCGCACGCTCAATTGCCGTTCCGATTCCCACGATTCCCGGTACATTTTCTGTTCCGGCACGACGTTTTCTCTCCTGAGCTCCGCCATGAACGAATGAGCGGATCTTAACCCCTTTACGGATGTAAAGGAATCCAATTCCCTTAGGTCCGTTTAATTTGTGACCACTGGCACTCAACATATCAATATGACATTCGTCAACATTGATTGGAACCTGTCCAAATGCCTGTACTGCATCTGTGTGGAATAGTATACCATGCTCATGAGCAATCTCACCAATCTCTTTGATTGGCTGGATCGTACCAATCTCGTTATTTGCAAACATCACAGAAATCAGGATTGTGTCTGGACGTATTGCTGCTTTGAGGTCATCTAATTTCACTACACCATATTCATCTACATCCAGATAAGTTACTTCGTATCCTCTCTTTTCAAGATACTCGGCACTATGAAGAATTGCATGGTGTTCAATCTTTGTTGTGATGATGTGTTTTCCTTTATTTCCATAAGCCTCTGCAGTTGCTTTCAATGCCCAGTTATCAGACTCTGAACCACCTGCTGTAAAGTAAATTTCTTCTGTTTTGGCACCGAGCGCATTTGCAATGATCTCTCTCTGCTGTGTGATCACTTCTTTATTCTGTGCTGCAAAGCTATATACGCTGGAAGGATTTCCATAGTATTCTGTAAAATAAGGAAGCATAGCCTCTACAACCTCTGGAGCTGTCTTTGTTGTTGCCGCATTATCAAGATAAATTAATTTAGACATCTTACATTACCCTTCTTTCTCTATTGTTGACTGCATTCTCCGTGGATAACACCTTCCGGATTCAGTTCTTTGCTTTCTTTTACAAGCTCATCCAGCTTGATTTCATTTACGGTTTTATTAATACTGTCGTTGATTTTTCTGCCATACATACTTTGTTGACACATTCATCGGAAGCCATACACCCTTCTTTCTGAATAAAATGCTGCGCATTCTTACCGGTTCCAGATTGCCTTTCCAGGGCACTGCAGTTACATCACCTACCGATATTTCTGACGCATCACGGGCAAGCACATATCCTCCGGACGCTCCCCGGATACTTTTTACAAGCCCTGCTTTTTTCAGTAATGCAAAAAGCTGTTCCAGATATCGCTCAGACAATTTTTGTCTCGTGGCTATGCAGCCGATGGATACCGGTTCTTTCTCGCTAAATCTCGCCAAATCGATAATGGCTCGCAGACCATACTTTCCTTTTGTCGACAGTTTCAATATTATCACCTTCTTTTCCAATCCCTAGCAAAATACTGGGGATTTACTTTAAGTAGAATATCACCCATTTTCCGTTCTGTCAAGCTTTTCCTACGAATATAATAAAGAAATAAAGGCATCTTTTGAGGTACTTTCATGGAGTTACACAATCCACTTATCAAAGGGACATTTATTTTAACCGTTACAGGGCTGCTCACCAGATTTATGGGTTTTTTTTGATCGCATTTTCCTAAGCCATACATTTGGAGCGGTTCAGGTCGGACTTTACCAGCTTATTTTTCCCATTTATGCTCTTGGCTATTCCGCAACTTGTGCCGGAATCCAGACAATTCTCTCCCGCAGTGTTGCCAGCCGTCTTGTTCAGGGCAGAAAAAAATGAAGCCCGCCAGCTTCTCTATACCGGACTTCTCATCACGTTGTCCGTCTCCTGCTGTTTTACAATTTTTCTGCAAAAATTTCGCGCCATTTTTGGCTGGCTCTGTACTTGGCGACCGAAGATGTGAACCTCTCCTGGTCCTGCTTTCTTACGTTTTTCCTTTCAGTGCTATACATAGCTGTATTACCGGATACTGCCTCGGCCTAAAAGACACCAAAATTCCTTCATCCTCTCAATTATTAGAACAAACTGTACGCATTTTCAGTGTTCTCGTTATTTGTCAGTTTTTAAACTACACAGAAGGATCTTCCGGCATCTGGATCGCTGTTCTGGGATTGATATTCGGCGAAATATCTTCTGCCCTTTATAGTCTAAAATGCATTCGAAATAAACCTGGGCTTCATTTTCTTATTCCGCCTTCCCTTTCCTTACAGCAAATGTTTTCCGATGCAAAAGAGCTTATAAAACTTTCTCTTCCCCTTACCGGTAATCGTATACTTTTAAATATACTGCAAAGTATCGAAGCAGTCTCTATCCCTGCTTCTTTACTTATTTATGGGCTTTCCACCTCAGATGCCCTGAGTACTTATGGTGTCCTGACAGGCATGGCTCTTCCTTGTATCCTGTTTCCATCCGCTCTTACTAATTCTGCTTCCACAATGCTCTTACCTGCCATTACAGAAGCCCAGACTCAAAAAAACCGTGCAACGTATAAAGAAAATGATCCGAAGTTCCCTCTGCGGTTGTATTTTCCTTGGAACTGGATGCCTGACCGGATTCTTTCTACTTGGTCCCGCATTAGGAAGACTGCTCTTCCATAGCTCTCTTGCCGGAGAGTTCATACGTACCCTTTCCTGGATGTGTCCATTTTTATACGCCAACAGTGCACTCATCAGCATTATCCATGGTCTTGGAAAAACTGGCATTTCTTTCTTGCTAAATACGCTAAGTCTTTTCATTCGGATCATTGGTGTCTTATATTTTACAGCATATTGGGGAATCCCGGGATACCTGCATTGCCTTCTGGCAAGCCAGATATTCCTTTTCGTAACCGGAATTTTGTATATAAGCCATCATTTACGCCAGATGCTTTTGAGCTCTCATTACAACACGTAAAAGAATGCTAGTTTTTATAATGTTCTCAAAAACATTTTCAGCAATACCGGATTGACCAGACACTCTAATGCAATTCCCATAGTAAGAAATAATACAAAACTTAAGGGCGTCTTCGTAGAATTCCATTCGCTCACCGGATATCGGAATAAATATAGTAAAAGCATTGCATAAGCCGGTATATAGCACAAAAAATGTGGAAGCATACTTATAACGCATAATATCAATCCTTTGACTCCCAGCATAAGAAGTGCCGATGTCAGAATCATGCCACTTGCCAGTCCAGCCCATAAAAGAAACAGATAAGCTGCTATTTTCCGGAACTTTGTCCCACCAAGTATTGCAAGTCCGCCTGCCGGAAGCAGGCGGATCTGCGCTACATACCACATATAATCAAAAGATTTCAAATCATAGCCAAGATACTGGCTTCTGAACCACTCGCTCCAGATTCCCACATCTACAACATACCTGGTCGAAGCAACATTCAAATATATGATTCCAAGAAAAAAAGCCCAGCATATAAATCAGAATAGGATACCTTTGCCTTCTTTGTATCTTCACACACGTAACCTCCTGTTCAGATACTTTTGCATGTAGTCTCCCTCTATTTATATGCCTGGACTTCCTATATATTCTTATTTACTTGTTGTGATTCTTCTTTGTTCATAAATCTGCTTTTCCATCTCATGTAAACACTGATATCTGCAGATTGCTATTTTCCATATTTGTCCGCATATGCGAGAAGTGCTGCCACCGTCTTGGAATCTTCAATCTCACCGGAATAAATCTTTTTTCTCAATTCATCAATGGTGTAAGCTCCCACATTGATAAATTCATCCTCGTCCAGATGCTGGTGTGACGGAATCAGATTTTTCGCAACGTAAATATCAATCTTCTCATCGCAAAATGCCACTGTTGTCCGAAGCGTAATCAGCCATTCAAGATTCTCTGAACGATATCCCGTCTCCTCCTCCAGTTCTCTGGAAGCGCATTCAATTCCAGGCTCTCCCGGCGCATCCAGTTTTCCTGCCGGGATTTCAAGCGTATCTCGCTCCAACGCATTACGGTACTGTGTGACCATAAGTATTTTTCCGTCGTCCATGACCGGTACAACCGCAGCCGCACCGTCATGATGAATAAAATCCCAGTCTGCCGTGTTACCATTTGCAAATTTCATATGGTCTTTATAAACTTTTATGACTGTTCCTTCGTATGCCAGATCTCTTCCGACACGCTTCACTTCTTCGCTCATAATTTACTCGTCCTTTCTTAAATAACATGATATCTCTATATAGATGATACAAATGCTTCCATCATATTCATTTTCTTCTTGAGAGCTTTTTCTGTCATACCTTCATAAGTGAACCACAGCAGCTGGTCTTTTTCTGCGTCCGGTGTCACAGTCGTCATATATTCCTCTGTCAGAATCTTCGCAGCATTTGCCGCATTTCCAATCAGAACTCCATTGTACATCTTCTCACACACTTTTGTAAAATCGATGCAGACTGCTCCATCTTTTTTCTCCGTTGCCAGCGTCACAAGCGGCATCTCTTTGATTCTCTGTACGATATATTCTTTGAAATCCATCACATACATCTGCCACTCAAAATGTGATTAAATATACTCACATCGAGATAACGTAGACTCTCACGAGTTCTACTTACTACTTCATCGTGTATGCTTTGGATTGACCGAAATCATATCTACTCACAAGTTCTTGTACACTCCATAGTCGTAAATTCCCGAAATAGCCTTCGGTACATACCTACGTTTGCGTTTATTTATGCAATTTCGTAAGTCGTAGCATCTCTCAAATTAAGTGCAGCATTGAAATCTCTATCTTCGCTATAACCACAATCACATTTGAAAATTCTATCTGAAAGTTTTAAATCTTTCTTGATTGCTCCGCAACAGTGACAGGTTTTAGATGATGGATACCATCTGTCTACAACTCGAAGTTCAATTCCGTTTTTATTGCATTTCGCCTGAAGCTTTATTCTGAATTCATAAAACTTCTGCGAAGCAACTGCCTTTGAAAGATGTTTGTTCTTCATCATTCCTGATATATTTAAATCTTCTATCGTTATATAAGATGGTTTGGTTTTCACTATCTCTGCGATTGTTTTATTGATGTGATCCGTACGAATGTTATCAATTTTATGATGAAGTTTCTGTACTTTAAGCCTCTGTTTTTGTATATTTGCTTTTTGAGTAGATTCTCCTTTCTTTAAATTTTCATACTTTCGAGAAAGATTTTTCTGTTCTCGAATAAGTTGTTTTTCAAGTTTCTTTAATTTTGCTGATTTGTTAATGTTCTTATAAGTTTTACCATTGGAAACAATGGCAAAATCCTTTATCCCTAGGTCGATACCAATTCCTTCATTGAAACTATTAGCTATCTTGTTATTTGGGATTTCTACAAGAGCTGAAACATAGTATCTATCAGCTTTTATTGACACATGACCGCTTTTAATTACATATCCATCTTTTGTTGTTGGAATATATCCTTTTTCTTTAATGCGAACCCAACCAAGTGATGGAATATTGATCCTGTGTCTTTGACAACGGCAATCTTTTGGATTGTTCTTTACAAAATACATTTTCACATCAGATCTATTCTTCTTTTTGAATCTAGGGAAACTACTCTGATGTTTAAAAAATCTTGTAAATGCGGCTTGTCCATTATTTACTGCTTGTGTTACTGCTTTTGAATAAGCTTCCTTAATCCAAAAACATTCTGGATGCTTTGGAAGATACTCATTGTTAAGCCATACTCTAAATTGGTTACTGCTCATAAACTTTTCGCCTTTATTATAAAGCTCTTTATTATGAGCAAGGTAGAAGTTGTAAATATATCTACAAGTTCCTATTGTTTTACGAATTTTGGCTTTCTGCTCCTCTGTTGGATTTATTTCTGTCTTGAAGCTCTTTAGCAATTTCCTCATCCCTTTCTATTTGTTTTTTATACTTACGAAGCCCATACAGCCTACAAGAGAACACATGGAGTATTGAAACAATATCCTGCACAAGTTCTTCTTGTGGTGATAGTTCCTCATTGTTTACTACCACTATAGTCGTATTAAACTTCATACAGAATTTTCAAACCAATCATAACTAAATCTAATAAATCTATCTTTATGAGTTACTATTATGGTTTTTATTTTCTGTTCCATTACTTCATCTAATAATTTATTCCACTTTTTGCGGTTGTAATTAAGACCACTTCCATAATCTTCAATACACTGGTCTACAATAATTCCTTTTGCGTTACAAAACTGTCTTAAAAATGCAACTTGATTTAGTAAATCATCTTTTTGATTTCTTGTAGACACTCTAGCATAAATAACTACATGACGCTTATCATTTTCAGTATTTATACCTTTAAATTGTAGATACTGGTCATAAGTGTAATAGCGTCTATTAGTTGGAGTTCGGTTTGCTTTTAGAGTTCCTTCTCTGTCCTAACGTTGTAATGTCTTAACAGATACACCTAAAAATTCAGCAAAATCTTTTGGCTTATAATTTGTGATATTTGATGTATTCATTATAGCACTCTCCTTTGAGTATATTTAAATACATTTAATCACATTTGTTAATTATTTTAGATTCTTAATATTTCCTCCTAATATCTTTGTCTTTATACTTCTGTCACTTATATCATAAAATATTATTTAAAAAATTGGTTGTAGACCCGCCATTGTTGATCAGTGATGATAAAACAAACTCTTTAAAAACAAAATATGATATGAATGTTGCGACCAATATAGTGATCAACACAACATACACGATCATATCTTTCTTCGTATTCGGATAGCTCATCATTGCAACGATCATATAGATCATCCCAAGGACTCCTCCAACTACAATGATCAGAATCGCGAACTGATACATTCCTAAAAACAATCCTAAAATTCCAAGGATCCATCCAAGACTTAATCCCAAAGATCTCATTCCTGCGATCTGACAGCTCTGAAACCAATTGATATCCGCTCCTGTCATCGCTTTCATTAATCCCATGACAAGTGCTGCGATCACAAGTGATACGATGATCGCGATAATTCATTTTTCTTCGTTCTCTTCTCCTCTTCTCTCGTAATACCGGTCAACACCATCTGCAATTCCTTCTGCAAGCATTGATTGATAATGATTGTCCGATAACTTCTGATCTTCCTCTGGGTTTGACATAAATCCCATCTCAACGATCGTCACTGGAATCTTACTCCAGTTGATCCCTGTCATCTCATCTGTCTGCGTTACACCGCGGTTCACTGCCCCGGTCCTTCTGCATAATGTACTTACCACACATTCTGAAAGTTCCTGACTATCTGCCGCGATCGATCTGCAATATGGATTCGATAATGTCGGACTCATTGTCAACGCCCCATTTGCAGACTGAGAATCTGCACTATTGCAATGAATCCTTAATAAAATATCTGAACCACTTTCATTTGCCATAAGAGCACGCTTTTTATTGCTGAGTGACACATCATTCGTCTCACGGATCATATATACGTCATATCCTCTCGCGATCAATGCACTTTTTAGCTTTAACGAAACTTCCAAATTCACCTGATATTCTGTTCGTTTTGTGACAACACCTTCGGTTCCTGAGAATACCATCGGTTTTGTCTTATCAGAACCAGGTCCGATCGCTTCTTTTTCACTCATCTGTTTCTTTTGGTGTCCTGCATCGATTGCGATCTTTATACGATCTTCCTGTTTGTTTTGATTCTTCCTGATCAACCGTTGCTTCATTCTTTGTTTGTGTTGTCTTTTGCTTGATTATCTCTGTTCTTTTTTCTGTCGTTGGTTTTGGATGATCTTCACTGATCATTTCATCATCATTGCTGCATCCAGCACAGAAAAAAACAAAAGATCATACATAAGATCATGATCTTCCATATCTTTTTCATACCTTTTATCCCTCTCATTTATAATGCTGCAGTTGTTCTATGGCTCTACAACATGAAGCTCTCCTGTCACAGAATCCATAACATATCCAGATATCTTCACATCTTTTGGAATCAATGGATGTTTTCTCAACATTTCCACAGAATCTTTTACAGAACTTTCCACACAGTCAAATCCTTCCAGCCATGTATCAAAATCAATACCACAATGACGGATCAGCTCAATCTTCTCCTCATCGACTCCTCGATCCATCATATGTTTTATCATCATATCACTATTAATATGCTGTACTCCACAGTCAGTGTGTCCAATGACCATGACTTCTTCAATCCCAAGTTCAAAGATTCCGACTAAAACACTTCGTACCACACTTCCGAAGGCATGACTTACTACCCCACCAGCATTCTTGATGATCTTCACATCTCCATTCCTGATCCCAAGGGCTGCCGGCAAAAGTTCTGTCAACCTTGTATCCATACAAGTGATGATTGCGATCTTCTTGTCTGGATATTTGCTTGTCTTGTATTGTTCATACTTCTTTTCTTTTACAAATTCTTTGTTATACTTTAAGATTTCATCTATCATAACTTCTACTCCCTACCTCAATGTAATATCTGCCGTTTTTCCCTTGCAGGCTTTTAAATAATCTTCGGTCGTAAGTTCAATCTGGATTCCATTTTTACCGCCGCTTACAATGATCTTCTCCTGTGCATTGGCGCTTTCATCGAGCACTGTTGGATAGTCTTTCTTCATCCCGATCGCTGTGCATCCACCACGGATATATCCCGTGATCTTGTTGATATCCTTGACATGGATCATCTCCACAGACTTCTCACCTGCTGCCTTCGCTGCTTTCTTAAGATCTAATTCCTGATCGATCGGAATGACAAATACAAAATACCCTCCACCTTTTCCTTCAGTCACGAGGGTTTTAAATACTCTTTCATATGGTTCATTTAACATATCTGCGATGGTAATTCCATCAATAAATTCTTTACATTCATAACGATGTACTTCAAATGGGATCTTTGCTCTCTCAAGCATCCGCATTGCATTTGTTTTTGGTTCTTTCTTTGCCATCTTATAATGTCCTCCTTACTGATCGTTTTATCTGGCAAAATTTACTTTTGACATTCTCATCATATTTTACCTTGCAAATACTCCATAGATCAAAGAAACATAACATGCAAAATCTCCGATTCTTTTTCTTTGATATCCAAGTTCTTCTCTCCATTTTGCTTCTTTGCCATGCTCTTTTGTATATGCTGCCAATTCATCTAAAGAATGGATCACGCTATCGTGCATCACTGTCCTGTCATCATTGCTTCTGTCTGTCTTCGGTGTGATCTTCCAATGTGCGCGGAGGCTTCCATAATCGATCATACAATGAAGTGCATGATCCCATAACTTGTCATAGATCTCATCTTCTTCAAGATTCTCTTCTAACAGTTCTTCATAAACCTTCATCGCCTGCTCAAATTCAAGATCATCTGGCATTTTTAGATAATTCTCATATATAAAATCTTTCTGCATAGTAGCCTCCTTTATTTCTTTGGCATACATTTTTACACTACTTGTGCACATTATATCATATTTTCTCATATAGTGAGAGTAAAAGATCTTCCGAGGATATTTTTATGCCAGAAATACAAACTAACAATCTTGTCGATCGTGGACAGTTAAAAATACAGGTAACTTCAAGACAAAGAGCCGTCCCAATCCCTAACGCTACGATCGAGATTTCTTATACTGGTGATCCTGATTCTGTTCTTGAGACTGTATCTACTGATGAAAATGGGCAGACACCTGTCGTTGACCTCCCTGCTCCTCCCGTGGAATACAGCATGTCTCCGAGTGAAAATCAGCCTTATTCTGAATATAATCTAAAAATACATTCTGATGAATATAAACCTGTCACGATCTCAGGTGCACAGATTCTTTCTGGTGTGGAAGGCCTGCAGCCTGTTTCCATGATTCCTGAAGAAACCCACACTCCAACAGAAGAACACCCGATCGTGATCGGTCCGCATACCTTATGGGGTAATTACCCTCCCAAGATTGCGGAATCTGAGATCAAGCCAGTCAACGAAAGTGGTGAGATCGTTTTAAGCAGGGTTGTGATCCCTGAATATATTATTGTTCATGATGGTCCTGTCGGTGATAAAACTGCGCAAAATTATTATGTCCGCTATAAAGATTACATCAAAAATGTTGCCGCCTGTGAGATTTATTCCACTTGGCCAAGGGCAACGCTTGAAGCAAATATTCTTGCGATCATGTCATTTACTTTGAATCGTGTGTATACAGAATGGTATAGAAATAAAGGGCATGATTTTACGATCACATCTTCTACAGCTTATGATCATAAATTCATTCCTGGAAAGACAACTTATAATTCTATTAATACGATCGTTGATGAGATTTTTGCAGATTATCTGTCTCGTCCGAATGTGAGACAGCCGATCCTTACGCAGTATTGTGATGGGAAGAAGGTGTCTTGTCCGGAATGGATGACGCAGTGGGGTTCTAAATACTTAGGCGATCAGGGATATGCTCCGATTGAGATCCTGAGATATTATTATGGAGAGAGTATGTACATCAATACCGCAGAACAGATTTCAGGAATTCCTTCTTCCTGGCCGGGATATGATCTGACGATTGGAAGCAGCGGGGATAAGGTTCGACAAATACAACAACAATTGAATCGTATTGCTAAAGATTATCCTTCTCTGCCTACGATCGCTGTGGATGGTGTTTATGGAGAATCTACTGCGAATGCTGTTCGGAAATTCCAGAATATTTTTGGACTGCCACAGACTGGGATTGTTGATTACCCTACTTGGTATAAGATCAGTGAGATCTATGTTGGGGTTAGCCGGATTGCGGAGTTGAATTGAAATCTTAGATACAACAAAAGCCCCACAAAGTTCATCCTTGTGGAGCTTTTTTCATTTCTTATTCTATTTACTCTTCACCAAACACCGCTTTTTATAAAAAGCAATTCCATAACACAATACTTCCTCATAAGCATCTTCAAACTCTTTTGCATACATCTTTGTGTTGATCTGATCTAACGCCTTTTGACAGTCTTTTTCCAAATCTTCTAATTTTCTTGAATACTTTGCTTCAAATACTGCAACTTGTCCTGTTACATCATTGTAGATTACAATATCACTTCGTCCTTCTCCATGCTCTCTATTCGACTCTACACTATAACCTGCTCCTGCAAAGATTCCTGCAAGAAATGCATGATAGAAATTTTCTCGGTAATCATAATAACTGATCGTCATTCGCAGTAATGTGCTGATTTCTTTTGTTGCCTTATCCGCATCTTTGTTCCACACTGCATCAAATAAATCTTTCCGATTCATAACTCTTGCACTGTCTTCAAACCATTTCCTTACGGTTGATTCGAAAATTTCTTTTACTTCTTTGTTTGGAATTCTTAATTCTATCTGACCATCCTTATCACGTTCTCCGACTTTTGTAAGATATCCAGTAAGATAGAGAATATTCCATAAATTATCTTCTGATGAATGTAGATAATCATATGTGAGGTCTTCTTCTATTTTCTGGCAGATGCTTCCACCTGCGATCAATACTTCTAGTTTTTTTCGTATAGCAGCTCCCGTATAATCAATAAAGGAGCGAATGATCGCATTATCACTGGTATTCTTCCAGTAGCTGACTGGTCTTGCATTCAGATCATTTTGAAGATCTCTTAGATAATTCATGACATCCCATGGGCAATAAACTTCAAACTCTCCAAAATTATATCCATCATACCATTCTTTAATCAGCTCCGCTTTCTCTTCAATCTCCGCATCTGCTAAAAGCTTATCTACATCCTGTTGTGTAAATCCATAATATTCATTGTATCTTGTGGATGAAATCGTATCTGATACAAAGTTATTTGTTCCAGTGAAAATACTTTCTTTGGCAATCTTTAGGCATCCTGTGATGACTGCAAACTTTAATGAGGAATTATCTTTTAAGGCTGTACTAAGCAAACCTTTCATAATTTCTAACATCTCTTTGTAGTAACCATTACTACTGGCTTTTGCAATTGGAACATCATATTCATCAATTAAAAGGATCACTGGCTTTTTATAATAACTTTTCAGCATATTGGTAATTCTTAATATACAACTTTGAATTTCCATCATACTTGCACTACAAGTCTTTAATTTTTGAAATACCAGTTTATCCCCTTCATCTATCTCATCACTATCCAACAAGTATACATGTTGTTTACATGCTTCAGATATAATAAATTTCAAAAAATTAAACGCATTCTCAAATGTAGTTCCATCTACATCCTTAAAAGACAAAAATAATGTCGGATACTGATTCATCCATTTCTCACAAATCTCGACCTCATCAGATATCTCAAGTCCTTTAAACAAATGTCTGCTATCTTTCCTGATATCCAAAAAACTGTTCAACATATTCATCGCCATCGTTTTTCCAAACCGTCTAGGTCGCGTGATCAACGTTACCTGATCCATCTCACCCTGTAACAATGTCTTGATCAATCCGGTCTTATCCACATAATAATAATTCAACTCTCGAATTCTCTCAAAATCCGAAATTCCAACAGGAATATTTAAATTCTTCATCTCTTCCTACTGCCTCCTTTCTTTTATTAATTATATATTGATAAACATATATTCGCAGTTCAATTATGTTAAATCTTTAAACCAATACATGTTATAGCCAACAACCTTCCAGAATCAATAGTTGATCATCAAAAACCGTATGAGCTCGTCTGCACTTAGCGAGTGGTAGGTCGCAAGACCTGCCAAGAGCTTAGTACAGCTACGTGCGAATCCGAGCGAGAGCGGGTTTTTGATGATCAACTATTGATTCATTTCTATTTATTCACTTCGAAATGCTGATAATCCTTAGAGCTTCTCCACTCACCACCCCAGCTGAATCCATATTTCTTAAAGATCTTATAAGCTGTATCATTCTTATGGATCATATATCTCTTATATTTTCCTTTACATTTTGATGTCTTTCTCTGTTTATACACCTTACCATTTGCCGGTGATACCTTATTTCCTTTGACCCACGGATTGATCCTTGGATTGATATCGATAGCCATTCCATAAGAATGGTTGGACAGCTTTGTTGTTCCACTGATCACACGATAATTAAACGCAGAGGTATTATTTGCAGCCATAGACTTCTCATCATTCGCACCATAATCATCGATCAATCTCATTCTCTCAATTCTGTATTTCTTCTGATAAAGAGCATAAAAGACCTTGACCGTTTTCTTCGCGATCTTCTTGTTAACGATCAACTCACCCTCTTTTACCTTCCCATCAAAACCATAATGAAGAACCTGTACATATCTTAAATCAGACAGTTTAATATTATTATTCTTCCGATAAGATTTTCCCGTGATCCTCTTTTCAATGTTCGGAGAAATCTTCTCATAAGTAAAGCCTTTTTTATAAGTATATTTCGAAGCTGCATTCGCAGATTTTCTCTGTAAACAAACTGGAATCACAGCAACTGTAAATGCTGTCAATGCAATTATCGTAGTTAATTTCAATTTTGATCGATTCATTTATTTTCATCCTTTCCAAAGCTTCAATATTTATCTTAATCGATTTCATTATAACATATATTCCGAAGTCCCACACTTCATACCTTGAAGCATTTTAAAACAACAATTCAATATCTCCTGTATAAAGAATATTTTAAATCATAATTGCCCAGTGACCGTATGAACACGCCTGCACTTAGTGAGTGGCTGGTCGTAAGACCTGTCACGAACTTAGTACAGCTGCGTGAGAATCCGAATGCGAATGGGTCACTGGGCAATTATGGTTTAAAATATTCATTGAAAGAGTGAATTATTTTTGATATACAAGAAACTGATACTCAATATCAAAGTAAGTCTCTTCTTCACTCTCTTTCACAAGTTTCCACTCTGGCATCTCATCCAGATCTGGAAAATAAGTATCTGCATCATATGCGAAGTCTGTTCTTGTAACATAAGCTGTATCACAATAAGGAAGCATCATGCGGTAAATGCTTTCTCCACCGATAATAAAAATATCCTCATCCTTATATTCTTCCAGCTCATCTAACAATTCTTCTTTACTTCCAACTACGATCGCTCCTTTTGCATCGTAGTCTTTATCATGTGTTAATACGATATTCGTTCTCTTTGGAAGCGGCATTCCATTTGGAAAGCTTTCTAATGTTTTTCTTCCCATGACAACAACTTTTCCTGTTGTCATCTGACGAAACATCTTCATATCATTTGGAATATGGACTAAAAGTTCATTGTTCTTTCCAATTCCCCAGTTCTTATCTGCATTTACAATAAGATTCATCTTACCTTCTCCTTCTTATATTGCGATCGGAATATCTTTGATCTGTTCTCCTGCCTGATAGTCTTCGATCTTAAAGTCATCTGTTGTGAATTCATAGAAATCTTTGACTTCTGAATTAAGCGTTACTTTCGGTGCAGGATATGTCTCTCGTTTGATCATCTCTTTGATGATCGGAATATGGCGATCATAAATATGTGCATCTGCGATCACATGAACTAACTCTCCTGGTTCCATATCACATACCTGAGCCATCATATAAACTAATGCTGCATACTGCACAACATTCCAGTTATTTGCTGCTAAAATATCCTGAGAACGCTGGTTCAAAATCGCATTCAATGTGAGCTTATCATGTCCTGGTTTCTTTGTTACATTAAATGTCACACTATACGCACATGGATAAAGATTCATCTCATGAAGATCTTGGTGGACATAAATATTTGTCATGATCCTTCTACTGTATGGGTTGTGTTTCAGATCATAGATCACACGATCTACCTGATCCATCATTCCTTCTTTGTATTGGTGCTTTACACCCATC
>ENA-OQHF01000830-OQHF01000830.1-human-gut-metagenome-genome-assembly--contig:-NODE-830-length-17624-cov-13.109047_pt1 | contig 17624 bp, 13 predicted proteins | sample MGYA00242559_ERZ504709 | MGnify/ENA primary metagenome ERZ504709 (study PRJEB26092, sample SAMD00036203) | human gut metagenome | host: Homo sapiens | study: EMG produced TPA metagenomics assembly of... | reverse complement strand
ATCGAGAATATCGCCAAATATTGAATCGAATAGCTGCTTATGTGTTTCAATATTGGCTCTTATATTATATACTCTGTAATTCTATTTTTCATTACAACTAGCACACGAATTGTTTACTCTTAGAAAACAAATCTAGGGGTCTATAGGTTCATACCGATATGGCATCAGTCCCCTAAATTGACCCCTAGATATTTCTTGGAAACCCCTAGATTATTTGGTTACCCCGTACATGTAGTTAAACATCCTTTTGTGTTAATGTATCTGGTAAAATCAATCGTACAGATTCTATACGATTTTTTTCTACTTTCAAGACTTTAATGCGAATTCCATTTGGTAAAGTCGTTTCATCATTTGTCTGTGGTAAACGACCAAGTGTATCGATTACTAAACCTCCAACTGAATCAAAGTCTTCACTATCTAAATCTAAATCTAAATAATCGTTTAAATCATGTAAACTTAAATATCCTTTGACATCATATGTTTGATTATTTAATTTCACAATATTTTCTTCTTCGTGTGCATCGTATTCATCCTGAACATCACCGACGATTTCTTCAATGATATCTTCTAGCGTAACGATACCTGAAAATTCTCCATATTCATCCATGACTATCGCAAGATTAAATGTGGATTGTTTCATTTCAATCAATAATTCTGATACTTTTTTATTTTCATATGTGAACTTTGGTTTACGAAGAATCTTTTGCATATCAAAATGTGAAAAATCATCATACATCAACAAGTCTTTCATATTGACGATACCAATAATATTATCAATTTTATCTTGATAGATAGGAATACGCGTAAACTTTTCTTCTCTAAATATTTCCAATAAGTCTTTATATGTACTATCCACTTCTGCCATTACAACATGTACACGAGGTACCATAACATCTTTAGCTTTGGCATCCCCTAAATCAAACACTTTATTGATCATATCTTTTTCATCTTCTTCAATGACACCTTCTTCGTGAGAAACATCTACAATTGTACGTAACTCACTTTCAGTCATAGATATGTTTTTATTTGGATCTTGTATGCCCATTAATTTTAAAATACCTGAACTGAATAAATTCACAAACCAAATAATCGGTGTTAAAACTTTCATCAAAAGTGAAATAATCGGAGCATACGTAATTGCGAGTTGATCTGCATTCACTGTTGCCCATGTTTTAGGTGTAATTTCTCCAAAAACCAAAATTAAAAAAGTAATGATAAAAGTAGCAATACTAACGGCTGCTCCACCAAAGGAATAAGCAATCAATGAGGCAATACTTGCAGCTGAAGTATTCACTAAGTTATTACCAATCAATATAGCACTTAGCATTTTTGATTGATTTTCTAATATTCTTAAAGCTAATGATGCTTTTTTATTTCCTTCATCTTCTAAAGTTCTCAAGCGAATCTTACTAACTGAAACCATTGCTGTTTCAGCTGAAGAAAAGAAGCCTGATAAAGCTAATAAAATAACTAATTCAAGGATTTGTATCCATAAATCCGAGTCCATTTTTCACACTCCCTATATTTTTGAATATTGTATCATACTCACGATATTCTAGGAAGAGCAAGTCGAATCGCTTTCTCTACGATTTCTATTGTTGGATTTTTAAATCCTTTTACTTCTCCATCCATATTCGCATAAATCATTTCATTTTCTGTATCTAAATGAACTGTTTTAGCTTGATACATCATAACTAAATCTTTATATTGAAGGTGATTTCCTTCTTGATATTTCTTTGCCAATCGAACTATTTGATGTCTCTTTACATCTGAAATCAAACAAACATCCATCCAGCCATCATCAATATTGGCATCTGGACACGGCTTAAATCCTCCACCATAGTATTTTCCATTCGCAAACACAAGGAATCCATATTTCCCTTTTGGTAATTTTTTAGTATCAATCTGAATTTGATAGTCTTGACCTATTGGTTTTCTTAAACTAATCAATGTTGATAAAACATAGGGTATAATTCCTTCTGTCTTTATATTCTTTTTTAGTGCATTTACCTGACGTGCAACCTCCACGTCAAATCCAAAAGAAACTGTATTTATTGAATATTCTCCATTTACTTTAATCAAATCACAGTCCATATATTCTGGATCTGAATAATTTGCCAGATTTAAAAAGTCTTCACGTTTTAAATCTTCGAAATATTTCACAAAATCATTCCCCGTTCCAATTGGAATCACAGAAATAGTCACATTTTCTTTTTCGGCACACCCATTAATAACTTCATGCAAAGTACCATCTCCGCCACACACATACAAATGTACAGGTTCATTGGATAGAGCATACTTTTTTGCGATAAACGTCGCATGTTCAGGACCTTTTGTTTTTTCAATGATAATACGTTTTCCTTGAAAATGCTCTTTGATTTCTTGTATTAATTCATATTGACTGTTTTTCCCTGATTTGGGATTTACAATAAATACATCCTTCATATAATTATTACCTCTTTATGACTCAATCAATCTTTGTACACATTCACTCGCAAGTACCAATCCGGCACTTGCTGGTACAAAAATAGCACTAGGCAATGGTTGTCCTGACTCTACTGGAATCGGTTGTTCTAAAGATGCCACCACCCAGATTTTATTGCGTATACGATTTTTTCTTTTCCACTGACGAATCTGTTTAGCCATTGGATCATAACTTGTTTTTTCTACCTCTGTAACTACTAATTTTGTAGGATCTTTACGTCTAGCCATTCCCATACTTGATAAAAACGGTATATTTCGCTCAATACATGCTTGCATCAAATCTTTTTTACTCTGAATGGAATCAATACAGTCTACGACAAAATCAATGGGTTGCGAAAATATTTCATCATCTTTTGTTTGATCATAAAAACATGCATATGTATCTACAATACAATTAGGATTTAGTGCACTAATTCGTTTCTTTAATACATCCACTTTAACTTCATTAACTGTATCTAAAGTCGCTACTAATTGTCGATTGATATTACTTGGTTCCACACAATCTTTGTCTATAAGAATTAAATGACCAATTCCTGTTCTTGCTAAGGCCTCTACGCAAAAAGAACCGACTCCTCCAACTCCAACAACAAGGACTGTCTTATCATTTAGTGTTTCTAATGCTTCTTTTCCCAGCAACAATTCACTTCTCTCATTTGTCTTCATCCATCAACCATTCCTTTACTGCACTATATATTTCATCTCTATTCTGTGCTTCAAACCAATGTACAGGCATCTGATTCTTAAACCATGTATATTGTCTTTTCGCATATTGTCTAGAATGTGTTTTTATAGCTGTCTTTACTTCATCAATACTCTTTTCTTTTAAGAAATAATCTTTAAACTCTTTATATCCAATTCCTTGAAAACTTGTATATTCCCACGTTTCTGGATTTGTAAATAAATCTTCTACTTCTTTGACCAAACCATTCTCGAACATAATATCTACTCTTTTATTGATTCGATCATGTAAAATATCTCGATTCACATCTAAACCTAAAAAATATACATCATACAATGGTATATGCTGTTGTTTGTCTTCTTGTTCTGATTTTGAAGTACCACTATGACAAATTTGTAGAGCACGAATCAATCGCTTGCGATTGTTTGGATGAATTTTTTCTAGAGCTTTTTCATCTTTTTCTTTTAACATTGCGACCAATTCTTCATTCGTTTTCGAATTCAAAAAAGTTGTATAAGCGATATCTTCGTTTTCTTCTTGAAATTCATAGTCATATAATGCTGCTTTTAAATAAAGCCCTGTTCCTCCGCATAAAATAGGAAACTTTCCTCTTTTTACAACATCTTCGATAGCTGTACGACATTTTTCTTGAAAAACCTTTACATTGTAAGGTTCATTATAATTTTGAACATCAATCAATTCATGATGTATGCCTTGCATTTCTTCTTGTGTTACTTTGGCCGTGCCAATATCCATTTTTTTATATACTTGCATACTATCGCAGGAAATAATTTCTCCATCCAATTGTTTGGCTAACCATACAGAAAGGCTTGTTTTTCCAATTCCAGTTGGTCCTACGATTGCTAAAACTTTTTGTCTATCCACGTTCAAATTCCTTTCTCAGCTCACCATCGCTCATCACAATGACTGTAGGTCTTCCATGAGGACAGTGATATGGTTGTTTACACTTTTGTAAATCTAAAATGACTTGCTCCATTTCCTGCATAGATAATGGTCGATTAAAACGAATTGAACTATGGCATGCCATAGTCGCAATCATATGTTTTCTAAGTTTTGCCATATCTACGTCTTGATTTTCCACAAAATAATCTAATAAATCTTGTAAGAATTGTTTTTGGTCCACATCATGAAACCATAATGGAATTTCACGAAGAATCAATTGATCCGTTCCAAATGGTTCAAATTCAATTCCAAAGAATGCTGTTTTTTCATTAATAGTCATATATTGAGCCAATACATTACTTGAGACGTCCAATTGAATAGGAACCATAAGCGGTTGTTTGTTTGTACATTGAACCAATAATTTTTCGTTTAACTGCTCATAATGATATCTTTCCTGAGCAGCATGCTGATCCACGATAACCAAACCTTCTTCATTACTACATAAGATATAGGAATCATGCAATTGAGCTAATACTTGAAGGTGCAAAAAAAATTCTGGACCTTTATCATTCTTATCTTCCTTAGGAATTGGATATGAAATCGGTTCTTCCTGTATTTTTATTTCAGGAGCTGGTTTTTCTTCATATATCTGTATCTGCTCCTTTTTTTCTTTGATAACTACTGGATTATAATTTTTAAAACTTTGTTCAATCGATTTATTCTCTTTTGGCTGTTGCTTAACAGGATATGAATATTGTATTTCTGGCTGTTCAAATGCAACACTCTTCTTTTCAGGTTTACTAACAGCTACTGTTTTTAAAGAAGCATTTAAAGCATCTTGAATTGTTGTCTTGATTAAATCTAGCATTTCGCCTTGTTTTGACAAACGAACCTCCCATTTATTAGGGTGTACGTTTACGTCAACCAATTGTGTATCTGAATCCATTTGTAAAACAACGATTGGAAAACGATTCGGCGGCATATAATCACTATATGCATCTAGAATTGCTTTTTGGATTGCGACACTGCGAATCAATCTTGTATTTAAAGTTAAAAACATAAAATATTTTGTGGCCCGATTGATTTTGGGCTGGATTGCATATCCATGAATATGAAAATCTTCATTGTTTCCTTCAAATGGAATTGCATTCTGAGCTACTTCTTTACCATACATTTGGTATAGAATTTCTTGGATATTTCCATTGCCACTTGTTTGAAATACAACTCTTCCATCATGAGATAGTTGAAAACGAATTTGTGGATGGGATAATGCCATTTTATTCATTAAATCGGCAATTACAGAAAATTCATAAGAAATGCTCTTTAAATGTTTAAATCTTGCGGGTGTTTTAACAAATAATCCAGAAACATCTAATTTTGTACCTCGTGGACAATTACAAGTTTCATCAACATCTAAACTTCCATAGTTGTATCTTAATAAAGTTCCTTCTTCACCATTGCTCGTCTGCAATTCAACTTGGGCAACAGAAGCAATACTTGGTAAAGCTTCCCCTCTAAATCCCATAGTTTGAATATTGAATAATTCTTCTTCTGAATGCATTTTACTTGTGGCATGTCGCATAAAAGCTAAATGTGCATCTTCATGATCCATTCCACAGCCATCATCTGTAATCAAAATTCGTTCAATACCACCTTGGTATACTTCAACTTCTATGACTGTAGCACCTGCATCAATACTGTTTTCAACGCATTCCTTTACAATTCCAGCTGGTCTTTCTACGACTTCACCAGCCGCAATCATATTTGTCAAATGTTCACTCAATACATGTATCTTAGCCATACTTCGCACCTCCATTCATATGAATTTCATATTTACGATTCGATTTTTTCACTTAGTTTTTTTAACTCATAAAGACAATCCAGAGCATCTCTAGGAGTCATTGAGTCGATATCTAATTCTTGTAGTTGTTGTAAAAGTTGTGACTTTTCTGGTTGAACTTGATCCATCACAAATAAACTTGGTTGATAATTTTGATTGTTATCTTGATTTTCAAAATTCAATAAAAGTTGTGAAGCTCTGTCTAAAACCACTTTTGGTAAATGTGCGAGTTTAGCAACATTGATACCATAAGATTTATCAGCCTTTCCTTCAATAACACGATATCTAAATTCAATCTCATTTTTTTCTTCACGAACATCAACATGTACATTGCGCATAGATTGATGTTCTTCCGCCAATTCCGTTAATTCATGATAGTGCGTCGAAAATAATGTTTTTGCTCCGATTGCTTCATCAATATATTCAAGCATTGCTTGAGCAAGAGCCATACCATCATAAGTTGCAGTTCCACGACCAATTTCATCAAATAAAATCAAGGAATGTTTTGTAGCATAACGTAAAGCTGTATTGGCTTCCATCATTTCCACCATGAATGTACTTTTTCCTGTCAATATATCATCCGATGCGCCGATTCTCGTAAAGATTCGATCAAAAATTGGAAGTTGTGCTGTTTTAGCTGGAATAAAACTTCCCATTTGTGCCATAACTACAAGTAAGGCATTTTGTCGCATATATGTAGATTTACCACCCATGTTTGGTCCAGTAATCAATTGTATATGTTCTTCTTCTGACATTTTCCAATCATTTGAAACATATCTCTTCTTTTTCATACGATCATCCAAAATTGGGTGCTTACCCTCTACCACATTAACATTGTAACCCGGATGGAAAACTGGACATACATATCCTTTTTCACTGGCAAGAATTGCCAAAGATACAAGGACATCAATTGTAGATAATGCTTGTGCACATGCATGCAAATCAAATAAATCTCTTTTGATTCGCATCAATAAATCATTAAACAAACTTTGTTCTAGTTTTACCTTTGTCTCTTGTGCATGTAAAATTTGTTCTTCTCTTTCTTTTAATTCTTGTGTAATGAATCGTGTCGCATTTGCAAGTGTTTGTTTCGGGTGATACCCAAATTCTTCTTTAATATTATCTAAATTTCCATTACGAACTTCAATATAATATCCAAATACACGGTTATATCCTACTTTTAATGATTTAACCCCTGTTCTTTCACGTTCTTTTGCTTCTAATTCCAGGATAAAGTCTTTTCCTTGTTTTGCTATTTTTCGAACTTCATCCAATTCTTGATTGTATCCATCATTAAAGACTCCACCTTCTTTTAGTGTTAATGGTGGATTTTCTATAATCGCATTTTTTATTTCATTGTATAATTCTTGGCAGTCTGGCACATCATTAAATTCTGGATACGAATTCAACGAAGACGCTAAATCTAAAATAGGCTTTGCGTGTTCTAGTGTTGCTACAAGTTGAAGTACATCTCTAGGACTTGCATTCCCATAAGCCATACGACTCGCAAGTCTTTCCATATCATACACATACACTAAATGTTCTTTTAGATTTTCTCTTAACATAAAGTTTTCTTTTAAATCTTTGACCGCCACTTGTCTTTTCGCAATCTTTTCTGCATCAATCAATGGATATTCAATCCATCGTTTTAACATTCTTGATCCCATTGCACTTTGACACTTATCCATAAAAGACCATAGACTTTCTGCCTTGGCATTCGAAGATTGACTTGAAACCAACTCCAAATGATTCTTTGTTTCATAATCCATAACAAGCACTTTATCTTTGTCCATAGATTCTATGGGTAAAAAATGATCAATACGTTGTTTTTGTGTGTCTTTTAAATACGCCATTAAAAGCGCAAACGCTTCTTTCAAAGATTCGGATTCAATTCCATTTAACAAAGGTAGATCCTCAGAATCAATATTTGCCTTTTTATGTTTTGAAATGAGCATCGTATCCATCTCTTCTAGGGCAGCCATCCATTTTTTATCCATTGTCATCGGACAAACAAGCTCACTTACATTTTGTTCCAAAAGAGCCTTTTGTAGCGCCACCAAAGATCTTTGTAGCGTTTGATACTTTAATTCCCCTGTACTTAATTCACAATATATGACTGTAATTTCAAAACTTGAAACATCACAAGATGCCATATAATTTGTTGACTTGGCATCCATTGTTGCATCCATATAAGTTCCAGGTGTAATTATTTTAATAATCCCTCGGTCCACCAGTCCTTTTGCGCTAGACGGATCTTCCAATTGTTCGCAAATAGCTACTTTATACCCTTTTTTGACTAATCTTTGAATATATGAATTTGCGGCATGAAAAGGGATACCACACATAGGTACCTTTTCTTCAACGCCTGCACTTCTTCCTGTTAATACTAAATCTAATTCTTGAGAAACCAATTTTGCATCTTCAAAAAACATTTCATAAAAATCTCCTAAACGATAAAATAAAATCGAATCCGGATTTTCTTCTTTCATTTTTAAGTAATGCTGCATCATTGGTGTATATTTTTTTTCTGCCATAAATCATCATCCTAACATGACTATTATACCAAAAATTCGAGATAATTATGTTATAATTAAAAATACTGAATAAGGAGGTTTTGTTAATGAAACAAACAATTCAATGGAAAAACAAATCCATCCAAATTGATATTGGTTTGATTCTAATTCTTATCCTTTTTGGTATGACAAGTTGTTTTGCACTATACAATTCTTTTAACCTGATAAAATTTGGAAGCGGAAGTTCCTACTTATATCGTCAATTATTTTGGTTTATTGTAGGATTTGTCGCAATGTTTTTCCTTTCAATTCTTCAAAACAAAAAAATATATTCATATATGGATATGGCCTATAAAATTTTAATGCTATGTCTTGTTTATTTATTTTTCTCACGCTTATTATTTAATTTTGTGGGGATCACACTTCCTTTTGCCAGTGAAGTTAATGGTGCTATTTCATGGTTTCAACTGCCTTTGATTGGTAGTTTTCAGCCAAGTGAATTTATTAAAATTGTTTTAATTGTTTTAGTCTCACAAATTATCGTTGATCATCAAAATGCACATCCAAATCCAACACATAAAGATGACTTGATGTTGTTGTTGGAAATTGCAAAAATATTATTTCCCCCATTATTTTTGATTATGATGCAGCCAGATACTGGTGTTTGTATTATTATCGTATTCAATATTTTCATTTTAGTCTGTTGTAGTGGTATACGCAAAGAGTATATTATTGGTATTTTCGCCTTTATAGTTATTGTCGTTGGAACCTTCTTATTCTTATATTTCGAATACCCTAATATTCTTGCTTCATTTATATCTTCATACAAACTACAGAGAATTGATGCCTGGTTAGAACCAGAAAGTAACATTCGAGGTAGTTCGAATCAGTTATATACTGCGTTATTGTCATTAGGTAGTGCCGGATTAACTGGATATGGATTACAAGCAAATATCATCTCTATCCCAGAAGCGCATACCGATTTTATCTTTGCTGCTTTCGGGCAATGCTTCGGCTTTATTGGAACAACATTTATCTTATTATTATGTTTATTATTAGATATTTATTTATGTAAAATAGCTTACGCAACAAAAAATAAAAAAGATCGTTTTGTTGTAATCGGTATTATCGCAATGCTGCTATATCAACAACTACAAAATACAGGGATGATTGTTGGATTACTTCCAATCACTGGTATCACATTACCGTTGATTTCTTATGGAGGAAGTAGTATTCTTTCTTACTTCATTTCATTCGCAATTATTTTAAACATTTCACCGGCAACAAAAAGAACGATTCGTTTGAATCGTTCAAAAAGACGTTAGTTAATTAATATAAATTCTTAAGTCGAGTTAAATATGAATAAGTACGGTATCTAGCGAATCGTACTTTTTTTGTGCTCGAATGAATAATTATTTCAGAAATTGATTCTAAATCTCTTTCTAAGTGATCATAACATACATGTGCATAGGCAAGCGTATCCCCTCTAACTCCTATTTTTCGCGTATCATTCATAATGTATGGATTTTTTAAAGAATGATGGTTCTTATGTGAGATAGGCATGATTTCACAAAGCTGTAAAACCTTTAAACCTGGATCCACAACCGCTCCTTTAAGTGCTCTATTCACAGCAGTAGAACCAGATTGTGTACTCACACAAATACCTGAGCCTTGACTACTTTCAAAAAATTCATCATCTATCGAAATATCAAGTACCAATGTTTTAGCTAAACTCTCAATACGAACTTCATTTAATGCGTATAATGTTTCATTGACTTGAGGAAGGTCCATTTGTAGTAAATTAAACTCTTCTATTTTTGGTTGATTATGTTTTAAATCATAAACCAAATGATCCACTTCATCTTGTGTATAATCGGTAAAAAAACCTAAATTACCTGTATGTATCGCAACGAATTGAATTTCATCCAATCTATCTATATAAGTGTGAATTGCTCTTAATAGAGTACCATCTCCTCCAACAGAAAAAATAACTTCAGATTTTTCATCATCATATTCCCATCCGATATCTATACATTTTTTCTTTAGAGTTTCTGCAACTCTTTTTGAGTTATCGTCTCCTCTGTCTACTATACTAAAACGCATCAAATCACTTCCTCTTTTGTTAAATCTATTGTAACATATTTATGGGTGATATGAATGTACGATAATATTGAAAGAGAATTGAAATTATTGATTAATGAAAAAGTTTATAATGAATTACTCCATTCATATGATTTTCATAATCCAATAACACAGACAAATACATATTTTGATACAGAGAATCAGGATGTAAAAAAACAACGTGGTGCAGTCCGGATTCGAACAATTCAAGATAAAAAAATATTCACATTAAAAATCAGAAAAGATGAATACACACACTATGAATTCGAAAAGGAAATATCTACAGAAAATATTAATGAGATTGAAGACCCAGAAATATTAAATTGGTTCAACCAATATCAAATTCCTAAAAATTTTACATCCGACAGCTAGTTTTACTACATTAAGAAATGTATATGCATTTGAAAACGGAGAATTATGTTTAGATAAGACATATTATAAAAATCATACAGATTATGAAATTGAGTATGAATACACATCCGATCATGATGGAATCCATTTTTTTAATTCTATATTAGAAAAGTATGGTTTAAAATGGGTAAAAAATTGCCCTAGCAAAATTGCTAGAGCATTAGATGATTAAAATTTGTGTGTTAAACGATAGAAGAAGGATTTAGAATTATATTCTTCTTCTTTTTTCTTATAATTTTCCACTTCTTCTTTGTTCTTATTATAAAGTTCTTCTACTTCTTTTAATTTCTGATTTTCAGATTCTAATTCAGAAATTTTCTCATCTTTTGTTTGTGTTTTCTAATAGGAAAGTTTGTTTGCTCTTTTCGATTTCTAATTTAAGCTTTTCTTGATATAATTGTTCAATCTGGGCTTGTGCCTTCTCTTTTTCTTCTATAATGGCTTTAAGCTTTTCATTTTCAAATCGAAGTTCCATTTCAACTGTAGATAATTCATGTTTTTCTTTTCTAAAATAAGTAGATAATCTTTCAACACCTTCAGCCTTAATTGTAATACGACGAGTGGCTGGATTTTTGTATTTCCAATCTTTATCCGGATTATCTTTTACCAATTTTGCAATTGCTTTATCTACTGTGTTTCTTGATTTATTGAAATGTTGGCATATCTGCGCAATATCCATATCATAATATACATCAATTGCTGATGCTTCTTCAGGCATATTCATGTCCCCTTCCTATGAATTTCATAATAATAATCTAACGAGTCACGATAAGTCTATCATAGTTTTGTCAAGAATGCTATACCTATATATGAATTTCCTATATTATTTATTACTTTTTAATATGCTATTCAATTTTTCATATATTTCTCACATGAACCTTCATATATACTTATTTATTGAAATCATATTCTATTTCATATTTTATATTTTCATATCTATATCACATGAATTTAATTATTACATTCATATTCAAAATTTATAATTCATATGATTTAAAATATTCAATAAATTATTTCATATGATTAATACACATAACATTATATATTCATATGAACAGTTTTATACATATTTTTAATTCATATTAAAATTCATATTCTTTATTTTTTATTTTCTTATTTTCACATGAATGAGATTTTATAAAAAATTTAGTATGAAAATCATAATTATTTCATATGAACACTCAGAAGTCTATTTTTTACAGTTTCTTTCTCTCCATGTGATAATTATATGAATAATCTTTATTTAAAGCACTATTACGCTGTTTTATATGATTTTACTATATAGTATACTATTTTATTCATATGAATAATGAATTCTATATGATTTACGAACTTATTTTCCTATAAATATAAAAAAATCGTATGAAATATCATACATACTTCATACGATTAAGCATATTTAAGAACTTTTACGTCCTTCAAACGCTTTTAACAACGTCATAGCGTCTGTATAGTCTAAATGACTACCTACAGGGATGCCATGGGCAAGTCTGCTTACCCTACACTTCCCTTCTAATAATTTAGATATATACAAAGCCGTTGTTTCTCCTTCTACTGTTGGATCTAGAGCTAATATAACTTCTTCTGTTCTTTCATTCACTCTATTTAAAAGAGTCATTATATTCAATTGATCAGGTAATACTCCTTTTTGAGTGTTGATCAATCCATCTAGCACATGATATACACCATTATATTGCTGCATAGACTCTATTACTGATATATCTTTCGGATTTTGTACCACGCATATGATATTCTGATTCCTATTAGAGTTCTTACAAAACTCACAAAGCTCATCTTCTGTTAAATTACCACATCGCGTACACTTCTTTACTTTCTTTTTTAAATTTACTAACGTCTCTGCCAATTCAGATATTTCTTCATCAGACCAACCTAATACAGTAAATGCATATCTCTCTGCCGTTTTAGCACCTACTCCTGGTAATTTCTGAAATTCATATATTAAATCATCAAATGTTTTTGGATACATGCTTCACCTTCTAATCTTCTTTTATTTCTATATTAGGAAATAAACTTTTCATATGATCTTCAATGCTCATATTATTTTCAGATTCTGCGTCTTTTCTTTTTAAACGAACTTGATATGGTTCTGGAAGATTACCACTAATCATTCTTTCTTTAAACTCATCTAATACGCGAGATTGTTGTGTCTTATCTAATGCGAATACTTTCTTAGCTTTTCCTAATAACACTTCCATAAAATCTTCATATCCATAATTCAGTTCAAATTCATTTATTTGTTTTGCAAAGATTTCACTAGATACACATATGACAATATAATTAGATCCACTAGCCATAATACTACTGTTTCTCAATGTTGCCGCATATTTTCCAAATTCTAAACTTGATATGAATTGTCCTATATTATTGAACTTATTCGTATCAATACTTCTTTCCATCTTTGTAGCTCCAACTAACAATTGAATGACAAATTCATCGTTTAATATGATTTTATTATTTGTGTTTTCTGACTGTTTTAATGTTTCACGTGAAACATCAGAAATTTCAGATTTCTCTAAAACCCCATTATTATCATCTTTTTGAGTGTTTTTCTCAATTATATCTGAGTCATCAGAAGTATCGTCATATGATGTTTCATAATTTTCTTCTTCCTCTGCCTCTTTAAAATCATTATGATCTGAATCAATAATATGTGTTTTCGATTCATATGAATAACTTGAAATCTTTAATAAAGAGGCTTCTAAGTAATCTAGTGTGTTAGATGCATATGTATATTTATTATATGTATCCATTAATTCTTCCATACACTTAATTCTGAAATTAATAGGTGCTAATTTGAAATATTTCCGAATCATATCTTTGTTCATATCCGAAACTAGAGTTGAATTTTCAGAATAATCTAAAATCAAGCTATCCTTCAACATATGAATAAAGTCTGCTGTCAACCGCTTAATATCCATTCCCATATCTGAATATTTCTGAATATCTTTGACAAAACTATCTACATCTTTTTTATATACTGAATAAAATAATTTTCCAATATCTTCAGATGTTACGACACCATAAATTTTACGAATATCATTCACATCAATATGAGATGAACAGTATGCAACACATTGATCCAATATAGATAACGCGTCTCGCATTCCTCCATCAGCCAATTGAGCAATTAACGTTAATCCATTCTCATCAATTTCAATTCCTTCGTTTTTACAAACAACAGATAATCTATATTTAATGTCATGCATACTTACTTTATTAAAGTCAAATCTTTGGCAACGAGAAATAATGGTAGGTAAAACTTTATTCGGTTCTGTAGTCGCAAAAATAAAAATTACATGAGTAGGAGGTTCCTCGATTGTTTTTAACAATGCATTGAATGCTCCAGATGTCATCATATGAACTTCATCAATAATATAAATTTTATATTTTCCCTGCATTGGAGCATACTTCACTTTATCAATCAGATTTCTTACTTCATCTACACCATTGTTGCTGGCGGCATCAATTTCAATAATATCTGGATGACTTCCATTCGCTGCCATTTTACAGTTCTCACAAACTCCACAAGGAGCATCTTGACTATTCGTACAATTTAATGTTTTCGCAAATATTTTTGCGATTGAAGTTTTTCCTGTTCCTCTAGGACCACAGAATAAATAAGCATGAGCAATACGATTTTGAACAATCGCATTTTTCAATGTCTGAATTATATGTGTTTGTCCAACAACTTCATCAAAATTCGTTGGTCTATATTTTCTATATAACGCTTGATATGCCATTCGTAAAATCCTTTCTATATGTTTATCTGTATCTTATTTTATCATAGTTTTACTTATTTTATTTGATCGAAATAGGGAAGTACAATATATATGAAAAGCAGAAATCTTTCAAATTTATGATTTCTGCTTCTTTTTCATATCTCTTTTCTTCTTAAAAAAATGTTTTAATAAATCTGAACATTCAGATTCAAGAATTCCTTTTCTATATTCAGGATGATGATTAAATTCAGACACTTCAAACAAATTTGTACATGTACCCACACAGCCTCCTTTAGGATCGGATGCTCCATATACAACTTCTTTAATTCTAGATTGTATAATCGCACCTGCACACATAGGACATGGTTCTAAAGTTACATATAATATACAGTCCTCTAATCTCCATGTATTTAATTTTTTACATGCTTTTTGAATTGCCATAATTTCTGCGTGTGCAATGCTTTGTTGTAAAGTCTCACGCTTATTATATCCACGAGCAATCACTTTATCATCTTTCACAATGACACATCCAATTGGAACCTCATCATAGCTTTCTGCTTTTTTAGCCTGCTTGATAGCTTCCTTCATCCATTTCACATCATCCATACTCATATCCTCAAAAATAAAAACTACTACACATGATGGAGCTTACTTAAGGCTGCTTCGTTCCCGACCTGACCTGATTCATAAGACATCATTGTAGTAGCCAAGTTATTATATCAAATCCATTTTCAATTCGCAATAGAAAAAAGCTGTCAAAGACAGCTTTTAAGATTAACCAATTTTCTTTTTACCACCCATGTAAGGTTGTAATACTTCTGGAATCAAGATTGATCCATCTGCCTGTAAATTGTTTTCTAAGAATGCAATCAACATTCTAGGTGGAGCAACACAAGTGTTGTTTAATGTATGCGCAAAGTACTTTTCTCCATTTTCACCCTTAACACGAATCTTTAAACGACGTGCCTGAGCATCTGTTAAGTTAGAGCAACTTCCAACTTCGAAGTATTTCTTTTGACGTGGAGACCACGCTTCAACATCCACTGATTTACATTTTAAATCTGCCAAATCCCCTGAACAGCATTCCAATGTACGTACTGGAATATCTAATGTTCTGAAGAATTCTACAGTATTCATATATAATTTTTTAAACCATTCCATACTTTCTTCTGGCTTACAAACAACGATCATTTCTTGTTTTTCAAATTGGTGAATACGATACACACCACGTTCTTCAATACCGTGAGCACCTTTTTCTTTACGGAAACAAGGTGAGTATGAAGTGTAAGTATATGGAAGATCTTTTTCTTCAAGAATTGTATCCTTGAATTTACCAATCATAGAATGTTCACTTGTACCAATTAAATACAAATCTTCACCTTCGATTTTATACATCATACCTTCCATTTCCGCAAATGACATTACTCCATCAACTACTGAACTACGAATCATATATGGTGGAATTACATAAGTAAATCCTTTTTTATCAATCATGAAATCACGAGCGTAATTTAAGATTGCTGAATGTAGACGAGCAATATCTCCCATTAAATAGTAGAATCCATTTCCAGCTACACGACGTGCTGCATCTAAATCAATTCCGCTTAAACGTTCCATGATTTCAGTGTGATAAGGAATTTCAAAATCAGGAACAACTGGTTCACCGAATTTTTCTAATTCAACATTTTCACTATCATCTTTTCCAATAGGAACACTATCATCAATGATGTTTGGGATCTGCATCATTTTTTCAGTAACAGACTCTCTTAATTTAATTTCTTTTTCTTCCAAAGCTGTTAGCTCGTGAGCAATCTCAGCCATTTGTTGCTTAATTTCTTCAGCTTCTTCTTTTTTACCTTGGCCCATCAACTTACCGATTTCTTTAGTCACGCAGCGGGCATTTGGAATGGTGCCTGCCGAAGGGACATATCGAAAAAGGCGAAACGCCGCAGCAGACGGCCGTGCGCGAAGTGCATGAGGAAACCGGCATTCTGGGCGAGGTGGTCGATTCCATCGCCACCATCGACTATTGGTTCACCGGTACCAGCCAACGCGTGCACAAGCTGGTGCACCACTTCGCGTTGCGGCAGATCGGCGGCGAGCTGACCGTCGAAGGCGATCCCGACCATGAGGCCGAAGACGCCATTTGGGTGGATTTTGCTGATTTGGACGATGTGCTGAGCTATCCGAACGAACGGAAGATAGCATGGTTGTACGCAAGGAAACTCAACAGACAGGCGTAATAGTGAATCAATCCGCACAACGGCACGTTTCGCGTGGCCTTCGCGCGTTATCATCCATCCTCGCCATGGTATTGACCATGGCGTTGATGTTGTTATACGCACCCACGCCATCGGCAAGGGCCATGGAATCGGCCACATCGGCGGAGTCGACGGACGGTATGTTGTCCATCAACTCTTCCACGGCCGTATTGACGGACACCTCCGGATACCATCTGAACGCCACGGTGACCAACACGACCGGACAGGAGATTCCCGCGGGAACGCTGACGCTGACCATGAACGCCTTCTACACGTTCGTTTCGCGCAACGACATCCAGGATTGGTCTGAAGGCAACGGGCGAATCCCCACCCCGCAATCCGTGGGACAGGCCGATGTGCCCGCGTTGCAGCCGGGAGCCAGCGCCAACGTGAGCATCGACGCGGACGCCATCAGGAATCGCTCACGGCCATCAACTCTTGGGGGCCGAAGCCGGTGCTGCTGAGCTATTCCGCCAACGGAACCCCCCTTGCTCAATCGCATACGTTCGGTGACGCGCACCGGCGCGGACTCCACACGCCCCAGCACGCCGGGCTGCACATCACCGCGCCCACGGCCCGCTGGCCGCCAACCGGATGGACCGACCCGACGAGGCCAAGCCGTGGCTTGGACAGCTGGTCGCATGCAAGGGGGTATTTCCTCCTCGGAAACCG
>ENA-OQHF01000828-OQHF01000828.1-human-gut-metagenome-genome-assembly--contig:-NODE-828-length-17638-cov-3.448290_pt1 | contig 17638 bp, 24 predicted proteins | sample MGYA00242559_ERZ504709 | MGnify/ENA primary metagenome ERZ504709 (study PRJEB26092, sample SAMD00036203) | human gut metagenome | host: Homo sapiens | study: EMG produced TPA metagenomics assembly of... | reverse complement strand
GGTCTCGTCCCCTCCATAGAACATGCAACAACAGATCCCGAAGCATTCTCCGGTCTTCCATTCAAAAGGAACTCGGAAGGATTCTTCACTTCTTCAAGTCCGGAATTCTGCATCTCAAAAAATCACCAATTTCATTGGTAGAACCAAAATCGATTTTTTCCACCGCACGCAAGATCCGGTAAGACGCATGCCTGTCCCCCTCAAAGTAAAGCACAGTATCTACCATATGCTCCAGTACACGAGGACCTGCCACATTTCCCTCCTTAGTCACATGACCCACGATAAAAATTGGACACACCCATACCCTTAGCGATCTGCATCAGTACATTGGTAGATTCCCTCACCTGAGAAACACTTCCCGGTGCAGACGAAATATCTTCATGAAACATCGTCTGGATAGAATCCACAACAGCTACATCTGGCTTCGTCCGCTCAATGATCTCCCGGATATTTTCGAGATTCGTCTCACAGAGCAGTTTCAGTTTATCATTAAACGTTCCAAGACGATCTGCCCGGAGCTTGATCTGTCTGAGAGACTCCTCACCAGAAATGTACAAAACAGAAATCCCCTGTGAAGATAAATTTCTGCACACCTGCAACAACAATGTAGACTTGCCAATACCAGGATCTCCACCTACCAAAACAAGGGAGCCGGGGACGATACCGCCGCCCAGCACCCTGTCAAGTTCACCGATTCCACAGCTCTGACGTTCATCTGAAGAAAGACTGATATCTTTCAGAACTACAGGCTCCGTTTTCTTTTGTGTAGTTTTAATACTCCCTGAGGAAGATTTTTTGGAAGAAACCGTTTCCTCCACAAAAGTATTCCATGCCTTGCATGCCGGGCACTGCCCCATCCACTTGGCTGATTCATACCCGCATTCCTGACAGAAATAAACCGTTTTTTTATTTTTTAGCATTTTACAATTTTAACTTCTGCTTTGGTGTTCGCATCCAGTTCAACACTGAAAGAAAGCTTGCCGCCCAGGTTTGTGGTCATTGTACCTGTACTTACATCATCAATAAATACCTGATACTCTGTCTCAGCTTCCAGTTCAACAGTAATCTGAGAATCCTCAAAGCCCTGAACCTCAAAACTCATTGCTGTTCCATCCTGCTGAAGATGGAACACACTGGTTCCCGGAACAGACTCATATACGAACATTCCATTACGCTCAAGTTTGGTGATCTCCTTATATGTTTTTACTTTATACATATCTCCCTGATACTGATAATCCGACAATTTGGATTTCTGATTTAATTCATAATCTCCAAAACTGATAGTCCCATTATCTTCTGTGCGGATCAATTCCTGTACCACTGCCATGATCTTATGTCCTCCTGAAATCTTTCGTTGTATAGTTTTAATTTTGTTAATTATAACTTATTTCTGTTTTTTTGGCTATAGAAAGTAATAAAATTCTTACGCTTTCTCCGCATCTTTTACTTCAAAGTAGATTTTCTTGTCTTTGACCTTCACCTGTACGGTATCACCGGCTTTGATCCGACCTTCAAGGATTTCTGTTGCCATCTCATCCTCAATCTTTGTCTGGATCGCACGACGCAGCGGTCTTGCACCGTATTTACTGTCAAAGCCTGCATCTGCGATAAGATCTTTAGCTGCTCCGGTAACTTTCAGTATGATATCCAGCTGTTCCTGACAGCGTTTTTCCAGGTTTTTCAAAAGAATAGTAACGATCTTTCTGATATTTTCTTTATTCAGAGAATGGAATACCATGATCTCATCGATCCGGTTCAGAAATTCCGGCTTAAACATCCGCCGCACTTCTTCCATCACTCCGGACTTCATCCGTTCATAATCACGCTTTTCCGTATCTCCGGACATAAATCCAAGATGTTTCGGTTCCATGATCATCTGCGCACCTGCGTTAGAAGTCATGATAATGATCGTCTGCTTAAAATCCACTTTTCTGCCTTGAGCATCTGTAATATGACCATCATCAAGTACCTGCAGAAGAATATTAAACACATCCGGATGAGCCTTTTCAATCTCGTCAAAAAGAATGACACTGTATGGATTTCTGCGCACTTTTTCGCTGAGCTGTCCACCTTCTTCATAGCCTACATATCCGGGCGGCGATCCGATCATTTTAGAAACACTGTGTTTTTCCATATATTCGGACATATCTACACGGATCATTGCCTGCTCACTTCCAAATACAGCTTCCGCCAGCGCTTTGGAAAGCTCCGTTTTTCCCACTCCGGTAGGTCCCAGGAATAAGAAAGAACCTATAGGCCTTGCGGGATCCTTTAATCCTACTCTTCCCCTTTTTACCGCACGGGCAACTGCAGAAACTGCCTCATCCTGTCCGATCACACGTTTTTTCAGAACCTTTTCCAAATTTGCAAGCCTACGGGATTCCCCCTCTGTCAGACGCTGTACAGGTATTTTTGTCCAGTCAGACACAATACCGGCAACTGCCTCTTCATCAACTGTAAGTGGATTTTTCCGATTTTTCCGCTCCGCCTTTCTTCGGATCTTTTCCAATTCTGCTTCCGCCTCATTCTGCTTTGCCTGTGCTGCTTTTGCACCTTCAAGATCTGCATTTATGACTGCCTGTTCTTTTTGTTTCAAAATATCGTGGATCTCTCTTTCCAGTGCTTCTGCTTTCGGAGACGGACGATATCCCGCCAGTTGTACTTTCGACGCTGCCTCATCAATAATGTCAATGGCTTTATCCGGAAGAAACCGGTCATTGATATAACGAACGGACATTTTTACAGCCGCCTCAAGGGCCTCATCCAGAATCTCTACATCATGATGTTTTTCATAATATGGGCGCAGCCCCTTCAGGATTTCAACAGCCTCCTCTTCTGTAGGCTCTTCCACGATGATAGGCTGAAATCGCCGTTCAAGCGCTGCATCCTTTTCAATGTATTTCCGATATTCTTCCAGTGTCGTTGCTCCGATCAGCTGGATCTCTCCACGGGAAAGAGACGGTTTCAGGATATTGGAAGCATCCAGTGCACCTTCCGCTCCACCTGCTCCGATGATCGTATGGATCTCATCAATAAAGAGCAATATTCCCTGCTGTTCGCTTACCTCATCGATCACATTTCGGATACGTTCTTCAAACTCACCGCGATATTTACTTCCTGCGACCATTCCGGAAAGATCCAGAACTACAACCCGCTTATCCTTCACAGTATCCGGTACCATTCCTGTGACGATCCGCTGTGCAAGTCCCTCTACGATAGCCGTTTTTCCTACTCCCGGCTCTCCAGTCAGGCAGGGATTGTTCTTTGTTCTTCTGCTCAGGATCTGGATCAGTCTGGCAATCTCTTTATCCCTTCCCACTACAGGATCCAGCTTACCTTCTTCTGCCATGGCCGTCAGATCTCGGCTATACTGATCCAGAGTTGGTGTTACACTGCTGTTTCTTCCCTTTGAAGCTTTTACAGCCTGAAATTCTTCCGCAATGGTATCGCTGTCCATTCCCATTGCCGTCAGTACTGCCGCATAAAGCTTCTGGATATTGGCACCCATTGTGTACAGCAGTCTGGTACCCACACAGTCTGTTTCTTTCAACATTGCCAGCAGAATATGTTCTGTCCCGACTTCCTCAAAACGCATGGATTCTGCTTCTGCATATGCACCCTCCAGAACTCTTCTGGTTCTCGGACTGAATCCCGGTCTCTGCGAAACAGCCGTATTTCCCGGCGGTGCGATCAGTTTATCGATCAGGGCTATTGCTTTATCAGCCTGGATCCCAAACTCCTCCAGAACTCTTCCTGCTGTGCCCTCCTTTTCTTCTACAAGCCCGACCAGCAGATGCTCCGTGCCGATATAACTATGTCCGCAGGAGCTGGCTGCCTCTTTTGCCAGAGCAAGAACATTCTCTGCCTGTTTTGTATATCGTTCCTGCATGATGTCTCCTCCTATCTGTCTGTGTCATACTCGTCAAAAATCTCGTCCACCAGCTGATGGACTTCTTCTCTTGTTACATTTTTACAGCATCCCCATGCCATTGCTACTGTCAGATTCTGTTTCATTTCTTCCAGTGCTCTGACCTTATCTGCATCTATGGAGATCACCGCTCCCTTTCGCCTGTCAATAGTCACAAAGCCTTCCTGACGAAGCAGCGCATATGCCTTATTCACAGTATGCATATTGATTCCTGCAATGCTTGCAAGCTGCCGTACAGAAGGCAGAGTATCCCCTTCATGAAGCCTTGATGTAGCGATCCCCATTATGATCTGATTGGTGATCTGCATATAGATTGCCTCATCACTGTTAAAATCGATTTCTATCACCATAGGGTAATCTCTCCTCTACAACAGCAAAAGGCTGCACAGTTTCATCCTGGCAGCCTGCTGTGATTTTTGTTTTTATTTACTGATCCCTGCAATCTTCTCTATCTGTTCTTTGTTAAGAACCAGATTAAATCCCATTGGATTTACCACATAAGCGTTTGCCTGCGGAATCATCAGGCTCGGAAGTTTATCTATAGTCACTTTCGCAACACGGAGATTCTTGCCTCTTCCAAATTTCTCAAATTCCATAACATCTGTAAACACAGGCTGCATGATCTTATCCTCTTTATTTTTCAGATACGGAATATGGAGCTTTCCATCTTCTTCCTGCTCTGCATTGATCGCGATCAGGAATTCTGCCTTACGCAGGTTAGCTATCAGCTCTTCTTCCAGCTCACGGATATTCTTGTGCTCTTCCTGTTTTACCGGACGACGCAATTCCTGCATAAAATAAATTCCGGAAAGTTCAAGCGACGGATTCAGAAGCGGTCTCTTAGACGGCTCGATCTTACTCATATCTCTCTGGTTTGCGATCTTTCCGATCTCAATCTCGATCTTCTCTTCTCCGTCGATCCAGATCACACTGTTCACTCCGATCGCATACAGCGTACCATACAGTCTTGGATAGTCTTTTTTTTACATATTTCATGCCCATAAGAAGGATCTTATCCTCAAGGAGCTGTTTACCATATTCTTTAATCTCTTCTTCTGTGGCAAAAATCCTTGCCTGGTCATTAAATGTTTCTTCATCACAGGTCACATATGGAAGTCTGGTTGCCTGTGAATATGCAACAAATACTTCCTCCCTGTTTCTGAGCTCATGGATTGCTTCTTCTACACTGATTCCCATTTTTCTGTCCTCTCTGCCTCATCACTTGGATGCGACACCTCATCAAGGAAAATGGTTGGTTCCTGTTGTGCCCTGTCAGCATCCAGCTTTTCATGTTCGTAACTACTCACTGTGTTTCATAGTTGTTACTATTGTACAATGAAATCCCTGTTTTCGTCAAGCTGTGCCTGTGAAAAATGACCAACTTAAGCCTCGTCGATAGCTTTTCCGATATCGTGACGCATATACTTGTTTGCAAAGCTGATCCACTCTGTAGCAGCATATGCATTCTTTCTGGCTTCTTTTAATGTCTCTCCTTTGGCAGTGATGCCAAGAACACGCCCACCGTTTGTAACGATCTCTCCATCTTTAAATTTGGTTCCCGCATGGAAACAGTAGTATCCGTCTTTGTCCTTAAAATTCTCAAATCCATGGATTGGGATACCTTTTTCGTATTTTACCGGATATCCATCACTTGCAAGAACAACACAAACTGCTGCATTGTCCTCAAATTTCAGATCGATCTGATCAAGTTTGCCGTCTACACAGGCTTCCATTACTTCAATGATATCATTCTCCATACGCGGAAGAACAACCTGTGCCTCCGGATCCCCAAATCTTGCATTATATTCCAGAACCTTCGGGCCATCTGCAGTAAGCATCAGTCCGAAGAAAATGATTCCCTTAAACGGACGTCCCTCTGCTGCCATGGCATCTACTGTTTTCTGATAAACATATTTCTTACAGAATTCATCTACTTCCGGAGTATAGAACGGACTTGGAGAAAATGTTCCCATTCCGCCTGTATTCAGTCCCTGATCCCCATCCTTCGCACGCTTGTGATCCTGCGCGGATGTCATGGTTACGGATCGTCTTTCCATTCTACAAAAGAAGTACGGAAACCTCACGGCCAGTCATAAATTCTTCAATTACCATGGTATTTCCGGCATTCCGTAATTTTTGTCTTCATGATCTCTTTTACGCCAGCTTCTGCCTCTGCAAGATCCTGGCAGATCAGAACACCTTTTCCAAGAGCAAGGCCATCTGCCTTCAAAACGATCGGGAATTTTGCCTCGGTCCTTAAATATTCCAAAGCTTTTTTCCGGATCATCAAAATTCTCATAAGCAGCTGTAGGAATGTCGTAATTTTTTCATAAGATCCTTGGAAAAAGCCTTGGAGCCTTCCAGAATAGCTGCATTTTTGCGCGGTCCGAACACACGCAGTCCCTCTGCCTCAAATACATCTACGATTCCGCCCACAAGAGGATCATCCATTCCCACGATAGTAAGATCGATCTCTTTTTCTTTTGGCAAAAGGCTGCCAGTTTTTTCAAATTCCATTGCTCCGATATCTGCACATTCCGCATACTCTGCGATTCCTGCATTTCCAGGTGCACAGTAGATCTTGTCAACTTTCGGGCTTTTTGCAACACTCCATGCGATTGCATGTTCTCTTCCGCCGCTTCCTACGATTAATACTTTCATCTGTTTACTCCTTTGTTTCATCTGTCTGCTGATTACTTTAAAGAAACAATTCCATCTGTCACTGTGATCTTGTCATTGGCGATAAGATTGATTGCTTCCGGAAGGATCTTCCACTCTGCTTTTTCCATTACACGTCTCTGAAGCTCCTTGGATGTATCTCCGTCTTTTACCTTTACTGCTTTCTGAAGAATGATCGGACCTGTATCCGTTCCGGCATCTACGAAATGAACCGTAGCGCCTGTTACTTTCACTCCTCTTGCGAGAACTGCATCATGAACCTTAAGTCCATAAAAACCTTTTCCACAGAAAGACGGGATCAGAGATGGATGGATATTGATGATTTTGTTGGGATATGCTTCCACCATCATCGGAGGGATCGCAACCAAGTATCCTGCAAGAACAATCAGATCTACCTCTTTTTCCTGAAGCTTCGCCAGTAATGCTTTATGGAAAGCTTCTCGGTCCGGATAGTCTTTCGGTGCGATGCATACCGCCTCTATATCATGCTTTCTGGCTCTTTCCAGAGCATAAGCGGAGGCATTATTACTGATCACAATATCCACTTTTGCATTTGTGATCTCTCCTGCATCAATAGCATCCAGGATCGCCTGAAGATTCGTTCCCCCACCGGAAACAAGAACACCGATCTTTAACATAAGGTCACTCCCTTTTCTCCCTCTTCAATGGATCCTACCACATATGGCTTATCGCCGGTTTTGCGGATAGTTTCCATTGTTTTGTCAACATCTGCAGGATCTACTGCCAGGATCATTCCAAGACCCATATTATATGTATTGTACATCATATGCTCATCAATATTTCCTTTTTCAGCAAGGAGCTTGAAGATCGGAAGTACCGGATAGCTGTCTTTTTTGACAACAGCTCTGGTTCCCTCTTTCAGCATACGCGGGATATTCTCATAGAATCCACCACCTGTGATATGGCTGCATGCATGGATCTTCACGCCAGACTCTCGGATGCTCTTCAGCGCTTTTACATAGATTCTGGTCGGTGCGATCAGTGCCTCTCCCAGAGTTGTTCCAAGCTCTTCATAATAAGTATCCAGAGACTCTTTTGTCATGTCAAATACTTTACGTACAAGAGAAATCCATTGCTGTGAACTCCTGTGGAAGCCATACCGATCAGAACATCTCCTGGTTTCAGGGCCTCTCCTGTAAGAAGATCTTTTTTGTCAACGACTCCTACTGCAAATCCGGCAAGGTCATACTCATCTTCCGGCATAAGTCCAGGATGCTCTGCTGTCTCACCACCGATCAGAGCTGCCTCAGACTGTACACAGCCCTCTGCAACACCTTTTACGATCTCTGCGATCTTTTCCGGATAATTTTTTGCCGCAGGCAATGTAGTCCAGGAAAAACAATGGCTCGCCGCCTGCACATGCAATATCATTTACACACATGGCTACAGCATCGATTCCGATGGTATCATGCTTGTCCATAACCATGGCTACCTTAACCTTGGTTCCACATCCGTCTGTTCCGGAAACCAGAGTAGGCTCTTCCATATCTTTGAATTTCTCCATGGAAAATGCACCTGAGAATCCGCCGATTTCCTCCAAGTACCTCCGGTCTCATCGTCTTGGCAATGTGCTTTTCATCAGCTCTACTGATTGTATCCTGCCTCAATATCTACGCCTCGAAGTCTTGTAATCCTATAATGTCCTCCTTATGACAACACTTTTTTATTTTTATGGTAAAAGATTTATTTAGTAATTTTTGTATCCAACTTCCTGAAGCCTTGCGTCCTTCTTCTCGACCTGCTCTTTCAGATCCTGACTGTAGGCTTTCAGTCTGGAAAGAAGCTCTGCGTCAGAAGTTGCAAGGATCTTGGCAGCAAGAAGTCCCGCATTGGCACCACCATTGATCGCTACTGTGGCAACCGGGATACCACTTGGCATCTGTACGATTGAGTAAAGGGAATCTCTTCCTCCCAGAGATGTTGTATGCATCGGAATACCGATCACCGGCATTGGAAAGATCGCTGCGCACATTCCTGGAAGATGAGCTGCCATTCCTGCGCCTGCGATGATAACTTTGAAGCCTTTTTCTTCTGCTGTCTTTGCATACTCGAAAAATACATCCGGTTCTCTGTGTGCGGAAATGATCTTCATCTCATAATCAATTCCCAGTTTCTCCAGGATATCTGCTGCTTTGCTCATAACCGGCATATCTGAATCACTACCCATTACAATTCCTACTTTTGCCATTGTGTTCTCCTTTCATGGTACACTAACTGAATATTAACCTGTGTCCTTTGACTATTGTTATGGTTATTCTACGTATATTCTCACTTTCTGTCAATACGATCGGAAAAACTGTAAATTTACTAATTAACTTATATTATTAATTAATGGAAGATTCTCAAAAGGACGGTTTAATTCCTCTGTTCCCGGAAGAACAAACCTTCCGTTTTCGATAATGGAAAGCATTTCTCCCTCATCATCGATCACACGGATACTTCCAAGCTCATCATAGGGAATGGTAATATCTGTATGACAGCCATAATAAGCAAGGCTTACGTCATCCTTTCGCATCTCGGAAATCTCATTATCCCTGGCGATGATCTCTTTTCCATCCGGATTATATACCGGTGTATCCTCTGCCCAGCTGTAACAGGTATCGCCCACAGCAAAATGCGGTCCCATTTTTTCTGCGATCAGGATCGGAAGCTTATCCGCAATTCCGTATTTCAGCGCCGCCACATAGGCTGTGGTATTTGTACCGATAGCAAACTCTCCCATGGGGATCTTCGGATGGTGGTGGAGGATATTATCTTCAATATATTTCCGGTTCTCTTCTTCGGTTTTAAAATTCGAACAGGTGTAATCAATAACCTGGCCGCAGTCAAATACCAGCTTCAGATCCCGGAACTGAAGACCGTTCAGATATACTTTTTTCACATGAAGGATTCCGCCTGTGCCTGCCAGCTGTGGAGATGTAAAGACTTCGCCCACCGGAATATTCACGTCTGCCACACAGTTCTCAAAATTCGTCTGTTTCTTCGGATCTGTCAGTTCATGAAGATGAATCAGAAGATCCGTCTCATTGTCTCCACGTCCTTTGACTTCCACCCACTCACAGGTATCCAGGGTATTGATGATCGTCTGCTGGATTTCCTGATAGAGATGGTAATCCAATGTATTGATCTTTACGATCTCACGGAAAATTTCCTCATAATTTCCACCAATCTCAGGAACCGGATATGCAATGATCGTAAAACTTCTCTCATCACCTTTGATGTATCGGTTTACGATCTGTCCGGATTCATTGTCAAGCTCCGTCTGAAGCTTCTGCTGCATCTCGCTTAATGCATAAGCTTCCGGCTTACTTACCGGAGAGAAAGGATTTTCTCCAAATGTATCAATGCAGGCCGGACCGCCATGTACTTCTGCCAGTTCTCTGTACTTCTCATAGGAAGTCTGCATAGCCCGAAGTTTTCGCTGAACAAAATCCCCATCCAGGAACAATGCACTGTCCTGACGATGATCGTAATCGTACTGCGGATTGGCAACGCCGCCTGTATAGCCTACTCTCACTGCCCCTCTCTTACTTACCGCATGCGTTGCATGGCGATAGATCACCGGCTTCAGACCCATTTTTTCAAACTGAAGGATTGCTGCTTTTACCATCCGTTCGAAGCCAAGACTATATCGGATATTTACTGTTTTCTTTTTTGTGATATCCTTCCGTCCGGTGATAAATCCGATCCGATAGCCTTCTGTATAGGTAAAAGCCATCTTATCGATTTCTTCCTGAGAAAGGGAGTTCAGAAACTCTGCAACTCCTGTTTCATTCTCTGAAACAAATTCGCCATAGCGATACAGATATCTCAGATCGGAAAGATCCGAATTCATGATGATATCTGCCGCAAAGTCAAGCTCCGGATCTACACCTTCCCGTATCCTCTGCTCCATCATATCCTGGCAGTAATCATTTACATAGGAACGGAGAATCCCTTCCACTGTTGCAGCCTCCGGAAGTTCTTCCTCGCAAAATGCAGAATATACTTCCAGAAACAGTTCCATGGATACGATCATATCCCACAGCCTTTTCTCATGTGCATAAGCTACAGTTCCTGCGATCTCTGCATACAGAAAACTGAAGGCTTTTCCGTATTCTCCCAACTGCTTTACTGCATACGCCGGATTTCCATAGCTGCTTTCATAATTTTCCGTGAGGATATCCTGATAAAAGCAATGATTTCTCTCCTTCAACTCCTCCATCGTAAGCTCTGCTGAGCTCTCATCCATCACATCTGCTGCCATGGAAAGAAACTTTGCCCTGTTTCTGAAAAAATCTCCAAACGGTTTTTTTACGGTTTCTTCTGTTATGATCTCACGGATCCGTTCCTTCGCAAGTCCATAACGTTCTTTCATGCATTCTTCCAAGACTTCATCTCCCATCTTTTTCATCATCGATCACATGCCCCAGGGCAATGTGTTTGTCAACGAGTTCTTTCATATATTCCCAGATCACTTCAGAACCCTCTCCTGTTTTCCGGTTTCTCTTATAAATCTGACTTTTCTTCACCTGATGCTCTTCCCAGCTTTTTCCGTTGGAAGCATCATTTAGAAACAATGGCTGACAATTATCCAGCACATGGGCAAATTTCGCCTCCGGGGTTTCGTAAGCCTCAAACTCCTCCCATAATGCTTTTAACCACTGTCCCTGATCTTCCGGCAATAGTCCATAGATCCGTTCTGCTGCCTGCTTCTCCCTGTATTCCTTGGTTGTCGCTCCTTTTTCATCATATGCATAGGTATCACCTGCATCGATCTCTACCAGATCATGCGCCAGTACCATAGGAATCACCTTCGAAAGATCCACTTCCTCATTGGAATATTCCTTTAAAAGCACCGCCATCAACGCCAGATGCCAGGAATGTTCCGCATCATTCTCTTTCCGCTTTCCGTCTGCAAGATATGTCTGTCGGAAAATATTCTTGACTTTATCTATCTCCATAATAAAGTCCAGCTGTTTTTTTAAGCGTTCTTTTTTATCCATCTGTTATACCCCCGATAAAAAAAGTCCCAGCCAGATAACCAGGATCACTCCGTTCAAAATAGACCCGACCATGCTCGTCCTGTGTTTCCGGTTTTCTTCCGAAAAGCTGGAAAGCCCCAGTGTAAAGCCATATGCAGAAAGCAGCATGGCAAAAAGCCCGGTTCCGCCGATCAGGCCCCCGAGCTTTCCATCAAAAAAGAGTGCAAGCACAACTGCCGCGATAAACAGCACGAGGGAAGCCGCCGCAAGTCCTACAGACCATTTTCCCTTGGAAGCTTCTCTTTTTTTTGCAAATGCATATCTATATCTTCTTGCCATTAATTTTTCTCCTAATCCTGTCGCAGACTGCATAAATCCCATATCCAAGCGCTGCGCCCAGAGTATTCAATATCATATCATCCACATCAAAGCAGCCAACTTTTGTAAGTAGCTGGATCACTTCTATCGTCAGGCTGATAACAAAGCCGGATAATATGATAAAAAAGCCATTTCGCATTTTTCCGGTTATTACCGGAAGAATAAATCCGTATGGCACAAATCCCAGCACATTTCCAAAAACATTTGTGAAAAGCGCAAATGTACCCACTATTTTTCGATAAGTCCAGAAACGCCTGATCTCCACAAACGGAACAAGATTGTAACGGTATTCTCTTTCTGCATCCGCCACTCTTCCGTATCCTTCCGAAAAGAACAGAAGATACACAAGAACAAGAACATACAATACAAAAAAAGCTGTCCCGAGTTTTTTTACTCTGCGTTTTGTCCCTTTTTCCAATATTCTCCCCTGCTTAAATAGTCCGAAAAGCCACACGGAACAACGTGCGGCTTTTCAGATCATATTAGATTAATATCTCTGATTTTCTTCTGAGCAGTCTCGCACCGTTCACGATCATCAGAATTCCTGTGACAAGTCCCGTCACCAGAACGACAATACCGAGTGCAAGGCTTCCCGCCCCGCTGCTCGCCATAGTTTTATAAATTTTTTCATTCATAAGGCTGCGTCCTCCCAGTAAAAGCGGACCTTCGGAATCCGCCGCTCTTTTATGACCTTTTATAACAATATTATTCTGCGCCGTACTGGTCATAATATGCATCAATGGCAGCTTTCAGCTTATCATCGATCACAACACGGCCTTTGTATTCTTTGTTGTAGAGATGCTCAACAACCTCCGCCATAGTTACAATAGCTGTAGTCTGAAGGCCGTAGGTTTCCTCGATCTCTTTGAGCGCACTCTTTGTTCCCTGGCCACGTTCCATACGGTCAACAGAAACCACAAGACCTATCGGATTTACATCTCCCTGCGCTTTGATGATCGGAAGTGTTTCTTTAATGGATGTTCCTGCAGTCGTAACATCCTCAATGATCACTACCTTATCCCCATCCTGGATCGGGCTGCCAAGAAGAATTCCTTTATCTCCGTGGTCTTTCACTTCCTTACGGTTGGAACAGTAACGGATATCCTTTCCGTACATTTCACTGATCTCCATAGTTGCTGCTACAGAAAGCGGGATTCCTTTGTATGCCGGTCCAAACAGCACATCAAAATCCAGTCCGAATTTGCTTTCTATCGCTTTTGCATAATACTGTCCCAGCTTGCGAAGCTGCGCACCGGTACGGTAAAATCCTGTATTTACAAAAAATGGTGTCTTTCTTCCTGATTTCGTAGTAAAATCTCCAAATTTCAGGACATTACAGTCAATCATAAATTCAATAAATTCCTGCTTATACTGTTCCATTTATCTAATCCTCCATGTTTTTCATATATACGACAAACCCAGGATCCACACTCTGCTGCAATCCCAGTGTAAAATCCCTTTATTTATCCTGTTAATTCTAACATATGAACAACAGAATTGCAAATACGGCAATCCTCCGTTATTTCACTACTCCGATCAGCTCATTGATGTCTTCCACTTTCTGTTTTTCAAGAAATGCCTGAATACCATCTGCGATCTCCACAGTAGCATAAGGGTTAAAAAAGTTTGCAGTTCCCACAGACACTGCAGTAGCACCTGCCATAATAAATTCCAGGGCATCCTCAGCAGTTGCGATTCCTCCCATACCGATGATAGGAAGGGATACTGCATTTGCCACCTGATATACCATACGGACAGCTACCGGTTTTACTGCAGGACCGGACATTCCACCAGTTTTATTTGCCAGTGCAAATGTACGTCTGTTGATATCGATCTTCATTCCTGTCAGGGTATTGATAAGAGAAAGAACATCTGCGCCGCCAGCTTCTGCTGCTTTCGCCATCTCGGTAATATCGGTTACATTTGGGCTCAGCTTCATGATCACCGGCTGTTTTGCATATTTCTTTACTTCTTTTGTGATCTCTTCAAGAGCTTTCGGATTCTGACCGAAGGCAATTCCGCCTTCCTTGACATTCGGGCAGGAAACATTAATCTCCAGCATATCCACAGGCTCATTTCCAAGGCGTTCTACAACCTCACAGTAATCCTTTGCAGATTTTCCACAGACATTGACGATGATCTTTGTATCATATTTTTTAAGGAACGGAATATCTCTTTCACAGAAAACATCAATCCCCGGATTCTGAAGACCAATGGCATTGAGCATTCCGGATGCTGTCTCTGTCACTCTCGGTGTAGGATTTCCCGGCCATGGTACATTTGCCACGCCCTTTGTCACAACCGCACCAAGTCTGTTCAGATCCACAAACTCACTGTATTCTGTTCCGGAACCAAATGTTCCGGACGCTGTCATCACCGGATTCTTAAGTTCTACGCCGGCAAGATTTACATTCATTCTGTTCATAGCTCTACCTCCGTGCTCAGGAATACAGGTCCGTCTTTACATACTCTCTTGTTATGAACATGAGAATGAGGATCCACATCTTTGGATTTGCACACACAGGCAAGACACGCGCCTACGCCACAGGCCATACGCTCTTCCATGGAGATCCAGCACGGAATTCCTTTTTCAAGGGCATATGCCTTGATGGCACGGAGCATCGGGGCAGGTCCGCAGGCAAAGATCGCATCTGCCTCAAGATCGTTCTCACGGATGGCATCCATAACATTTCCCTTTGTTCCTGCAGAGCCGTCTTCTGTTGCCACATAGACATCTCCATAAGCTTCAAATTCCTTATTTAAAAACAGCTCATCTCTGTATCCGAGAACCATGATCTTTTCTGCGTCCAGCTGTTTAGCAGTTTCCAGCATTGGCGGGATTCCGATTCCTCCACCCATGAGAAACACTTTTTTGCCTTTTACTGCATCCAGCGGAAAACCATTTCCCAGAGGTCCCATAGTCTCAATGGGGACCCCTGCATGAAGTCTGGAAAATTCCTCCGTACCGGTTCCTTTTCCTGTAACGCGATATACCAGTCTCAGTTTTCCTTCTGCTTTATCGATCTCACAGAGACTGATGGGTCTTGGCAGAAGTTTACCGCCATTACGGCTGTAAAGTGACACAAACTGTCCCGGCACTGCATTTTTTCCAATCTCACCTGCATCCAGCCACATACTGTAAATATCTGTACCAATACATTCCTGGCTGAGTATCTTACAGGGCTTTTTTGTTTTTTTACTTTCTGATGTACTCATAAAATGCCTCCTGTATTATCTGTTCTCCAGCGCACCGCTGATATCCGCGATCATATCTTTTACTGCCGCTCTGGAAGCATCTGCGTAATTTTCAGCGCCAAACTCTTTATATTTCTCCTGCTTATATGCAGCGATGATTCCTCTGGAAGAGTTTACGATAGCACCAAGTCCGTCCTCATTAAAGAAATGGACAAGATCTGCGCCCTTTCCACCCTGAGCACCATATCCGGGAACAAGGATAAATGTCTTCGGCATGATTTTTCTTAACACCTTTCCCATTTCCGGATAGGTCGCACCTACAACAGCACCAACATAACTATATCCATCACCCATAAGCTCATCGCCCCACTGCGCAACCTTCTCACCTACCAGCTCATAGAGCGGGCGGCCGTCGATGACACGATCCTGGAACTCACCACTTGATGGATTGGAAGTTTTGACCAGAACAAAAATACCCTTTTTCTCTTCCTTGCATACGTCCATAAAAGGTTTCACACCATCAGAACCAAGGTATGGATTGACCGTTGCAAAATCCTCATCAAAACCTGCATATTTTTTTGAACCTACCTGAACCTGTCCCAGATGGCCAACTGCATATGCTGCAGATGTGGAACCGATATCACCTCTTTTGATATCACCGATCACAACCAGATCTTTGGATTTACAATACTCAACCGTTTTCTTGTATGCGATCAGTCCCGGGATACCAAACTGCTCATACATGGCGATCTGTGGTTTCACTGCCGGGATCAGATCACAGGTCGCATCCACGATCCCTTTGTTATACTGCCAGATTGCTTCTGCAGCGCCCTCCAGAGTCTCACCAAACTCTGCAAAAGCCTTCTTCTGGATATGCTCCGGAATATAATTCAGCATAGGATCCAGTCCTACAACGATTGGTGCATTTGTTTTGCGGATATTGCTGATCAGTTTGTTAATCATGATTCTTTCTCCTCCTGGTTTTTAAATACAATTTTTCCGTCACAAATGGTATAAAGCACTTTTCCCTTTACTTTCCAGCCATCAAACGGTGTGTTATGTCCTTTGGAAACAAATTTATTTTTATCGATAGCATACTCCTGCTCCGTATCCACGATGATCACATCTGCCGGATGGCCTTTCTGGAGAGTTCCTCTGTCAAGCCCAAGGATTTTCGCCGGATTCAGGCACATCTTCTCAACCATCTGTTTCAGTGTGATCACATCTTTTTCCACCAACTCTGTATAGGTGAGCGGAAGGCTTGTTTCCAGACCTACGATTCCAAATGGTGCATTCTTCATAGAACCTGTTTTTTCCTGTGTACTGTGCGGTGCATGGTCCGTGCTGATCACCTCGATGGTACCGTCTTTCAGGCCCTGTTTCAGTGCTTCCACATCCTTCGGTGTACGGAGCGGCGGATTCATCTTGTAATTCGGGTCATCTGTTTTAATATCATCTGATGAAAGGATAAAATGGTGCGGGCATACTTCAGCCGTGATATTGTCGTATCCTTTTTCTTTTACGATCTTCATCATCTGGGCATCTCCATAAGTGGAACAGTGGCAGAGATGAAGATGGACTCCTGTCTCCAGCGCCAGAATGATATCTCTGGCTGTAATGGTATCTTCCACTGCATTGCAGATTCCGGGAAGCCCCAGTCTTTTGGCATTCTCATCCTCATTCATGCATCCATCTCCACGCAGATCGATATCTTCACAATGGTCAAAAAACGGCACGCCACATTCTGCTGCGATCCTCATTGCTTCTTTACAAAGTGCTGTATTCATCACAGATTTACCATCCTCGGACACTGCCGGGATCCCTGCTTTCACCATTCCGGCAATATCTGCAAGTTCAGTACCCTTTTCTCCCATGGTGGCTGCACCTGCCTGAAGTACATGAATACCGGAAACCTGCGCCGCCTTGTTATGTACATAGTTTACCCGGTCCGGATTATCTATAGTGGGAGTTGTGTTTGGCATAGCAACTACAGTTGTCACGCCACCACGTGCTGCCGCCGCCGCACCACTCTTGATATCTTCCTTATGTGTCTGGCCCGGATCACGAAAATGGACATGAAGGTCGATGATTCCCGGCATGACCAGCTTTCCTTTCGCATCGATCACACGGTCGCCATCTTTCTTTTTCAGCTTCTGGCCTATTTCCGCAATGATTCCGTCTTCCAGATAAATATCGCCTGTTTTATCCGTATCTGTAGCCGCATCCACGATCCGGCCTCCTCGAATCAGAATCCCCATTTCTGTTCTCCTCTCATCCTGTATTTTCAAAGCAGATCCTTCAATCCGCTTGTATTCTACTATATCATACACGATATTTCTCTATTTATAAAGATTTTTTTTACAAAGCGATTTCGCCCCTTTTTTACACCCCGGAATTGTTGGAATTTTCTCCTTGACATTTCAAAACACGGGTTATATAATCAGAGCTATGGCAAAATATTTAATGTAAAATC
>ENA-OQHF01000826-OQHF01000826.1-human-gut-metagenome-genome-assembly--contig:-NODE-826-length-17662-cov-2.782207_pt1 | contig 17662 bp, 10 predicted proteins | sample MGYA00242559_ERZ504709 | MGnify/ENA primary metagenome ERZ504709 (study PRJEB26092, sample SAMD00036203) | human gut metagenome | host: Homo sapiens | study: EMG produced TPA metagenomics assembly of... | reverse complement strand
AGGAACAGATCCGCCCTCGTATTGGCAGGTACGCTGACCTCCACACGGATCTTTCCATTGCGGCAGCTCCAACAGGAAACAATCTTTCCGTAAGGAGACCTCAGCTCTGTCCTTGCCTCTTCGATTCCCCTTACAAACATCGGCTTTACATAAAATCTCCTGTATCCGGCTTTCGTCTGGTTTATACCGCCGATTTTCCGATACATCCAATCGCCGATCGCTCCATTTGCATAGTGGTTCATAGAATTAAGCCCCGGATCCTGCATGGTGCCGTCCGGCAGGACGGCGTCCCACCTCTCCCAAAGCGTCGTCGCGCCCTTATTCACAGCATACAGCCATGATGGCAGATCCTCTCTCATAAACAGGAGTCCGGCCGTATCATGCGCTTTGTTCTCAGACAAGGCATGACATAAATACGGCGTCCCTACAAATCCTGTGGTCAAATGATTCTGATGATCTTCTATATTGCTCACCAGCATTTGTACAATATTTTCCCTATCCTTTTCATATGCCAGGTTAAAATAGAGAGACAGCGCGCATGCAGTCTGAGTCTCGCTGACGATCCTGCCTCTTGCGGTGTAATATTCTTTCCTGAAAGAGTCCAGCGTCTTTTCACGGAGCACTTCATAATATGCCGCCTCTTCATATTTTCCCAGCACATGAGCCGTCTTTGCCACAAGCTCTGTGACGTATATATAGTAAGCGTTTGCCACAAAGTAAACATCTGTAGCTCCAACGCTTTTATCTCCCATCTCTCGATCCAGTGCCAGCCAGTCGCCATACTGGTAATTGGTCATCCACAGCCCGTTTTCATTTACATGATTGTGAATATAATCTACCCACTCGTGCATACATTTCCATGATTCTTCTAAAATACGTGTGTCTCCATACGTCTGGTAGACTACCCATGGTATGATCACTGCCGCATCGCTCCACGCCGCGGAACTGTAAGTTTCCTGTATGTCCGGTACTATATGAGGCACTCCCCGTTCCAGTGAAGATGCCGCCGATACATCCCTCATCCATTTTGTAAAAAACAGAGCCGTCTCCCGGTTGAACGCTGCTGTCCACGAGAATACCTGCGCATCTCCCATCCATCCAAGCCGCTCATCCCTTTGAGGACAGTCGGAGGGGATATCAAAGAAATTATCACGCAGACTCCAGGAAATATTGCTCTGGAGCTGGTTCACTTTTTCATTGGAGCAGTGGAACTCCCCGGTCTTTCTCATATCTGAATGCATTACGCAGGCTGTAAACATCTCAGGTCGGGGATTCTCTATTCCCTCCACGGCAGCATACCGGAATCCATGGAATGTAAAGTGGGGCATGAGAACCTGTTCTTCCCCGTTTAGGATATAGGTGTCCTCGGATTTTGCCGTCCGCAGAGTGTCCGGGTAAAATACACCGTCCTGATCCAGAGTCTCCGCATGGCGGACAGTGATTTTCTGGCCTTTTTCTCCCCGGATTCTGATTTCTACAAGACCTGTAAGGTTCTGGCCGAAATCTACAAGTATATTCCCTTTGGGATCCGTGAAAACACTCTTTGCCTTCAAGCACTCAGTCACCCGCACCGGTTCATTTAGCTGCGGCGTCAATACAGTCGAATGAAATACGGCTTCTGGCACGGCAGATACTTTTCCCTCTCTGATATCAGGGGCATTTGTATCAATTGTCTCTCCCATGTAAATCTCACTGTAACGAATCTGGCCAGTACGCACATGCCATGTCTCATCCGTAGTAATTACCTCTTCTGTCCCGTCTGTATAACGCACATGAAGCTCTGCCCAAACAGCAGTCCGATCCCCATACCTGTCCGGCTTACAGTCAAAGCTGAGAATCCCTTTATACCAGCCATTGCCCACGGTCAATTCCAGGACATTTTCCTTTCCTGTCCCTTGCAGCCTGTCTGTCACATCATAATATTGATACTGCAAAATCTTATGGTAATCTGTCCAGCCGGGTGCCATGTAATAATCTTCTACCCTTTTTCCGTTCAGAGTAATCTCATAAATACCAAGTGCCGTGGCGTAAATGCAGGCAGATGATACTTCCTTGTCCGAAGAAAATTTCCGGAAGAATACCGGGCACGCCGTCTCCTCAGGAGGGAAATCATGTGTGATCATCTTAGCCTGAAAATCTCCGGTATCAAAAATACCTGTTGTAAAAGCTGTTTCTGCTTTTGCTCTATTTCCATAATTGTCCCAGATTTCGAGAGAAACCTGATACTCCTGTTCTCTGGTAAGCGCTTGTCCGGCATAAGGAACCAGCACAGACTGATCACTCTCAATCTTTCCACTGTCCCAGAAGCATTTTTCTGCACTGCTCACAATCAGATGCCATGCTGTCTGCACCACATTGTTGTCACCTGATGCGATCTTCCATGAAAAGCGGGGAATCTTCACAGCCAGTCCTTTGGGCTGTTCCCTGTATTCTATCCTGAAATCATAAATTTTCATTCTTGTCTTCTCCTTCCTGCCTGTCCATTTCCCTATTACTATTTTCCGCCTATAACTCAAGCCGGCGCTCCGATTCCGACGGAAGCGCCGGCTCTCATAATTACAATGTTTCTTTCAGCTTTGCCTGCTTCTTGATAATATCTGTTTCTTATTTTTCAATGGTCTTTCCTGCTCTGCGCGCAGCGATTTTCCTCGCGCATCTTCGGCAGCTTTTCTTCCAGATCGAATTTCAGGAAGATTACAAACATCACAAGGTTGATCACAACCGGAAGATAATTTGAGAATCCATAGATGGAATATATCATGGATGTACTTGCGACTTCCAGCGTGGCATCATATGCACCGATTGCCAGGAACGCCGACAGTATTGCTGCACCAAGGCCATTTCCAACCTTACTGCCAAAGCCGATTGCTCCGCCCGACATTGCCACCAGCTTCTTATCATATTTCCACTCATTGTAATCAATGGTCATGGATGTCAGCACGCCATACAGACTCATCATCGGAATCTGTACAAAGCTGCCTAATAGACCGGTCACCACACAAAACTGTAAAGTTCGTCGGTATAAAGCAGCGAATGCCTGCGAGTATCGCCGCTCCTAAGAGCCCGATGGAGATTGTCCTCTTGATTCCAAGTCCAGCAATAATCGGCTTGGATAAGATGAATCCCACTACGGTAGCCAACATACCTGCTGCTCCGATTATTCCGACCAGATTATCATTTCCGAAAATCCATTTACAGTAGTATATACTGCCAGATGCCGCGATACCGCTCGTAACACTTGTGGTCAAGTTAAAGAGCAGGATGATCACCCAGTATTTATTCTTCAGAAGCATTGTCATTGCTTCTTTGAAAGGAACCGGCTCTTCCTCTTCTTCAGCAGCTCCCTCGGTTTCTTCTTCTTCGTAATCACATGCAAATTTGGCTTTGCGGCCGTTATGGCAGCAGATTGCAAACAGAACAAATACCAGTACACCAAGTACCACGCCGTATTTGATCCATGCGGACTGTGTGCCGCCCAGCATATTTGTCACCGGGATCGTGAGAATGGAGATCAGCATTCCAGCGCCATAATTGGCAACCGCACGGAACAGCCCGATACTTCCTCTCTCGCTCAAGCTTCTGCTTCGTACAGTCATAACTGCCGCAAACGGGGTCGCAATAAAGGTATAAAGACCTGCGGACAATACCAGATTCGTAATCAGCGCGTAGATTACGCCCGGAATCTGTCCTGCCTGAATCGGTACGGTAAACATCAGAACCATAATCAAGGCTGCCGGAATAATCTGCGGCAGGATCCATCTGAAATACTTATGGTCGCCTCCTTTTGAATGATCGATAAAATTCCCCGCAATCACATCCGTGAATGCATCAATCACCTTTGAGATTGCCAATACAATACCAACACTTCCGACAGCCAGTCCTACCTTGTCCGTGTAGAAATAATTGAGCTGTCCGACCAGATTCGCCATCAGCCCTAATGCGAGCTGTCCGCCGAGATCTGCCAAATAATCTCTTTTGCGCATTACGCGCCTTGCGCCCTGCTTGTCGTAACGGGGTGCGTTTTTGTCTTTTGCCATCTTTACTCTCCTCCTGTATCATTGATGATAGGTTTACTATACTGTTTTCTATAGATAATTATTGTAAATTAATTTACAAAATTGTAAATTTCATCCTCGTTTTATTAAAACGTCTATCCTATGCTGCTTAGCATCCTGATAGTCTGGTATCAGCCCGGAATCGCAGATTGAACCGTCAGCATAAACCTCGGCTTTTCCATTCTTAATATGTTCGGGATTGCGGATGATAATATGATAATCCGCACCTCTGAAGTATCTCGTCACTTCTGCCTCTTCCCATTCTTCCGGAAAGCAGGGACTGATCCTAAGCCCTTCATAATCCCGTTTTACACCCAGAATACCTTCATACAGCCCCATCATGCACCATGCGGAAGTTCCTGTTGTCCATGACTGATAGGATTTTCCGTAATATTCCGGGTTCGTGGAATAGCAGTTGGTAAATACATAAGGTTCTGCCCCGGACTTCGCCGACGGGTTCTCTTCGCTGTCAGGCATAATCTTTTTCAGCGTTTTCAGTGCCTTTTCCCCTCTGCCTGTACAGCAATCCATGAGGATCTTAAAGCCGGTAGCATGACAGTACACTCCACCGTTCTCAAAAAGTCCCGGCAGCATACCGGACATCCTTCCCACATGGGCATCATACTCCGGGTACGGCGGCAGATTTAAGGGGAAGCCAAAATCCTGCTCCATGCTGTCCACAGCTTCCAACACGTAGGCCAGCCTTTCTCTGTCCGCGACTCCTGCCAGTACAGCCCATGTTTGTGCGTTCAAATAGATTTTGCTTCCGGCGCTGTCCTGCGTTCCTACGTTTCCCTTGCTGCTTAAGGCCCTAGCATACCATTTCCCATCCCATGCATAGCGGTTGATATCTTCCTTCAGCTGTTCATATTCCTTCTCCAGAAATCCGGCATATTGTGTATCCCCCGCATACTCCATCATTCTCTTTAATTCTCTCAGAGCCAGACAGAACTGGTGGGACAGCATCACAGACTCTGCCTCCGGATCATCCGTAATATTTAAGGCGTCATTCCAGTCGGCGAAATAAATCTTCACCAAACCATGCTCCCCTTTATCAAGAATTAAGCGATTAACCGCAGCCTTTACATGTTCCAGCACGGATGCTTTGCCGCCGTCCTGCCATTCAATCTCCGTATCAAGAATTGACAGATCTCCCGTCTCCTTGATCAGTTCGCACACCGCCCAGATGATCCAGAATGGTTGGTCTGAATAACGCATATCATCATAGGGATACCATGTAAGCACTCCGTGCCCGTCCTGGAACTGATGGCGCAGACATTCCAGGATTTCTTCTTTTGCTTTCTCCTGACGGTAATTCAACAGCGCTACAGAAATCTGCAGGTTGTCACGGACACCTTTCTTTCCTACGATACAGAAATCTGCCTGCTTTTTTACCCAGTTGTTCATCATATGATTAATCTTTTGGTCCGGTGTTTTCACAGACAAAGAGCTAATCTTCTCATAGTTATACGCCTCCGACTCTGCGAACTCCCGTTCTGTGGATTCTGCATCTGCATACCGTTTTACTGCACTGCATGCCTCTTCACAGGAAGAGCTGATCCCGAATACCACCTGAATCTCTTTCTCCTCTCCCGGCATCAGCGTGATCTTATGCTGCAGCACCCCGCCAAGAATGAACAGCGAGGCTTCGGAATTTGTACAGTCTTTTCCATTCACGACAATATCCGGTCGCTGGAACAGGGCGCAGGTCGATGCATCCGGAAGTGTCAGTGTACTTGTGGAACCGCAGAACTTCGTCAGGTCACCGTCCCATGCATAAACCGGCTCGGATGAGGCCAGAAACCCATGATACAGTTCATGGGGCGCGAAGGGATGGGCGGAATCACAGTAGATTCCGTTCAGTTCCCGTTTGAATTCTGTCTTCATGCAGCGGTACATTTCGTAGTATCTGGGATAAGAGAAGCCTTCCAGATAGAAACTGACCGCAGAGAACATGCTTAACCTTTTCTCTTGCTCTGCTGTATTGCGAAGTTTCAGTGTCCACACCTCATGAAACCCTTTCTTGGGCACGAAAATCCTCCAGGATCCCTCGATTCCGTTTTTCCTTGAGCAAATCTGTGTGTGCCCGATACTATGTGTACAGCAGTAGTCTTCCACCTCTGTGTTAAGCGGCCCCTTCCCGATATTCCAGCATGTTCCGTCTGCATCATCTCTTAAATATACGTATCTGGCATCATCCCGGTTGATCATACACATATCTGCTTTTTCGCTCAGATAATAACTGCGCCCGTGTCCTACCTGTGATATCTGAGCGCAGTAGCGGTCTTCATTCCACAGGTAATTATACCAATAACGCGGTGTTTCCGCATGATAGATCCGGCAGCCGTTCCCGTCCGGTGCGAACTCATACAATCCATTTTGTGCACTTTTCTTTAACTCAGAATTCATCTTTCTTTCAATCTCCTGTTTTATTATTTTGTAATCTCAAAGCACTCCCTTGGGAACTATGCTTATTCACCGACCACAAGTCTGTACTGGATGCCCGGAACAGAACCGTCCATTGCAAACCTGTATTTCATCTCCTGTTTTTCTCCATTCATTTCGGTCAATTACTTTCCCCGATCGGATTACACCTCCAGTTTACGCATTCTCCGCTTTCCACACGGATTGTCCAGCCTTCCAGTGTCTCTGCGTACAGTTTGCCTTTGAATCTCCACAGCGGCAAACGGAATCCCCATCAGCTCCGGTCCTTTGCCAAATGTTGTCTCGTCCATACCGGTTGTCCCCATTGCCGTCAAAATATATTCTGACGCGCCATCCATCTTAATTTCATCTTTTGCGATCAGAGCCAGTGTAATCCTTTCGTTTTCCGCCTCCACACAGATCTTGTCAGAAAGGGAAATCTCTTCTTCCGGTGCGCCGCTGAAATAGCCGCAGTAAGGTGTGTGGATAGAGAAGCGTGCGTGATCCGGGTCAAAAACGATTTCTTTTGTGTCTGAAATCAGCCTTCCTTCCACATAGCCGGTATCTTCCGGCAGAATACCCCACTCTTTCATCGCACTGTCCATGATTTCGGCAAACGTCCGGTAATCTCCGTTGCCCGATGTCTCTCTGATCCGGTCGAACACAAGTGCTTTTTCTCCAAGATGCACTCCCGGCTGAATCTCTTTCGTGTCTTTCACAGCATTTTCCAGACGGTTTTCTTCTTTATAACACCGGAACGCATCCCTGTACTCAGACCATGCATAATATACTCCATGTTCCGCATCTGAGAGATCAGCTCCGTTTAAGAACCCGGCATTTACCGCTATGTCCGCATTGCCCTGATACTTGTCTCCTCCGTCCAGAAATACATTGCGCATGGACGTGATATACGGGAAAAATGTAGTCGGCATTGCATGGAAAAGAGGCAGCGTTTTCAGGTCATTCTGTGTGTAGACCACATCCACGCAGTTCTTTGCCACGGATACAAGCCCCTTCAGGAAAACAGAGACCATGAATCCCCACTGACAGATTACTGCCGGATCGTTATATACATCGAAAACATTCAGTATCTCATCTGCCGGCTGGTCATCCCAGTTCTCGGAGGTATGGTGATTATAAAGGATCAGTCCGTCCCAGTCGTTTAAGCAGGCATATGCTGCCATCTGCACAAACGCCGTGGAATGGAAAGGATGCTCCCCATACTCGTTCCACTCGCTGAGCATAAAAGGTTTTCCTTTCACAATCGCCAGTGATCCCAGACTTAAAAGGGTTGTTGCCGCCGATCCCACGCCGGTCTGCATGGTCAGAGGATTCGTAGAGACATATTCCATGGGGCCGGCCACCAGGTATGTATTATTCTCTACCGGAAGGAGAGGATGGTTAAAATAGCTGTTATTCTCCATCAGGTCGCCGTCTGTATGCCCATACACATCCGCTGCCCCGGCAATTAAATTGCTGGTAACGACAGGAACTTTTGCCCCGAGGAAATGGATATAGTCTTTCATATCCTGATAGAACTTCCGGTTCATATAGATGCCGAACTCCATAAAGTCGGCATATCTTGCCGGTCCTTCCGGTGCATCCCACTCTCCTTCCGGGTCGCTGACCGGCTGGTAGAAACTGCCTTCAATCCCCCGGACGGTTCCCCGAGCCGGATCTTCTTCCTCCCCCAGTGCGCAGCAACCGTCCTTTGTCCACGCTTCTTCCAGATGCTCCCGTGTGTGGTACTTCATCAGCAGGAAGTCGTTAAAGCGCTCCTGTACTTCTGCCCGGTAGGGTTTCATCTCTTCCCCTGCATCGTCGCCCATATTACCCTTGATAGCAGTGTCCTCGTTGTTGATTTGGATTGTCACTACCGCCGGATCATCGATAAGCGCCAGTCCCGTATAGGGATTCACATGGCAGAGTAGCTCCTTTGCATACTCTTTCTGTAGTTCAATCATCCGCTGGTTGTACAGACAGTACCGTTTGATACAGGAGGGTGCACCGCCCGGATACTCCATGCCGTCTCCCTCTTCAAACTTTCTCGCTACAATCAGGTCTATATGGAGATAGATGCCCTTCTCTTTCAGCTTCGCCGCAAAGTAATCGAACCGGTCCAACCCATCCGGGTTGAATTTCCTGCTGGTACCGGATGCATAGTCCAGAAGAGGTGCTTCCTTGCAGCTGCTCCAGCTTCCCGGCTCCTCTCCCACAGGGGCGTCCGCCGCATGGAGACGGATGATGTTCACTCCCATGCTGGCGAACCGTTCCGCCATTCTGTCCGCCGTCTCATGATCCGGCGTATTGGAACGCGCCGCCACATTGAATCCTAAAAACCGCGCTCTCGTACCATCTTCAAAATAAAGATGCCCCTTTTTCGCTTCGACAAACCCATGTTTTCCCGCAGGCGCATCCAGCAGATGAGAGTAATTGAGGACTCCCGTATTCGGTTCTGCCTTGTGTATCCTGATTCGTTGTTTCATTCTGATCTTCCTCCTATCTCTTCCGGCTCCTGCTACCTTATCATTTTTCTTGCACAGCAACCTTTCTGATGTCAGACTATCACATGACAATTTATAAATATTGTAATATTCTTTTAATTATTGTAAAATAGAATATATAATTTTAGTTTAAGGAGAGAATGACCTATGGAAACAGATTATCTATCTATGTGTAAGAATTTTTATGCGGCGACAAAAATCCCGGTCACATTACTGAAAGGCAAATATGCAGTCTATACTTCTTTTAATGATATCACTGGCACATCTCCTGCATACTTCCGTGAGGATCTCTTTCCCATGAGCGATCATAATCCGACCTTTTGCAGTGATTCTCCGGATATCGGCTACGGACGCCTTTTAATCGAGAATACCGACTATAATCTGATTCTCGGCCCGGTATTCAACGTTCCTGTCACCGAAGAACTAATTCGCTATTCCTCCAGAGAGAGTGGAGTCTCTTTAGAGAACAGGGAACAGTACGCAGAATTGCTCTATGCAATCCCCCTGCTTGGTCAGGCACAGTTTGCCAATTATCTGGTATTTCTCCATCAGTGCATCAACCACAAGACTGTCCCCGCAGAACAGCTCCTTTCTGGAAAATGACAAGCTCACACATGGAGCGCTTTAACCAACAGACGGATCAAATGGTAGAAGATAAGGAAGAAGGAAATGTTCATAACACCTACTATTTTGAACTGGAATTGTATCAGATAATCAAGAATGGGAATACAGACGCCCTGAAGAAATTTCTCTCTGCCACCCGTGCTCCCCTCAAGGAAGGGAAGATGGCAGGCGCACCCTTGCGGCATGCCAAAAACCTCTTTATCAGCGCTGTAGTAAAAGCCGGTATCATGGGTGCAATCCCGGGCGGTGTGGATATCGAAAAAACATACCAGCTCATAGACTATTACATTCAAGAGTGTGAACAGCTGCGCACAATTGAGAAAATCAATCAGCTCCAGTATGTCATGCTTCTGGATTTCTGTCAGCGTGCCGAAGAAACACGCATCCCGGAAGGTATCTCCCCGGATGTCTATCAATGTATGACCTATATCCGGAACCACACAAATGAGCCTATCTCTGTAGAAGCTGCCGCCGCTCATACAGGGCGCAGTGCCTCTTATATGATGAAACACTTTAAAGGTGAACTCGGCATCCGGATGGGCGCTTACATTATGCGCTGCAAGCTGGAAGAAGCAAAAAGTCTTCTGACCTACAGCGAAAAAAGTCTGGCTGAAATCAGCAGCTATCTCTGCTTTTCCAGCCAGTCCTATTTTCAGAATGTATTCAAAAAGCAATACGGTGTCACACCGCTCCAATACCGGAAACAGACAAAAGGACGGTCAAACTGAAGCGCCTGCGAGTTCCACAGCCATCCGGCAGATCCGGATGGCATTTTTTATCAATTCCTCTCTTGTAATATGACCGTTCTTGAGAGCTGCCGTAAGGTTATCAATTTCCTGCTGGCTTCCCGGCATAAAAAGATCATTTCCTGCGAGAGCCACCTTGTATGCCTCGGGTGCAGGATATTTCGCATCAGCACTTAATATATCAGAGGATGTTACCCAGTCTGTCATTACAATGCCGTCAAATTCAAATTCACAGCGGAGCACATCCTCAAGAAGTTCTCTATGCTCAGAGGTATGCTTCCCGTTTAACAGATTATAAGATGTCATCAGGGCTTTAGGCTGTGCCAGACGAACACAGATTTCAAACCCTTTTAGATAGATTTCCCTCAGCGCACGTTCACTGACTATACTGTTATTGTTATACCGATTTGTCTCCTGATTATTCGCCGCAAAATGCTTGATGGTAACCCCACATCCGGGATGGCTCTGCACCCCTTTCGTAAGTGCTGCCGCGAATACGCCGCTTATCAGCGGGTCTTCTGAAAAATATTCATAATTCCTGCCGCATCGTATGGACCGATGGATGTTAAGAGCTGGAGCCAGCCACAGATGAATGCCAAACCGCTCCATTTCGCTTCCTACGATATCCCCGCAGCGTTCTGCAAGCAATGGATTCCAGCTTTGGGCGATCGCGGTGCCGATGGGAATTGCCGTCGCATACTGCTCAAAGATCTCACTGTCCTCTCCGGGCTGCGGAATCATGCTGTTCATATATGCGCGCTCATCCTCGGTCAGAAGATTCTGCATTGTCTCCGGCATTGTACTCCCCAGACTATGTATTCCATTCTCATCCCGGAAGCACTTTTGAGAAAGCCGCAGTCCTGCCGGTCCGTCTGCCATAACGATCACGGGGATTTCTCCCACTTTTGCCGTCTCGCCTGCCGCGCCTGCAACCGACATAGAAGCATTACCGATGATGCCTGTCACTCCGCCTCCTGCAACGAAAGCACCCACATTCAGGCTAATCAGTTCTTCATCGGAAAATCCCTCCATCTCCGGCATTGGCTCATCTTTATGCTCATAGACTACTTTCACTATATCCACGCTGGAAATATCTGCTTCCAAAGATTGTATCTTTTTTCCTACTCTGTCCTTTCTCTTTCTTTCCGGCTTCCAGTCTGTGAAATCCGGTTTTCCAAAACAGTTTTTTACTGATTTTATAACCAAGTTTCCGGTACTGATATGACACCGCAGACTTTCCGTATCTCTGCTGCTGTTTCCCATTCGGAGGGTATATTCCCCTTGTTCCAGAATCCATGCCGCCTGTCTTCGTCGTAAGATGCCAGATCCGTCAGTAAGAATGAAAGTTCAACTGTCTGTTTCTCCCCCGGTTTTAATTCTTCTGTCTTTTTCCATGAGCCAGAGTCTGATAAGGCTGATCCAGCTTTCCTTCCGGCACAGAAACGTATAACTGTACGACCTCTTTTCCACTAGAAATCACCTATATTCACCACTTCTGCACCTATTTCGGCAGTCATTTTATCCAGTTTCAGACCCTTAAAACGGACTTCAAAATTTGTATAGGAGACACCGTATCCAAACGGAAACAGTACCTCTTTATCCACACTGTCAAAATATCGGTATCCCACATAAATTCCTTCCTGATACCGGGTATCATCCTGTTCTCCAAATGACGCAAAATCCGGATAATCCTTCCATTTTGTCCAAGTAGTCGTCAATTTGCCGGAGGGATATGTTTTCCCAAGAACAAGATCCGCAAGAGCGCTTCCTGTCTGCACTCCAAGCTGCGACAGAATCAGGATATTCTCCACTTCCATGACAGGTGAAAGATCTACCGGACCTCCTACATTCAGAACCAGCATAAACCTTCTGTACTGCCGTTTCAGCTCAAGGATTGTCCGTCTCTCGCTTTCTGTCAGGAAAATATCGCCTTCCCTCGCTTCCCTGTCATTTCCCTCTCCTGATATCCTTGCAAGGACATAAATGGCTGTCTCACCTTTTACATTCAGTGGCAGATCATATTCCGGCTCCGGCATGACAGCTCCCATCCCTTCGATTACGGGATGTGTATGATGCTCCTGCGCCCTTCTTCGGATTTCTTCTGTAAAACCAGCCTGCGCTTTGTCATATATTTCGTCATAGGCATCAAGCCAGTCTCTGGAAACAATTTCAAACCCAGCTTTCTGAAATCCATCCTCTACTATCTCAAAGAATCGGGAATTCACCTCTCCGGAACCGGTTCCTCCTTTTACTGTCTTACGCACACCGTTACCATACAGTGCCAATCTTTTCCCGGCTTACCAAGGGGGAAATCGCCGTTCTTCTTGAGAAGTACTGTACACTCAGGAAGAAGCGGCCGCAGTATATCCAGATGCTCCTGTTCGTATTTCTGAAGTTCCATAAAGCATGCTCTCCTTTCTGCAAAAGTTCATTTACTGCAGATATTTTATCAAAAGTGCTTTGGGGAATCTTTCAAAATAGTGGATAGAATTGTAAATTAATATCTATAAAAGTCAAAATTTTACTTTTTGTGTGGAAAAGCAAATCCATGCGGAATTTTACTTTTATAAGAAGTATTCTGCAATATCTTTTATATTACAGAAAATACTATTTAGTAAAAACAAGCTTTAGTGTACCCGGGACCAAAAAATTCCCTGCACCTGCCTGTATTCTTTACATGAACCGTTTCCACCTGTCCATTGATCTCCACATGTGCAATAAACCGATTGGGACGGTCTATGAAACGACCCTCTGTGATATGTTCGTACTTCATTTTTTCTGCTTGACCACGCTTTCTATTTTTTCTTTGTTCCTCTTTACACACTGTATATGCCATAGCATGTTTTCCTTATATCTACAACATTCTCACTTTGGGAAACTATTCTCCAGGCAAAGTGCCCCCGATCCAGCTGTCTCATATGGATACCATGAATATGCCGTCAGTTTAGCCCACTCCTCAATTCCTAATTTTTTCGCAACAGACCTTGGGAAAAGGTGATGCCCTAATCCAGTCTCTAAAAGATCTTTCCAATCCAATCCAAACGGATCAAGTTCCCACATTGTATTAAAAACATACCCATACAATGTTGGATTTCCACCTGCCAGCCCTATCGGATCCTGTTGCGTATACTGACCAAGACTTGGATCATAGTAGCGGAAACGATTATAATACAGACCGATTTCCTTATCCTCATACTGCCCCTGAAAACGGAATGGGATAAAACACTGTTCTCCGGTCTCTGGAGCTGCACTTCGATCACTGCCTTTCCCTACATTTTTCACCCTGCCGTAAATATCAAGCTCTCGCTCCCAGACTTTTATACCTTCTCCGTCATACGCTTCCACCGGAGTACCGAGGTAATCACTGATAATGCTGTAATTTCCTGTTCTGGTGAGTTTTCCCCTCGGAATAAAGTCGTCCTGAAACACCCATGTAATCAGATTTTCTGGCTGTTTCTGTCCCGCTTTCTGTCTTGCCTTTTCTGCCTCTCTTTCCGCAAGCCGCTGCATAAAATCTGCCTGATACTCCACCTTGACTTTCGGCTGTTTCCTGTCAGCTTCACGCATTTCTTCCCACTCATGGAAAGGCATGTTTCCGTTCCAAAGGAATCTTATGACTTTCTCCCGTTTTTTCCCTGTTACCACCTTTTCTGTTCTTCTTCCAAAAGCATCATATTTGAACCGGATAGCACTCTGATCGGGTCGGATTACCTCCTTGAGCATCCCGTTTCCAAAATAAAGGTACGCCCATGTACCTCCACCCGGCTCTATTTTCTTCGCCAGATTTCCCTCTTCATCATAGAAAAAATTTTCTGCCTTTGGTTACAAGCTTCCCATATCCTCCCTGATATTTGTTGCGTTTTTCCTTCAGATCAATGCCGGACTGCTCCAGACGGCTTCCTCCCCCATAAATGCGGTCGCTGTTATCCTGCGTCTCAAAGAGGTTTCCGACCGTATCTGTTGTTCGGAAGATCGTTTCAAATCCTGATTCTCTGGCGCTTACCAGATTGCTGAACTGGTCGTAGGAGAATATGGTTGTTCCTTTCGTCAATTCATTTGTAACCTTCTTTAGCTGACAGCTTACATCCCACTCATAGCTACGCCTACGCTTTGTTTCCGAATAACCGCTGATTCCACCAACGGAGTTGTGCTGTCTACATGTCCCTCCCTGCAACAGATTTACCTCATGAGAAATTGGTCTTCCCGTAGCATCGTATTTCCAACTGCTGTAAACACCACCGGAAACTAGGCGGCTCGTCTCCTGCCCCAGCGCATTGTACTCCATCGTAGCTTCCCACGGTCGTTCCTTATCCATATACGCTATAACCTGTGCTGCCTGTCCCATTTCATTTCGACGGGTAAGAATGTTTGCACCAAAACTGCTCGTTGTCTCAATTCTTTCTCCCATTTCGTCATACCGGCTGGAAATCCAATGCACATCCTGCCACTCTTTTACCACTCTGCCCAAAGAATCCCGTTCCAACTTTATCCTAGTATCGGAATTTTCTGCCCCGATCAAAGCACCATTCTTATTATACGTAAAAATTTCATAGCTTTTATCATGATAATCAGCCCTTATGACCCTTCCCAGCTTATCATGACGGTACTTAGTAAATCTTCCACCGGGACGGTTAATCTTTGTAACAAGACCGGAATAATCACGTTCATAAGTGCGCATCATGGAATCGTATCCTGTTTCCCGGATAATATTCCCTTTCACATCTCTCTCAAACCGATAAACCTCACCTTTTTCATTGGTAACAGAAACCAGTTCTTCCTGATTGTTGTAGGTATAAACCATCTTACGCGCATCCTGTATTCTAGAAGCCAGACTTCCCAGTATCGTGTATGTAAAATCAACTTCTGTCCGGTGATCCTTTGCATGAAGAACTGACTGATACCCATCATAGTAAATGTCTATCTCATTGCCATCTGCCAATCTTGCCTTTACCATACGGTCGAGCTTATCATATTGGTACGTTTCCACTGCACCAAGCGGATTCATTGCGGTTAGGCAGTTGCCTCTCCCGTCATACTCCCAGCATGATGAACTGCCGTCCGGCAATGTGATTTTGCTCAAGTTTAAGTGTCTGTCATACGCTAAAGCAACCTCACCTCCATTAGCATAGCCTATTTTTTCGACCAGCTTATAGGAATTGTACCAGTATACTGTTTCCACTCCGGCTTCATCCACTGTTTTTTCCAACGTGTTGTCATCATGATAAAACCATTTTCTGCTTCCCCCTTCCTGATTTACTACCTCAAACAAACGCCCCTGTTTATCATAAGAAAAAGTAATTTTGCTCGCATCTGCCAGTATAACTGCCGTAGTTTGTGACCAGTCATTATACTGATACTGTGTTAAGCGCCCCTCCTCATCAATCTGACTCACTAGCTGGTAACGATCGTTGTATTCCTCCCTTATTTCTGTCAAATTCGGATATACCGTCTTTGTGCAGAGCATTTTTTCATTATAATGGTACTGGCTCGGCAGGCTCTCTTTGCCCGTTTTAACGCTATTATAGCCGTCTTCACTGTGATAATCAATCCACAGACTCAGGATATCTCCATCGCCCCATGTTCTGACTGCCTTGGCCCCATCTTCATATCTGTCATATTCCCAATAGAAAGAGTTCTTATTTCGATCTGTTTTCCTTACAAGAAGATGATTACGATACATCAAGCTTGTTTCTGCCCCAATAGCATCCCGAATCACCGCCAAATCCTGCTCCATATTATAGGCATAGTGAACCAGAGTATGCAATTCTCTCTCCCTATCTCCTCTTAAAGTCACTTCCGTGATACGTCCATACTGATTTGTTGTGACCCCCAGTTTCCGTCCCGCACTGTCTATGATTCGGCAAAGATAACCATCCCTGTCATAGAAAAAACGTATCTGATGGCCTTGCGGATTTTGTATTTTCGTCAATTTATATAACAAATACCCTTTTTCGCTTGGATACATAAAATAGCTATATTGACTTTCCGGATCAAATAGCTGGTAGTAATCTGCATTTCTTCTTAAGAGTAACCGGTTCTCGTAGCTAAAAGTTTCTTCTCCTACCAGAATTTCAGGAAATACACAAATACGCCCGTCATTTAGAAAAACCATTACCGCACATTCCTCTTCCAGTACTTCCAATCCCATCTCATAATTGTAACGTGTCCCATGTCCCAGATGCCCCACAACTTGACTAGCGCTGCACCAGATACGCCGCCATTGTAATGGTAAAGGTCCCGGCAATTCAAAATCAATGGTATCATATATCACATTTCCTGTAATTAAATCTACCGGATCTCCACCCAATTTACAAAATGCTTTTTTCTAACCATTTAGGCATATTTTTACCAAATTTTTCCAATAGCTTACGAGAAGTCTTTCGAATTGCTACAGATGTTGCCGGCATTATAAAACCTATTCCAAAAGATATCAATCCCTGTTTCGAGTCATAAGTTCCACCTTTAAAAAGAATATCTATCCCTTGCGAAATTGCATCTGTCAAAAAGGAAACTCCACCACTGACGAACATTTTAGTAAGGAGCTTCGCTCCCTTTAAAGCTTTGATTCCCAAAATTGCGCCAGATACTGCTCCCTCGATTGCTCCTTTTGCACCAGCTAAAGCATAATCCTGCCAGTCACTTACCTCTCCCCGCATAATATCTGATACCGCCATCACTCCAACTGCAAGCGTCCCGCTAATTGCAGCCCCCCATACCTACCGCAGATGCAGAAACCCCGATAGCAGCCAATGCAGCACCTCCCGAAGCCACTACTGCTGCCGCCGCCACTGCAACCACTGCAACCACTGCCAAGCCAATCAATACGTTTTTCAGTAATTTCCCCCACTCAAATTTCTTTTCTTCATAAGCAATTTCTTCATTCAGCCGGTCAGTAAAAATCGCCTTTTTTCGCCCTTCATAAATCAGATTATTTTCCTGCTTTAATATGAGTATCACCATCTGAACCCCCAAGCAAATAAAGTGAAGATTCCTCCTTTGCCCCCGCAACAATATTTCCTGTCTTGGCAAATATCTTTATTAATTCTTTTGCTTCCAGAGAAAGTTTCTGTTTCGTAAAAATATTTAAGTCTTTATCGCTTCGAATAGATACCCCATTTTCGGCAACCATTTTCATAAAATAACTTTTTCGTGTTGCCTCAAAACTAATATCTGTTGCTCCCAGCTTTAATTCTTTTCCCTCCGGTATTCCCATGTATTTCAGCCTGGGGTTGGAGGTCTTAGCACAACTGCCCCCATTTTTCCGCACTGCATTCATCGCAATCGCACTATTTTCATCGCTGCTGGAAAA
>ENA-OQHF01000823-OQHF01000823.1-human-gut-metagenome-genome-assembly--contig:-NODE-823-length-17716-cov-2.590938_pt1 | contig 17716 bp, 25 predicted proteins | sample MGYA00242559_ERZ504709 | MGnify/ENA primary metagenome ERZ504709 (study PRJEB26092, sample SAMD00036203) | human gut metagenome | host: Homo sapiens | study: EMG produced TPA metagenomics assembly of... | reverse complement strand
AAGAATGGTTTTTAAAAAAGTAATTCCTTGATCAATGAAAAATGGATATTCTTTATCATTAGGAAACATATTTTTAGAAATACGATGTAACTGATAAAAACCTCTACTTACAACAAAGATAGACGCTATTAAAGTTGTTATAGTTGTTATTGATAAAGAACGTGGTTTTATCAGTTGAATAACCATTTTTGTCACATCCGGTCTTAAATAATATGATAAAATTTCTTGTGCTGTTTTAATATCTAAAGGAAAAAAACGGTGTAAAAAAAAGCTAATAATGTACATATTGGGATAATTGAAAGTATCATATAATAAGCAAAAGACAAAGCAGATGCAGGTGGTACTTTATAGCGGTAATCTAAATAATATCCATATATAAAATTAAAAAATACTTCTTAATTTTTCCATAACCGTCCCTCCTTATTAGATAGTATACCATATTCTTTATGAAAAAAAGCTCCTAAGAGCTTTTATCCATTATATTTTAATACAAAATAATTTTTCTTTCCTCGACGAATAACTGTTTTGCTTTGTCCAAAAGCATCTTCTTTTTTAACAGTAAATTCTAAAATCTTTAATACGTTCACCATTGATTTAAAAACCGATCCCCCCATTAACAAATTCTCTCGCTTCTCTTTTACTTTTAGCAGCTCCAACTAAAATTAAAACGTCTAAAATATTCATTTCATTTTCTTCAGTTTCAACTGTTGGTACACCTTCAAAAGCAACATCAACTTGTTCTAAAGTTAAATTTTGAATTTGACCAGAGAATAATGTTTGTGAAACTTGAACTGCTTCTTCATAAGCTTCTTTACCATGTAAGAATGTAATAACTTCTCTAGCTAAAGCTTTATGTGCTTCTCTTAAATGAGGTTGTGTTTTATTTTTTTCTTCTAATTCCATAATTTCTTCTGGTGTTAAGAAAGTTAAGAATTTTAAGTAATCAATAACTTTATCATCTTCTGAATTAATAAAGAATTGATACATTTCATAAGGAGAAGTTTTTTCTCGATCTAACCAAATCGCTTTACCATTTGTTTTACCAAATTTTGTTCCATCACTTTTAGTTAAAAGTGGCATTGTAAAACCATAGGCTTCTTTTCCAGTTTTCTTTCTAATTAATTCAATACCAGCAGTAATATTTCCCCATTGGTCTTGCCCAGCAACTTGTAATTGACAATTTTTATTTTCATGTAACCAGTAGAAATCCATTGCTTGCATGATCATATAAGAAAATTCAGTATAAGTAATACCTAAATCTAATCTTCTTTTACAATGTCTTTATTCAACATATAATTGACATTGAAATATTTACCATAATCTCTTAAAAAGTCAATAAAGTTTAAATCTTTTGACCAATCATAGTTATTAACCACTTCAAAACCAAAAATCTTTTGAGCTTGTGCTTTTAAACAGTCAAAGTTATGTTGAACTTGTTCCTTTGTAATCATTGGTCTTTCTGTATCAGGTTTAGGATCACCAATTAATCCTGTTGCTCCTCCAACTAATAAAATTGGATTATGCCCGGCATCTTTTAATCTTTTACTAATTAAAAATGATGAAAAATGCCCAATGTGCAAACTATCTCCTGTTGGATCAGTTCCAATATAGAAAGTTAATCCTCCATTATTTAATTTTTCTTCAATTTCTGGAGAACTGACATCTTTAATTAATCCTCTCCAAACTAATTCATCATAAATCTTCATAATTTCCTCCTTAAAATAAAAAACTCATTCCCATAGGAACGAGTTGATCGCGGTACCATCCTAAATTCATGTCAAAGACATACACTCAAGTAGATAACGGCTTGCACCGTCTAAGCTTTGCACTTAGAAGCTCCAGAGTGTATTCATATTATCTCTTGGCTTGTTTCCACCAACCACAAGCTCTCTATAACAATTAAATAATATTACTTATCTCCTTCATTGCTGTAAATACATCATATTAAATTTCATATTCAAAGTCAAGTGAATATAAAAATAAACCACTTTCGTGGTTTATTGAATAGTTGATTTACGATAAATATTTGTATAGCCTACGCACACTTCTTTTGTTTCTAATTCTTCTTGATTTAAAATTTTAGTAAGTAAACGTACAGCCAACGCACCCATATCATAAATTGGAAGATGAATCGTTGATAGTGATGGTCTACAAATAAGTGAGTAGCTTGTATCCATCATAGCCATAACTTCCATATCATCTGGAATGTTTATGTTATTATCGATTGCTGCATTAACAACTGCAACCCCTTCTTTATCATAACTTGCAAAAACTAAATCATGTTTATGATTTCTAAAATGTTCAACAAATTGTGTATAGCTTTCTTCATAGTGAGTAGAAGTATTAATAACCTGTGTTGACTCATCAAATGGTAATTGATGATCTTGATAAGCTTTTTTCATTCCTTCAATCAAATCAACTGTACGAATAAGATTTTGTTGAGGACTTACAAAAATAATATTATTTTTACCTTTTTCTAAAATAATTATTAACAATATCATATGTAATCTTTTGTGCATCAACATAAACAGAACCTATCGATTCATCACTTACTTGCATTCCAATAACAACTGCTGGAATACTATGTTTTTTAACAAGTTCAATTTGTTGATCAATATTATCGTTATTAAATAATATAACTCCATCGGCTCTTGTGCGAATGACTTTTTCCATAACGTCGTCCATTGGACCATTTCCAATATCATCTGTTGTATAAATCGTAATATTGTAATCCAATGTTCTACCAGCATCACCAATACCACCAATCATATCTTTTACATGAGCAAATAATGATTGTGGGAAGATAATTGCAATAGTTGTAGTTTTGTTTGTCGCAAGACCTCGAGCAATTTGATTAGGTTTGAAGTTTAGTTCATCAATAACCTTCATTACCTTTTCTTTAGTTTTTTCACGAACAACTGATGATCCATTAATAACACGAGATACAGTTGCAAGAGAAACACCTGCTTCTCTTGCAACATCATAAATCGTTGCTTTTTTCATTAGTCTTTTAAATCATCGATAATGACATTTAAATCATCTTCAATGTCATTAATTTCATCTTCTAAATCAGAAAAATCATCAAATTCTTGTTCGCTCATTTTTTCTTTAACTTCATTAATTTTATCATTCACTTGGACAATAACATTATCAACTTGATCTTTTAACTTAGAATATTGGTCGCTATCTTGTAATTTTGTTACAACATCATCAAATTTATCTTTTAATTCATTTTAATTTCGCTAAAGAACTATCTTTAAAGTCATCAACATCAAATTCATCAACTGTTTTTTTAATACTATCAATTGTTTCACTAATTAATTTTTGATAGTCTTCAACTGTCATTTCTTTAGCACTATCAAGAGTTTCTTTTCCTTTACCTTTTAATTCTTCTCTTAACTTCGTCTTCCTTTTTTTGGTGCCAATAACATCCCAACAATGAGCACCAATTCCTAAAGTTGTTAAAATCTTTCCTAAATTTTCTATATTATCTCACCTTTCTATTTTTTCTTAATAAAGCTCATCATCATTTTCAATGGATTAAACTTTGGTCTTTGAGGATCAAAGAACTTTGCAACTGTTTCTACAGGCGCATTTAATAAGTCTAATTTGTAATTGACATCATCTAAGACTTTATCAACTCTTTTCAATGTATCTTGTGCCATTTCAACAGTATCCCCTGTTTGTTTAATCGCTGTTGATGTACGAATAAACAACACCCCCAAAGCAACTAAACAAAATGCACCTGCTAAAATTAAAACACAGTAACAAATGTCCATTGTTGTCATAAACATCCCTCTACTTTCATTAATAATTGTACCATAATTTACTCTTTTTATATAGATTTTTTGGCTTCAATCAACATTTCTTCAAATTTATAAATATCTTTACTACTCATAAATAAGAATACACAGTTATCATATTGCATTAATTCTTTAACACCTGCTTCATCTTCAGTAATGACTTTAGCACGTGCACTATTTTTTGAAATATCATAGATATCAATATCAATACCGTCTTCATGTTTTGCATTTTCTGGGAATGGACAGAAATATGGGTAATCCGCTTTATCCATTTCTTGAGCAAATTCTTTAGCAAAACGCGCTCCCCTTGAAAAACGATCTGGTTGGAAAATGGCAACGATTTTCTTACCAGGGTATCTCACTCTTGTTGCTTCAATAACATATCTGATTGCAGTTGGATGATGTGCATAATCGTCAACAAAAACATTGTTTCCTTGAGTTTTTACAGTATAACGACGTTTTGTTCCTTTGAATGTTTGAAGTTTACTTAAAATATAGTCATAAGACATATCTTCTAAATAACCAAGAGTAATAATAGCTAATGAATTATATAACATATGCATTCCAAATAATGGTATGTTAAAATGTCCAAATAATTCTTGATGAATATAAACATCAAATGATAATCCTTGTGGCGTTTCTAAAACATTAACAGCGCGAACATCATTATTTTCACCTAAACCAAATCTTAAAACATGTTTTTCAAAATGAATTTTCTTAATGTTAGGGTCATCTCCCCAAACAATAACTGTTTTCTTAACTTGTTTAGCAAATTGTTCAAAAGATTGAATATATCTTTCAAGATTTCCAAAATAATCAACATGGTCTAATTCAATGTTATTAATAATGGCATAATCTGGATGATAATGTAAGAAATGATCTTGGAATTCACATGTTTCTGAAATAAAATATTTACTTCCTACTTGTCCATGTCCAGTTCCATCACCAATTAAAACAGATGTTTTATCAAAATCTTCAAATAAATGGTAAGCCATACCTGTTGTTGTTGTTTTCCATGTGTTCCTGCAACAGCAATAGAAACATAATGTTCCATAAAATCAGCTAAGAAATCATAATATCTTGTACACTTTACATTTGGGTTTTCTAAAGCTGCTTTGACTTCTTCATTGGATTCATCAAAAGCATTACCAATAATTACGTGATAACCATCCTTTATATTATCTTTATTGAATGAATAAATTGGAATATTTCTTTTTCTCAATTCATCTTCAATAAATATATATTTATCAATATCACTTCCAGCAACTTCGTTCCCTAATTCATATAAAATTGTTGCTAGTGGAGCCATTCCTGACCCTTTAATTCCTATAAAATAATACATACTTGTCACCTCGTTAACTATTCTATCACAAATTGATTTCTTTTTCTTTGTTAAGAGTATATTTTTTAAAAAAAAACCGAGCAAAGCCCGTTTTGAAACATTCTATGTAAGTTTAAACCCCTAAACTAATACGAATACATTTATTAATACGTTCCATTTCTAATGGCGTTAATTCCCCTATTTTTCTAATCAACCGTGATTTATCAATGGTCCTCATTTGTTCAAGCAAAGCAATTGAATTTTCTTTTAAATCATCTCTTGATTTAATAAATGTATGGGTAGGAATATTTTTCTTTTTAGATGATGTCAAAGGTGAAATAATAATAGTTGTACTAAATCGATTCCCACTGTCATTTTGAATAACAACAACAGGTCGAATTCCAGATTGTTCACTTCCTACACCTACACTCAAATCAGCATAAAACAAATCTCCTCTTTTTACTTCCATATAATTCATCCTTTCTTTTGATATTATTATATAATTTCTTGTTGACAAAAATTTGTCTATTTAAAGAGGTTTTAAAAATATTTTTTCACTTTAAAAGTTTACTCATTTTTTTCTTTTTTATACAAAAAAAACGAGCACAAGCTCGTTTTTAAATAATATAAATATCTTTTGTAAATGAATTTAAAACCTGACATCTATCTTTTGTCACCATAACTAGATCTTCTACACGTACTCCGAAATTTCCTTCTAAATAAATACCTGGTTCAATTGAAAAAATCATTCCTTCCTCAACTTCCATTTCATTTACCGAAGAGACATCTCCATATTCATGAACATCTCGACCAATAAAATGTCCTAAACGATGTGTAAAATATTTTCCATAGCCTTCATCACTGATGACTTTTCTTGCACACTTATCAATATCTGATAATTTAACTCCTGGTTTGATCATTGCTTCTGCAGCTTCATTTGCCTTTTTTTACAATTTCATAAACTTTAATTTCTTCTTCCAAAATACCTTCATAAAAGAATGTACGTGTCATATCAGAACAATACCCTTTATAAACACATCCCATGTCAATCAGTACACAATCACCTTTTCTAAGTGGTGTATCATCATTTTCATGATGTGGATCAGCAGCGTTTTTACCAAATGCAACAATCGCACCATAACAAGTAGAATGATGATTGAAAAATAATTCATCTAATTTTTTAGCAAGTTGTTTTTCTGTCACACCTTCTTGAATGAATGGAATGATTTCTTCCATAACAGCATCATTGATTTTACTTGATTCAATCATTAAAACTTGTTCTTGTAAATCTTTTTTTCATGCGAACGAGATCAACACATGGTGAAGCATTGATATATTTTGCATCTGGGAGTTTTTTCATAAGATCTAACAAGAAATGTGAGGCCCAATTTTTATCAATTCCAATTCTTCCTGGAAAATGCATTTCATCAACAATTGTTTGAATAGCATCTTGTCCATCTTTATGCCAAACAATGTTAACATCTAAATCATGCTCTAAATAGAATAAATCATTCATGAACAAGGTATGATTCCCATGTTTTGAAATCATAAAAACAAACATTCTTTCATGCGGATCATTATAGTATCCTGTACAATAAGCAATTGATTGAGGATCAACTTATTAAAAGTAATCCAATCTTGCTTCTTCCATTAAATCAAGTATTTCTTGTATACGATCGTTATTCATCTTTTAAAACTCCAATACCTAATTCTTTTAATTGATCTTCTTCTACACTGTTTGGTGCTTTAGACATTGGACATGTTGCACTGGCATTTTTAGGGAAAGCAATAACGTCTCTAATAGAATCACTTTCAGTAAGTAACATGGCAAGACGATCTAATCCTAAAGCAAATCCTCCATGTGGTGGTGTCCCATATTTTAATGCATCAACAAACCAACCAAATTTATTTCTTACTTGTTCATCTGTTAAACTTAAAGCTTTGAAAGCTCTTTGTTGTAAGTCTTGTTCGTAAATACGTTGAGAACCTCCACCAAGCTCAAAACCATTTAAGACAATATCATAGGCATCAGCAAGACAATTTGCTGGATCTGTATCTATTTTATCTAAATCTGATTCTTTAGGTCTTGTAAATGGGTGATGCATTGCATAATATCTTTGAGTTTCATCATCATATTCAAACATTGGAAAATCAACAACCCATAATAATCCTAATTCTTTTGAATCATATAAATTCAATTCTTTTCCTAAATGATTACGTAAAGCAGCTAAAGCATCACAAACAACCATATATTTTGTATCCGATACAAATAATAATAAGTCGTTATCTTCACCATTCATTGCTTCAATTAATCTTTGCATTTGTTCTTCGCTAAAGAATTTAGCAATTGGTCCTTCACCTACACCATTATTTACTTTTAACCAAGCAAGACCTTTTGCTTTATAAGTTTTTGCAAGTTCAGTTAATTGATCAATTTTCTTTCTTGAATAATCACTTGCATGATTTTTAACATTGATACCTTTAACATATCCATTATTTTCTAAAGCTGATTTAAATACCATAAAATCAACATCTTTAACAACTTCGGAAATATCCATGAGTTCCATACCAAAACGGATATCTGGTTTATCAATACCATAAGTTTCCATCGCTTCATGCCAAGTCATACGTGGAAGTGGTAACTTAACATCAACACCTTTTACATCTTTAATGACTTTAGCTACCATATTTTCACCAACTTCGATGATTTCATCTGTTGTCATAAATGACATTTCAACATCGACTTGAGTAAATTCTGGTTGACGATCCGCTCTTAAATCTTCATCTCTGAAACAACGAGCAATTTGGTAATATTTTTCAAAACCAGCAACCATTAATAATTGTTTAAATAATTGAGGCGATTGTGGTAAGGCATAGAAATCACCATGATGTACACGTGAAGGTACTAAGAAATCTCTTGCTCCTTCAGGAGTTGATCTGTTTAAATAAGGTGTTTCAATATCCACAAAATCATGACTATCTAAGTATTCTCTAATACTTCTTGTAATTTTATGTCTTGTTAGAATTTTATTTTGCATAACAGGTCTTCTTAAATCAAGATAACGATATTGCATTCTTGTTTCTTCTAAAGCATCTGTATCATCTGCAACAATAATTGGTGTCGTATTGGCTGTATTGATGATTTTGATTTCTGATGCATCGACTTCAATATCCCCTGTAGGCATATTTGGATTTTTGCTAGAACGTTCTACAACAGTTCCTTTAACATATAAAATATATTCATTTTTAATATCTTTTGAAATGTTTTCCATTTCTTCATTGATAATAATTTGTGTAATTCCATAACGGTCTCTTAAATCAATAAATACAAGAGCTCCTAAATTTCTCTTTTTAGCAACCCATCCTTTTAGTTCAACTGTTTGTCCAACATTTTCTAAACGAAGTTCACCGTTATTATGTGTTCTATTCATGTTCATGTCCCCCACTTAAATGATTTTCAATATGTGCCAAAATATTTTCTAATGGCACAACTTCTTGTTCTTTATCATGATTACATTTAATATTAACCACTTCATTTTTTACTTCTTCTTCCCCTAAAATAATAGAGAAATGTGCATTAAAACGATCTGCTGATTTAAATTGTCCTTTTAAACCACGAGATACATGATCCATTTCACATGTAAAGCCATTTGCTCTTAACATCGCAATAATTTGCATAGCAAGATCTTTTGCTTCTTCGCCTAAAGGCATAATATAACAATCTAAACCATCTTCGTCTTCATCTTCTTCATCATCTAAAGCAAGAAGAAGTCTTTCCATACCAAAGGCAAAACCAACACCTGGTGTTGCTGGTCCACCAATTTCTTCAATTAATCCATTGTAGCGTCCGCCACCACCAACAGTAGCTCCCGCACCTAATTTTGGATCATCAGAAATAATTTCAAAAACAGTATGAGAATAATAATCTAATCCTCTTACTAAGTTTGTATCGATGACATAATCAATTTCTAAATCATCTAATAAAGTACATACTTTATCAAAATGATTTTTAGCACTTTCGCTTAAATAATCAATTGTTTTCGGTGCTGTTTTCATAGCTGGATGTTTCGCATCCACTTTGCAATCTAAAATACGTAAAGGATTCTTTTCAAAACGTGCTTTACAATCTCCACATAATTCATCTAAATGATCCCTAAAATGATCTTTTAAAGCTTCACGATAAGCATCTCTTGATTCATTATCACCTAAAGAGTTGATATGAAGTGTGACATTTTGAAGTCCTAATGCTTCAACAACAGTCACTGCCATAAGCATACATTCAACATCTACATAAGGTGATTCAACACCTAACATTTCTACCCCAAATTGGTGGAATTGTCTTTGTCGACCATTTTGAGGTCTTTCATATCTAAACATTGGTCCCATATAATAAACTTTTTGTAGTTTTTCTGGTAAACCATACATTTTATTTTCTACATAAGCTCTTGCAATACCAGAAGTTCCTTCTGGTCTAAGGGAAATATATCTTCCTTTTTTATCTTGGAAAGTATACATTTCTTTAGAAACGACATCACTTGTATCCCCCACAGCTCTGTTAAATAATTCAGCATGTTCAAAAATTGGTGTTCTCATTTCTTTAACATTATAATTAGCAGCAATTGTTCTTAACAATTGTTCTAATTTAATCCATTTTTCACTTTGTCCAGGTAAAATATCTACCGTACCTCTTGGTGCACTATATCCCATTATTTTTCCTCCTTAAAAATATAAAAACGCCCCTCTAAGGACGTTTCAACGCGGTACCACCTTAATTCGTATTTTCATACGCACTTTCATCTTAACGCGATTAACGATTACTCTTTTCAAGTAATTCCTCACAAGTGTCCCATAGCTTCCATACAAAGATTTTCACCAGCCATCTTCTCTCTAACTATTTCCACTATTTAATCTTGCTCAATGGATTACAAAGATTATATAAAATAATGACTTAAAAAATCAATTCCTATTTCTAGCATCTATAGTATACCACGTTTTTTAATCATTTATGTCTCAAATTTGTCTCATTTTTGTTCCATTTTTGAAAGACGATACTCTTCTACAATAAATTGTGACAGATCTTCTTTTAAACTATGGTTATCATAATAAACAAGACGTGTTTTCTTCTTTCTAGCAATATCATTCAATTTTAAAAGATAACTTTCAACAGGTTTTATTTTTCATTTTGACTATAAACAACAAGAAGCTGATAGAAATGTTCTACCAGCTTTTTACCAACTTGATCATTATATAAAATATAAATTGCTTGACGATCAATCATTATAAATCAATATCACATAAGTTAGAAGCATATCCAATATAGCTTGCAGGTGTCATATCTAGTAAAGTTTGACGATCTTCATCTGATAAAACATCTAATCCTTTCGCAAATTCCATAATTGCTTCTTGTGAAATATTTTTACCTCTTGTAAGTTCTTTTAATTGATCATAGGCATCAGAAATACCATATTTTCTAAGCATTGTTTGAATTGGTTCAGCAAGAACTTCCCATTTTTCATTTAAGTCAGCCGCAAGTTTATCTTTATTAACAACACATTTAGCTAAACCATTTGTTGTTTCACTAATTGCCTTGTAAAGAATATCCCAAAAGCTAAACCAATATTTCTTTGACTTGAACTATCAGATAAATCTCTTTGCATACGTGATTTAGGTAATTTATTTGATAAACCAACACAAATATTATTACGACATATCAACATTTGCTTCTGAGTTTTCAAAACGAATTGGATTGACTTTATGAGGCATTGTACTACTTCCTACTTCTCCTTTTACAGGAATTTGTTTGAAGTATTCCATTGAAATGTATAACCACATATCAACATCAAAATCCACTAACACATTATTGAAATGACGAATACCATCTAAAATATGACATGTATAATCATGGCTTTCAATTTGTGTTGTTAAAGGATTGTAAGTTAACCCTAAATATTCTTCTACAAATTTTTTATTAAGAATTTGCCAATCTAATTGAGGGAATGCTGTTAAAATAGCACTATAGTTACCTGTTGCTCCATTAAATTTTAGCTTTAATTTTAATATTTTCAATATTTTCAATGCTTGAAGTAAAACGATAAGCATAAACTTTAAATTCCTTACCAATTGTAGTTGGTGTAGCAGGTTGACCATGAGTATGAGCTAACATCGCATCATTTTTATGTTCAACAGCCCATTGATTGATAACTGCTGTAAATTCTTTTGCTTTCTTTAACCAAACATCATTTAAACCATGTTTGATCATACAAGCATAAGATGTATTATTAATATCTTCTGAAGTACATCCAATATGAACAAAACTGATTAAATAATCATAACCCATATCTTTTAATTGATTTCCAATGAAATATTCTACTGCTTTAACATCATGCCTTGTAACAGCTTCAATATCTTTGATTGCTTTAAAAGAATCATAATTGAAATCTTTTGAAATAGCTTCGATTTGTCCTAAGTTATCTTTGTCAAATGTAGAAAGAACATCACTTTCTACATTTTCAATTAAGAATTTTAACCATTGAATTTCAACAAAAACACGATATTTCACTAAAGCATATTCAGAAAAATATTCACCTAAAGCATCTTTAATACCTGCATAACGTCCATCTAAAGGACTTAATGTAAAACATTCAAATTGTTGTTTATCCATTCTATTTACCACCTCTAAAATAATTTACACCAGCTTCAAATAATTTTTGATCCATTTCACCATAAACATTTTTAAAACGGTTTTCGCCTTGACGTTCACTATGTCCCATCTTACCAAGAACACGACCATCACGAGAAACAATACCTTCAATAGCATACATTGAACCATTTGGATTGTATGGTGTTTGCATTGTAACTTTACGATTAGGATCAACATATTGAGAGAATACTTGTCCATTAGCGAATAATTCATCAATAACTTCTTTAGGAGCAACAAAACGTCCTTCTCCATGAGAAATAGGAATAACATGAACATCTCCCACATTAACATTAGCAAGCCATGGTGATTTAACAGAACCAATACGTGTATCTACAAATTGAGATAAGTGACGACCAATCGTATTGAATGTAAGAGTAGCGTCATTTTCAGACATATCTCTAATTTCACCATATGGAAGTAATCCTAATTTAATAAGTGCTTGGAATCCATTACAAATACCAATCATTAAACCATCTCTATTATCTAATAAATCACTAATTGCTGCTTTTAATCTTGGATTTCTTAAAACTGTTGCAATAAATTTACCTGAACCTTCAGGTTCATCACCAGCAGAGAATCCTCCTGGTAGCATCACAATATTAGCACGTTTGATGGCATTTTCCAATTCATCAATCGATGTTTTTTAACATTTCTTCTGTTTTATTTCTAATTAAGACAAGTTCAACCTTAGCCCCTGCTTTTTCAAAAGCACGTTTTGAATCATATTCGCAATTTGTTCCTGGGAACACTGGAATAACAACTAATGGTGTTTCAATATATTGTTTTGCTTTTAAAGTTGATCTTGTTTTACATTCCGCAACTTTAATATCTTGTGTAGGTGCTTTTTCTCTTGTTGGATAAACACTTTCTAATGGTACTTTATTGATTGCATAAGCTTCTTGAATAGAAATTGTATCCATTCCATAAGAGAATTTTTCACTATCATTTAAAGTAGCCACTACTCTATAATCTAAACCTACTAGATCTTTTTCTGATTTCACTTCAACAATAATATTTCCATAATTCTTTTCAACATAAGAAGCAAGTGAATAATCTGTATTGAAAGCAGCTCCTAAACCATTACCAAAGGACATTTTACAAACAGCTTCAATCACACCACCATCTTTAACTGTATATGCAGAATAAATTTTCTTTTGTTTCATTAAATCTTGAATAGCATTATATTGTTTTTGTAAATGATCAAAATCAAAGACTTTAAATTGATCTTTTTAATTTGAACTTCTGCTAAAATATGTCCCGCTTCTTTTGCTTCTGGTGTCATAACATCATGAACATCACTTGCTGTAATGGCAAAAGAAACAAGTGTTGGTGGAACCGAAATATTTTCAAATGTTCCTGACATTGAATCTTTACCACCAATTGATGGAAGTTTTAATTCTTGTTGAACACGATTAGCTCCAAGTAAAGCAGCTAATGGTTTACCCCAACGTTTTGGATCATCTAATAATTTTTCAAAATATTCTTGGAATGAAAAACGAATTGTATGATAGTTTCCACCCATGGCAACGATCTTAGCAACACTTTCAACAACGGCATACATCGCTCCATGATATGGTGACCATTTAGAAATCTTAGGATTATACCCATAAGCCATTAAAGAAGCAGTTGTTGTTTCTTTTCCTAAAACAGGAATTAAAGCAGCCATACCTTCTGTTTCTGTGTGATATGTACGTCCACCATAAGGAGATAAAACTGTACCATTTCCAATAGATGAGTCAAATCTTTCAACAAGACCTTTTTGTGAAGCAACAGATAATCTTGATAATACTTCTTTTGTTGTACCAACAAAATCATTTCTTTCTTCTTCATCAAAAGGTGTACTTTCAAAGTTTGGTAACTCAACTTCAATATTTTGATAACGTTTTGCCCCTGCAGCATCTAAGAAATCACGAGAAATATTAACAATATCTTTACCCATGTGCTTCATTACTAAACGATTTGTATCTGTAACAGTTGCCACTTGAACAACTTCTAAGTTTTCTTTTGCACATTCTTCTTTAATGAAATCAACATCATAGTCATTGACAACAATAGCCATACGTTCTTGTGATTCACTAATAGCAAGTTCTGTACCTGTTAAACCATCATATTTTTTCAAAACAGCATCTAAATCAATATCAAGCCCTGGAGCAAGTTCACCAACGGCAACACAAACCCCACCAGCTCCAAAGTCATTACATCTAACAACTTTTTCTGAGACTGCTTTATTTCTAAATAATCTTTGAATTTTTCTTTCTTCTACAGGATTTCCTTTTTGAACTTCAGCACCTGCTGTTTCAATAGATTTTACGTCATGTGATTTTGAAGAACCGGTAGCACCACCAATCCCATCACGTCCTGTGCGTCCCCCAATTAATAAGACGATTTGTCCATTTTGTGGTTCTAAACGTTTTACTTGTTCTTTTGGTGCAGCAGCCACAACAGCTCCTACTTCCATACGTTTAGCGATATAACCTTCATCGTAAATTTCATGAACATAACCTGTTGTTAACCCGATTTGATTACCATAACTTGAAAAACCATGAGCAGCTTCTTGACAAATTTTTCTTTGTGGTAATTTACCTGGCGTTGTTTCTGCCAATGTTTTTCTTGGATCACCTGCTCCAGTAATACGCATTGATTGGTAAACATAAGCACGTCCTGAAAGTGGGTCACGAATAGCTCCACCCAAACATGTTGCAGCTCCCCCAAATGGTTCAATTTCTGTAGGGTGGTTATGTGTTTCATTTTTGAACATTAATAACCATTGTTCATCTCCTTGATTTGTATGAACAGTAATTTCAATAGAACATGCATTAATTTCTTCAGAAACTTCCATATCATCAAGATATCCTTTTTTACGAAGTTCTTTCATTGAAATAGTTGCAAGATCCATTAAAGTAAGAGGTCTTGTTGTATTTACTCCATAAACGGCATGTCTGCTTGTTTTATAGCTTTCAATATCTTTTTCTAAGATTTCTTTAAAAGCACCATTTTGAATATCGATATCTGTAATAACTGTCGCAAATGTTGTATGACGACAATGATCAGACCAATATGTATCTAACACTTTGATTTCTGTTTCAGTAGGATCTCTATGTTCTTCATTTTTAAAGTAATCTTGAGTTACTTTTAAATCATCAAGATTCATAGCCATTCCATTATCTTTTAAGAATTGATTTAATCCTGCTTCATCTAAATCATTAAATCCAGTTAAAGTTGGCACAGGTTTAATATCAGGTGTTTCATCATTTAAATGTTCTGGTTTTTCTAAAGAAGCAATTCTTTGATCAACTGGGTTAATTAAATAATGTTTGATTTGATTTAAAACATCTTCATTTTTATCAATGTCTACTACAATAAGTTTGGCACATCTTACTTTTGTTGAAGATGATCCTGTTAGAATTTGGAAACATTGTTCGCATGAATCAGCACGTTGATCATATTGACCTGGTAAAAATTCAATTGCGAAAACAGATTCTTTTTCACTCATTGGAAATGTTTCATCATAAACATGATCCACCATTGGTTCAGCAAGAATTGTATTAATTCCTTGTTGTAAGATTTCTTCACTAATCCCTTGTACATCATAACGATGAACAATACGAAGTGAATGAATCGTTAAACCTAATTGTTCAACGAGGTTGGTTTGAATTTCATGCGCTTCTGTGCGTATTCTTTTCTTTTTTCACATAAAATTCTTCTTACATTTGTCATAGAGTTCTCTCCTATCTAAGTCCAATATCATGACGATAGTACATACCATCGAATGTAATAATTGTAGCAGTTTCATAGACTTTCGCAAGTGCTTCTTGTAAATTTGCTCCTCTTGCACACACATTTAAAACACGTCCACCATTTGTGACAAGTTTACCATCTTTTAAAGCTGTTCCCGCATGGAAAACAACAATATCATCACTTACTTTGTCAATATTTTTAATTTCAATTCCTTTTTCATATTTACCTGGATAACCTCCACTTGCAAGTACAAGACAAGCCACGTGGTCATCTGACCATTTGACATCTACTTGATCTAAAGTATAAGTCGCACAAGCATCCATGATTTCATAAAGATCACTTTCTAAACGAAGAAGGATTGATTGTGTTTCAGGATCACCAAAACGGACATTAAATTCAAGAACTTTTGCTTGATTATTTTCAATCATTAAACCAATGAAAACAACTCCACGATAGTCCATTTGATCTTCTTTAAGTCCTTGCATAAATGGGTCAAGAATATCTTTTTTTAAGACTTCATCCATACCTTCTGGTAAAAATGGATTTGGAGAAACAGTTCCCATACCACCTGTATTAGGTCCTTTATTTCCATCAAAGATTTGTTTATGATCTTTTGCTGAAACCATTGGTACAATTGTTTTACCGTCTGTAAAACAAAGTAAAGAACATTCAAATCCTGTTAAGAATTCTTCTAATACAACTTTACTTCCGGCACCATCTAAAGCACCATCAACCATCATTTCTTTTAAAGTAGAAATGGCATCTTCTTTATTTTCAACAATAACAACACCTTTTCCAGCAGCTAAACCATCTGCTTTGATTACTAACGGAAAATCAAAGTGATCAACTTCTTTACAAGCTTTTTCAAAGTCTGTGACCTCAACATATTTTGCTGTAGGAATATGATGTCTAATCATAAAATCTTTAGAGAAAGCTTTGCTTCCTTCTAAAGTTGCTGCTTTTTTTTGAGGGCCTAAAAGCTTTATAACCTGCTTTTTCAATATCATCAGCAAGACCATTACATAAAGGAACTTCTGGACCAATAACTGTTAAATCGATTTGATTCTTTTGAATAAAATCAACAATAAATTCATTATCTTCTACTGAACCTGGTACACACGTACCTAAACTTGCAATCCCAGGGTTTCCTGGAATTGCATAAAGTTCAGATACTTTTGGACTTTGTTTTAATTTATAAGCAATCGCATGTTCACGACCACCACTACCGATTACAAGAACTTTCATATAAGCCTCCTAGTGTCTAAAGTGTCTATATCCGCTAAATACCATAGGGATATTTTTTTCATTACATAAATCAATTGAATCTTGATCTCTAATTGAACCACCTGGTTGAATAATTGCTTGAACACCTGCATCTGCAGCCACTTGAACACAGTCATTGAATGGGAAAAAAGCATCTGAAGCAAGTACTGAACCATTGAAATCTTTATCTGGATTATTATGAATAGCATTTTCTAAAGCCCATACTCTTGATGTTTGTCCTCCACCAATAGCAAGTGTTACACCATTTTTAACAATACAAATCGCATTTGATTTTACATATTTAACAACTTTCATACCAAATTCCATATCTGTAAGTTGTTCTTTTGTAGGTTGAACATTTGTTACAACTTTCATTTCATCAATCATTTTTGTATTTAATTCTTGAACTAATACTTTTCCTTCAAGATATTTAATATCATATTTAGCACCACGTGCATCTAAATTTTTAAGTTTTAAAATACGTAAGTTTTTCTTTTTCTTTAAGATTTCTAAAGCATCATCATCAAAATCTGGTGCAGCTACGATTTCTAAGAAAATCTTATGCATTTGTTCAGCTGTTGCTTTATCAAATTTTATAGTTAACAGCAACGATTCCACCAAAAATCGATTGAGGATCTGCTTCATAGGCCTTCATATAAAGAATCATAACCTGTATTTCCAATAGCAACACCACAAGGAGTTGAATGTTTGATGGCTGCTGTAACGATTTGATTACCAAATTCTCTAACAAGTGCAACTGCTCCATATAAATCGTTTACATTGTTAAATGAAAATTTCTTTACCATGAAGTTGTTCATAATCTAATAAAGATTTTTGAACATAACTATCTTCATATTTATTTGCTGCTGTTGAGAGTTTTCGCCATAACGT
>ENA-OQHF01000822-OQHF01000822.1-human-gut-metagenome-genome-assembly--contig:-NODE-822-length-17746-cov-6.192519_pt1 | contig 17746 bp, 15 predicted proteins | sample MGYA00242559_ERZ504709 | MGnify/ENA primary metagenome ERZ504709 (study PRJEB26092, sample SAMD00036203) | human gut metagenome | host: Homo sapiens | study: EMG produced TPA metagenomics assembly of... | reverse complement strand
ACCTACACCGAGAAGTTCATTGACTGCCTTAAAACTTTTTAATAATTGAAAAACAGAAAGCACATAATCTGTTTTTGCAGTCATCTCTTTTAATGATCTTGACACCCGGCGGATAAACTCCTTTCTGTTACCTCCCCCCGTTACCTGATCAATATAATCTCGTTCAAAAAGTGCGATCGTGTTGCGCACTCTGGTGTTAACAATCCTTGCATCAAAAGGTCTGCTGAAATAATCACTGACCCCCATTTCATAAGCGTGCCCAATATATTCATTGGATGTCTCTGCAGATATAATAATAACCGGAAGTTCTTTCAGCCAGTTACGCTGCTGCATCACCTGCAGCACGCCGAATCCATCTAGCTCCGGCATGGTAATATCCAGAAGTACGATAGAGAAACTATAAAGTCCTTCCTCCATGATTGCTATGGCTTTTTTCCCATCTTCCGCTTCCACAATATCATATTCATCTTCCAATATTCCGGTCAGAATCTCACGATTCATCTCGGAATCATCCACAATCAGAATACGTCTTTTTCTCGTCTGTTTCATTTATGTGTTCTCCAAACAAATGTTAACAGCCACTTCCCTGCTGCTGCTTCTTTCGTTAGTATACCGATTATATTATACTCTATTTTCGATGCAGTGTCTATTGTCTATTATTTCTCTTTATTTCTGCCCACAGGATGTTACTGTCGTTACTGTTCACTGGTAATATCCCGCGAAGCGTTTTTTGTAAGCGAAGTTCACAGAAAACCCGAGACATATCGCGCGAATTTATGTGATCAGCATAAATTCTGTGCGACACGCCTCGCGGAATATTACAGGTGAACAGAAACTACAGAATCTCCGTGTTTTGAAAGTATTTTCTGTTTTATAGAACAAAGGATGTCCCCTGGCGCATCCTCGCGAGGCATTTTTCACTTTACAGGAAAGCAATTTCCCGTAAAACCAAAAAAGCCGGAGAACTGCGGAACAGTTCTCCAACTTCTCATTTTCTGTTTATTTTATTTTTCATCTGCCGGTACGTCTTTGATGCTGAAGCTCATTCTTCCCATCTTATCCTTGCCCATACAGATCACTTTGACTTCATCGCCCAGTGTCAGAACATCCTCTACCCGGTTGATACGCTCTTTTGCGATCTTGGAGATATGAACCATACCCTCTTTTCCTGGTGCAAATTCGATAAATGCGCCGAATTCTTTGATGCTTACTACTTTACCGGTGAAAATCTGGCCTTCTTTGTAATCTGTTACGATGGTCTGGATATAGTGAATCGCTTTATCCATCATCTTCTGATCTGTTCCGCAGATAGAAACTGCTCCGTCATCTGTGATATCGATTTTTACACCGGTCTCATCGATGATCGCATTAATGGTTTTTCCTCTCTGACCTACCACATCGCCGATCTTTTCCGGATCGATCTTGATCTGAACGATCTTCGGTGCGTATTCATTCACATGCTCTCTCGGGCCTGCGATACATTTTTCCATAACTTCGGTCAGAATATACTCTCTTGCCTGTTTGGTCTTTGCAATAGCCTCTTCAATGATCGGACGGGTCAGACCATGGATCTTGATATCCATCTGGATCGCTGTGATACCATCATGTGTACCTGCCACCTTGAAATCCATATCGCCGAAGAAATCCTCCAGACCCTGGATATCGGTCAGAACGATATAATCATCATCGGTCTCGCCGGTTACCAGACCACAGGAGATACCTGCTACCGGTTTTTTGATCGGTACACCTGCTGCCATCAGAGACATGGTAGATGCACAGATACTTGCCTGAGAAGTAGATCCGTTGGATTCGAATGTCTCAGATACGGTACGGATCGCATATGGGAATTCTTCCTCGCTTGGCAGTACCGGAACCAGAGCTTTCTCAGCCAGTGCGCCATGACCGATCTCACGACGTCCCGGTCCACGGCTCGGTTTCGTCTCACCTACAGAGTAGGACGGGAAGTTATAGTGATGCATGTAACGTTTTCCAACTTCGAACTCATCCAGGCCATCCAGACGCTGTCCCTCGGACAGAGGAGCCAGGGTGGTGATGGTACAGATCTGTGTCTGTCCTCTTGTAAACATGGCAGAACCGTGAACACGCGGTACGATATCCGTTTCTGCAGCCAGCGGACGGATCTGTGTGATCGCACGACCATCCGGACGTTTGTGATCTTTCAGAATCATCTTACGAACGGTCTTTTTCTGATACTGGTACACGGCTTCACCCAGAACAGCCAGCCATTCCTCATTATCAGCAAATGCTTCTTCCAGTTTTGCTGTCACCTGACGGATATTTTCTTCTCTTGTCTGTTTGTCATCGGAGAATACAGCTACTTCCATCTCTTCCGGTGTTACGATCTCTTTCATCGCTGCGAACAGTTCTTCCGGAACCGCACAGGATTCATAGCTGTGTTTTGCTTTTCCGCAGTCAGCTACGATTTTGTCGATAAATGCGATGATCTCTTTGTTGACCTTATCAGCTTCAAAAATAGCTTCAATCATCTTTGCTTCCGGAACTTCGTTTGCTCCGGCTTCAATCATGATGACTTTTTCTCTTGTGGAAGCAACAGTCAGTTTCAGGTCAGATTTTGCATTCTGCTCCAGTGTCGGGTTAATGATCAGTTCACCATCGATCATACCTACCTGTGTTGCTGCACACGGTCCGTCAAAAGGAATATCTGAGATGCAGGTTGCGATAGAGGAACCAAGCATTGCCACAACTTCCGGATTACACTGTGGATCTACAGACATTACCATGTTATTCAGTGTAACATCATTACGGTAATCCTTCGGGAACAGCGGACGCATTGGACGGTCAATTACTCGGGAGGTCAGAATCGCATGCTCGGATGCTTTTCCTTCTCTCTTGTTAAATCCACCCGGGATTTTTCCTACTGCATACATTTTCTCTTCATATTCTACACTTAACGGGAAAAAATCAATTCCTTCTCTTGGCTTTTCTGATGCGGTTGCGGTAGAAAGTACAACGGTATCACCATAATGCATAAATGCTGCGCCATTAGCCTGTTTTGCCACGCGGTCGATGTCAACTGTCAGTGTTCTTCCTGCCAGTTCCATAGAATAACTTTTGTACATACATTTTCTCCTTTTTCTGCCCTCTGGGCGATTTTTTCGTTACTGTTCATTTCATTCTCAGCAACATTCTGCCGGCGGATATGCTCCGAAACAACTGAAAAACACACTCCCCGCTGTCCTTATCCTGCTTTGGCAATATGCTTTTCAGTGGTCTCGGCATCCTTTCCGACATCTTCCGGTAATCGACAGTATCCGTTGGGATATATTTTCCCTTTTTCCGCTGTCTTGTACAGATTAAGATAAGAGGGATGGAAGAATACCTTCCACCCCTCGCCATTCTTTTCTCTGTGCAGTTGAATTACTTTCTGATTCCTAATTTTTCAATCAGTGCACGATATCTTTCGATATCTGTTTTCTTCAGGTAATCCAGCAGACCTCTTCTCTGACCTACCATTTTCAGCAGACCTCTTCTGGAATGATGATCTTTGTGGTGTGTTTTCAGATGCTCTGTCAGCTCCTGGATTCTTGCTGTCAGTACAGCTACCTGTACTTCCGGTGAACCTGTGTCGCCTTCTGTTCTTGCGTATTCAGCCATAATAGCCTGTTTCTTTTCTTTAGAAATCATTTTGTTTTCCTCCTGTTTTTTCAATCGCCACATATTAAGAAATGGTCGGAGTATCCGATATCTGAATATGGGCTAACTCATACTCGAACAGTATACCATATGCTCTCAGTAATGTAAACCTCTTTTTTCGAAATATCGCTTTCCTGAACCGGCATCTCTCTGAATCTGTGCTTTCAGTTCTTCCACCGAATCAAACTTGCACTCCGGACGCACAAAGTGATAGAATTCCACCCTGGCCTCTTCCCCGTACAGATCCTCGTCGCAGTCAAACAAATACGTCTCTACACCTGCAAACGGCACTTCCACGGTGGGTTTCACCCCCACATTGGAGATTCCATAGAACGTTTTACCTTTGATAAAAGTTTTCGATGCATAGACACCAAAGGGTGGAAGAAGTTTTCCGTCTTCCGGCACCTGATTGATCGTCGGAAGTCCCCAGGTACGCCCCAGCTGTCTTCCATGTACCACTTCTCCCAGCACAAAATACCGGTAGCCAAGGAGCTCATTGACTTTCTCGATATTTCCTTCCTGAAGTACCTCACGGATCCAGGTGCTGCTGATCGGGCGTTCTTCCCGCGTCTCTTTGCTTAAAATTTCCACCTCAAATCCATATTGGGTACCCGCCTGCCGTAACAGTTCCGGATTTCCTTTTCTGTTATGGCCAAAGTGAAAATCCGGCCCCACCACTACATAAGCGGCACGCAGCTGTTTAACCAGAATCTCCCTGATAAAATCCTCCGGCTCCATCCGGATGATTTCCGGAACGAACGGACACTCCACCAGACAGTCCACTCCCCGACGTTCCAGAAGGATCCTGCGCTCTTCATTCGTAAGAATCGTCCGCTTGATCCTGGTTCCCAGTCTGACAAGAGGAGAAACATCAAAGGTAAATACTACTGTTTCATATCCTTCTTTGCCGATTTCCAGAACCCGGTTGATCAGTTTGCTGTGCCCCTTATGGACGCCGTCAAATTTTCCAAGTGTTACCACACTTCTCTTATCCAATTGAAAATCCAGATTTTTTGTAATATATTTCATGTCTCTTTCCATTCTTCTCTCTGTCGCAACTGTTTTTCCAATTGCTTTTACGGGACAAAACATCTCACAGAATATTGCCTGCAGAATCGTTACGCCTCATTTTCTTTTCGATAAAACATTTTCACCGGTATCATCTGATCTGTCTTTTTCTCATACAGTCCTATAAATGTCTCCCGGCTGTCATATACTCTGACATAACCTCCATCCACCTTGAGCTCCTCCTGTAACAGTTCCGGAAAAATCCGGTTTCCGTTGTGTACCAGAAGATCACCCTGCGGTGTTGTTTTCGCAGCCGGATACTGATCGAACATCCTGTCTACCGGAAGAATCAAACGTTCTATATTACCTGCTTCCATGACTTTTTGTACTTCGTCCAGTTTTACCGCGTCTGTTAATCCAAACCGCTCTACCCGGGTACGCAGAAGTTCTTCCATACAACCGCCACATCCCAGTTTTTCACCGATATCGTTACATAAGGTCCGGATATACGTTCCCTTGGAACACTGCACCCGAATCTTTACTTTCGGAAGCTCCATCCACAGAACCTCAATGCTATGAAAGGTAACCGGTCTGGCTTTTCGCTCCACGACTTTACCTTCCCGTGCCAGTTCATACAGTTTTTTTCCATTTACTTTCAGTGCGGAATACATCGGTGGAACCTGCTGCTGCTCACCCTGAAATGAAAGAATGCAGGTGCGGACTTCTTCTTCCGACACCTGCACTGACGACTCCTTCAGGATCGTTCCTTCCATATCCTGGGTATCGGTGGTGATTCCCAACCGAAGCACTGCCTCGTATTCCTTATCATGATCTGCCAGCAGATCACACAGTTTTGTTCCTTTTCCAAGGCAGACCGGCAGGACACCCTGTGCCTGAGGATCCAGGGTTCCCGTATGACCGATCTTTTTTTGTTTTAAGATTCCACGAAGCTTCGCCACCACATCATGAGATGTATAGCCTGCTTCTTTGTATATATTGATTACACCGCTTCTTTCCATATGTTTTCTTTACTCCTGAAGCTGTCTTTCTATATCCAGTGTCAGACTGTTTACCACATCGAACACTGATCCCTGCATAGTACATCCGGCTGCTTTCACATGACCTCCACCGCCAAAATAAGAAGCCACTCTTGCCACATCCACTTTGCCGTTGGAACGCATACTGACTTTATACTCCTGCACACCGATTTCATATAAAAAGATGGCAACCTCCACGCCACGGGTATTCTGTAACTGGTTAACGATACCATCCATATCTTTCGGTGTCACACCGTAAAAATCCATGTCTTTCTTTCTCACATAACCCACGATACACCGCTGATCCAAAAGCATGATGCTCTCCATGATCGTGCGTCCCATAATCTGATTCTGTGCATAAGATTTTGTATAGAAAGAATCCTTGATGATACTGGTAAAATCAATGCCTTTTGCCATCAGCTGACCTGCGATCTCCATGGTTCTGGTTCCGGTACAGCTGTACTGAAACACACCGGTATCGTGAACGATCCCGGTATACAGTGCTTCCGCACAGGCTTTGTTGATCTTTTCCGGCTCCAGAAGTTCATAGAGCACTTCACAGGTAGAGCTTGCGTCCGGAACGATCTGATTCTTCTGTGCAATTCCTTTATTCGTGATGTGATGATCGATGCACGCGGTTATTTTCGCCGTATTCACTGCCTGACCGGCAACGCCGATCCGGTCTGTGCTGCTGACATCGAATTCCAGAAACAGGTCATATTCTTTCTCTTCCCATTCCTGTTTCGCCTGATCGATGTCCTGAATAAAATGAAATACTTCCGGTACCTCCTCCAGATAAACATCTGTCTGGATCTGTGGGTAATTTTCTTTCAGATACAGATACATTCCCATGCAGGAGCCCACGCAGTCACCATCCGGTCTTACGTGACCGGCGATGGCTGCTGTGGTTACCCCCTCAAGTACAGATGCAATATTATTTATCATCTTCCTCATCCCTTTCCGGGGTCTCTTTATTTACCTCGTCAATTAATCTGGACATATGCACACCATATTCAATCGACTGATCCAGTACAAACTGAATCTCCGGTGTGTTACGAAGATTCAGACGTTTTGCCAGCTGGCGGCGTACATAACCTTCCGCACTGCGAAGACCGGCAATGGTATCTTTCTTTTCTTCATCGGAACCCATCACACTGATGTATGCCTTGCAGGTTTTCAGATCCGGTGCCACTTCCACAGAAGTGACGGATGTCATCATATGAATTCTGGGATCTTTGATCTCCTGACGGATGATGAGGCTTAATTCTTTCATCACTTCGCCGTTAATCCTTGTATTTTTTATGCTGTTTTTTCTCATTATCTATCACCTCAATCCGGTATGAAAGCCTATCTCGGTACTTCTACCATGATGTATGCTTCTACCTGATCCAATTCCTGGATATCGTTGAATCCTTCGAATACCAGACCACATTCATAACCAGCTTTTACTTCTTTCACATCATCTTTGAATCGTTTCAGAGATGCCAGTGGGCCTTCGAAGATCTGTTTTCCTTCTCTGGAGATTCTTACCGTACAGCCTCTCTGGAATACACCATCCAGAACATAACTTCCGGCGATGTTACCGACACCGGATGCTTTGAAGATCTGACGAACTTCTGCATGACCGATGACTTTCTCTTCGAAGACAGGATCAAGCATACCCTTCATGGCAGCTTCCACATCTTCGATTGCCTGATAGATGACACGGTACAGACGCAGGTCTACACCTTCCTGTTCTGCGGTTGCTTTTGCTGTCGCGTCCGGACGAACGTTGAAACCAATGATGATCGCGTTGGAGGCGGAAGCCAGTGTTACGTCCGATTCGTTGATAGCACCTACACCACCATGGATGACCTTAACGACAACTTCATCATTAGACAGCTTCACAAGACTCTGCTTTACAGCTTCCACAGATCCCTGCACATCAGCTTTTACGATAAGATTCAGTTCTTTCAGGTTACCTTCCTGAATCTGGCTGAACAGATCATCCAGAGACATCTTCGCTTTTGTTTCTTCCAGCAGACGGTTCTTATTTTCAGAAATAAAGGTTGCTGCAAAGTTCTTTGCTTCTTTATCGTTTTCGGTAGCCACCAGAACTTCACCTGCGTTCGGTACATCTGACAGACCAAGAATCTCTACCGGCGTAGACGGGCCTGCTTCTTTGACACGGCGTCCCTTATCATCCATCATCGCACGTACTTTACCTGAGGAAGCTCCGGCTGCGATAAAGTCACCCACATGCAGCGTACCTTTCTGTACCAGGATAGTAGCAACCGGACCTTTTCCTTTGTCAAGCTGCGCCTCGATAACCAGACCACGTGCTTTTCTCTTCGGGTTGGCTTTCAGTTCGCATACCTCGGAAGTCAGCAGGATCATCTCCAGCAGTTCCTCGATACCCTGGTGAGTCTTTGCGGACACCGGGACGAAAATAGTGCTTCCACCCCAGTCTTCCGGGATCAGTTCATACTCGGACAACTCCTGTTTTACTCTCTCGATGTTGGCACTCGGTTTATCTACTTTGTTAATTGCAACAATGATCTCAACACCTGCTGCTTTTGCATGGTTGATTGCTTCTACCGTCTGCGGCATCACACCATCGTCTGCTGCAACTACCAGAACAGCGATATCGGTGGAGTTTGCTCCACGCATACGCATAGCGGTGAATGCCTCATGTCCCGGAGTATCCAGGAATGTGATCTTCTGTCCCTTGATTGATACCACATATGCACCGATGTGCTGTGTGATACCACCGGCCTCACGGTCGGTTACATTTGTCTTACGAATCGCATCCAGCAGTGAAGTTTTACCATGGTCAACGTGTCCCATAACACAGACAACCGGTGGTCTTGGAACGAGATCCTTCGGATCTTCCTCTTCCTCTTTTAACAGTTCCTCGATCACATCCACTTTTTCTTCCTGTTCTGCGATAATATCATAGTCAAGTGCGATCTCCTGTGCCTTTTCAAAATCGATCTCATGGTTTACCGTAACCATAGTTCCTTCCATAAACAGTTTCTTAACGATCACTGCCGGCTGCATCTTCATCTTTTCTGCCAGTTCGCGAATCGTCATTTTCTCCGGAAGTGTGATTTCTTTCACTACTTCTTTCTTTTCTTCCTTCGGCTGAGGACGGGCAGGTTTCTGCAGTGCTTTCGGCAGTCTGCTCTTCTGAAAACGTCCCTGGTTCGGACGGTTGGATCCCTGTCCGTTTCTTCTGTCCTGGGTCTTTTTCTCTTCTCTTTCGCGTTCTTTTTCTTTATCTTTTTCTTTGTTCTTTACGTCTCTGACCGGTTTTCTTGCCAGGCCCAGATCCATACTGTCCATAGCAGGTCTGGAATCTCTGCGTTCATTTCTGCGTCCGTTGTTTTCTCTTCCGTCGCGGTCTCTGTTATCACGGTTCATACCGTTTCTGTTGTTATCAAAACGACGGCCACCCTGATTGTCTCTGTTCTGATTGTCTCTGTTTTGTCCGTCTCTGTTTCCATCGAAGCGACGGCTTCCGTTTCCGCCATCCTGACGGTTGTTCTGTCCCTGATAACGGTTATTATTCTGGCCGTTTCTGTTATCATAGCGACGTCCACCCTGGTTATCTCTGCTCTGGCCATCACGATTCTGATTGTCTCTTCTTCCCTGACCGTTGAATCTTCTCTCCTGACCATCTCTGCTCTGGCCGTCACGGTTCTGATTGTCTCTTCTTCCCTGACCGTTGAATCTTCTCTCCTGGCCGTCTCGGTTCTGATTGTCACGGTTCTGATATCCACTGCGGCTTCCTTCACCGTTTCCTCTTGCCGGTCTGTCCTGTCCGTTTCTGTCAGACTGCGGTTTGTTTCTTCTGAAATTCTTACCTTCCTGGGTCTGTGCGTTCTGCGGACGGAATACCTGAATCAGATTTGATTTCTTTTTCGGGCGGTCAGCTGCTTCTTTTTTCTCTTCTTTTCCTTCATTTTTTCCGGTGAATGCATCCCTGGACCATTTTTTCATCTTTTTCTTCCAATGTACTCATATGACTCTTAACTTCTACCTTTTTCTCCTTTAAAAATTCAATAACTTCTTTGTTTGTTTTATTTAATTCCTGTGCAATTTCATAGATTCTTGATTTTGGCATTCTACCACCAACCTTTCTGCTCCATGCCAAGAAATGTAATTATTCAGATTTCAGCTGTTTTTCCATTGCTGCTGCCAGGTTTTCATCAGTTACTGCCAGAGACGCACGGAATTCTTTTCCCATGGCTCTTCCCAGTTCCTCTTTTCCTCCGAAATCATAACAGGGTACTTCATAATACGTACACATATTATGGAATTTCTTTTTGGTATTGTCCGACGCTTCCGCCGAAACGATGACCAGCCAGGCCTTTCCTGTCTTTACTGCTTTCTCCGTTGAAAACTCTCCGCTGACAATCTTACCTGCCTTGGTGGAAAGTCCGATCAGTGATAGTACTTTATTACAATTCAATCGTATCCAGCTCCCTTTCCAGGTTCTCGTAAACCTCCTGAGGAATCTGCATCTTCAGGGAACGTTCCAGCCCTTTGTTCTTGATGGCTTTCTGCAGACATTCCTTTGAGAAACAAAGATATGCGCCGCGACCGTTTTTTCTTCCGGTCACATCCAGTACGATTTCACCTTCCGGCGTCTTCAGTACACGCATCATTTCCTTTTTATTTTTCATCTCATTGCATCCGATACATTTCCGCAGCGGCACCTTTTTTATATTTCCCATAGCTATCCGCCTCACTGTTTTTTCAGATCTTACTCTTCTTCTGTGGATGTCTCTTCCGAGATCTCTTCTGTTTTCGGTTCTTCATCCAGTTCTACACCGGCCAGAGCATCTTCCATGGAATCTTCACCCTCTTCATCGTCAGATTCCTGATAATATTCAAAATCACCGGCTTCTCTTGCCTGTGTCTCACTCTTGATATCGATCTTGAAGCCTGTCAGACGGGCTGCCAGACGGGCATTCTGTCCTTCTTTACCGATTGCAAGAGACAGCTGATAATCCGGAACAATAACCAGCGCAGTCTTCTCATCCGGATCTGCCAGTACGGTGATCACCTTTGCAGGGCTCAGTGCATTCTCAATCAACAGTGCCGGATTCTCATTCCAGCTGATGATATCGATCTTCTCACCACGCAGTTCTTCCACAATAGTGTTTACTCTGGCACCGTTCATACCTACACACGCACCGACTGCATCAACATCCGGATCATTGGACCATACAGCGATCTTGGTTCTGGAACCGGCTTCTCTTGCGATACTCTTGATCTCTACGATACCGTCTTTTACCTCAGTCACTTCTGCTTCAAAGAGACGTTTTACCAGTTCCGGATGAGTTCTGGAAACCATGATCTTTGGTCCTTTCGGTGAATCCTTAACTTCCAGTACATATACTTTGATACGTTCGGTCGGTTTGTATACTTCACCTTTGACCTGCTCGTTTTCACTCAGGATCGCATCTACCTTACCCAGATTCACACTGACATTTTTTCCCATGTACCGCTGTACCACACCGGTAACCACGTCTTTTTCTTTCTGGAAATATTCATCATACAGAACTTTTCTTTCTTCCTCACGGATCTTCTGCAGAATCACATTCTTTGCGTTCTGTGTCGCGATACGTCCGAACTGTTTGGACTGAATCGGAACCTGAACGATATCCCCCAGTTCATATTTGGAATCCATCATCTTCGCATTGGAAAGGCTGATCTCCATCACCGGATCTTCTACCACCTCCACTACGGTCTTGTCAGCATATACGCTGAACTCGCATGTTTCATGATCGATGGTCACATGTACGTTATCTGCTTTTCCAAAATGGTTTTTACAGGCCTGAATCAGAGACTGTTCGATCGCTTCCATCAGAACTTCTTTGCTGATATTTTTTTCTTTTTCCAGAATAGTTAACGCTTCCAGTAATTCTGTGTTCATTTTTTCTTTATCCTCCTTAAAAATCAAAAGCAAGACGAATCAATGCGATATCTGCTTTTTCAAATGTCTGCTCTTTCTGATCCTCTGTGGTGATCGTCACGCTACTTTCATCATATGCACTGAGGATTCCGTAGAATTCTTTTTCTTTATTAATCGGACGATAGGTACGGATCTCTACTTCTTTTCCCATACTTCTTACGTAATCCTTTTCTTTCTTCAGAGGACGTCCAAGACCCGGGGAACTTACTTCCATAATATAAGCATCTTCGATAAAATCCAGTTCATCCAGTTTATCACTGAAGATTCTGCTGACTGCCTCACAGTCATCTACGGTAATTCCGCCTTCTTTATCGATATAGAAACGTAAATACCAGTTTCCTGCCTCTTTCACATACTCCACATCCACCAGTTCAAAACCAAACTGATCAATAATCGGCTGTGCCATAGCTTCCGCCTTCTGTTCGTACTGTTCTCTTACACTCATGCTTTCACCACCTTTTACATGAACAGCAGTTGCTGTCCTCAACAATCAACCCTGATTCTTCGGATGTTCGACCCGTAATTCATACCATCAAACTTCATCCTCTAACTCAGTGATTGATACTCAATGCAACAAATAAGAGTGGACGTATCGCCCACTCTTAAAACTAGTCATCATCTATTAACATGGTAATCATACCATTTATTATTATAAAATGCAAGCGTTTTCAGGCTTTTTCCTTTATACCCGCACTTTCGTTCCTTTGGTGTCCCGTTTTCCAAGCTTGATCTTATTGAGGACCATCTGCTTTTCTTTGTATTCAATCTGGTATTCCATCCGGCTTTCCAGAAGATATGCATGTTCCAGATAATCTCTGTCACCCATCTTCATTGCCCGGACACCAAGGGCTGCTTTTTTCTTCTCCGGTACTTCCTCTTTCAGAAAACGCAGAAAATATCCCGCATGGCTCTGCAGCACCACATAATCCATCGTGTCACACAACTCCACAAGAACCAATTCATCCTCCTCCGTCAGTTTGGTAGAAGCGATGGTTCTCTTGATCACATCGAATTCCGTTCCCGGCACCTGTTTGATCATACCGGATTTTGTCACGAAAATCAGAGAAGCATTCTTTACTGCCTCCATATTGCTGACACAAAGCAGTTCTTCCTGTGCACTGGAAAAATTACTCAGGTTGTCGATCGGAACTCCTTTATCTCTCAGCCTTGTAAGTGGCAGATCCATCACTTTTACCGTATGCATCTGTCCTTTGTTCGTAAAGAGACAGATCTTATCGGTATTCATACAGGTAAATACATACTTATATTCCCCGTGAACCGTCTCTTTGTTCCTCTCGTAGGTATTCTTATCCAGCACCTTGGCATATCCGAAACGATCCATCAGAAAACATACTTCCGCTTCTTCTACTTTCTTTTCTTCAAAGACAGCTTCTTCCCTGTTTTCAATCACGGTACGGCGTTTTCTTCCATAGGTTTTCTTGATGTGATCCAGATCTTCCATGATGACCTGTGCCATGGCATCGTAATTATTCAGAATCTCTTCATATCTGGCAATATTTTTCAGAGTTTCCTCATGTTCTGCCACCAGGGCTTCGATTTCCAGTCCGATCAGCTTATACAGTCGCATCTCCAGAATCGCAGTTGCCTGTCTCTGGGTAAAGCAGAGTTTTTTTGCTGCTTTCTCACTGGCTTTCGTCTTGAAGCGGATACCTTCGGTCACACCGTTTACCAGACACTCTTTTACCTGTTTCTGGTTTTTACTTCCACGCAGGATCTCGATGATCAGATCGATCACATCACAGGCTTTGATCAGACCCTCCTGGATCTCTTTCTTTTCCAGTTCTTTATTTAACAGTGTCTGATGCTTTCTCGTACAGACTTCAAACTGAAAATCCACATGATGCTCAATGATCTGTTTCAGGCTCAGTGTTTCCGGTCTTCCATCTGCTACAGCGAGCATATTCACACCGAAAGTATCTTCCAGACGGGTCTTTTTATAGAGCATATTTTTCAGATTTTCCACATCTGCGCCTTTTTTCAGCTCCAGAACGATCCGGATACCTTCTTTGGAAGACTGGTTGGAAATATCCACAATATCTGTAGCTTTTTTGGATTCTACCAGACCGGCTACATCATTTAAGAATTTTCCTATATTGGCTCCAACCATCGGATACGGGATCTGGGTGATCACAAGGTTGACTTTTCCGCCTTTTAATTTCTCTTCTTCCACTTTTCCGCGGATCTTGATCTTTCCGCTTCCGGTTTCATAGATCTTCAGAAGTTCATCTTTATTGATCACGATACCGCCGGTCGGGAAATCCGGTCCTTTGATGTATCTCATCAGACCTTTCACGCTGATCTCATTATTTTTCATGTAGGCTTTCACACCGTCCACGATCTCGACCAAGTTATGTGGCGGGATGCTGGTCGCCATACCGACCGCGATACCATCCGCTCCGTTTAACAGAAGATTTGGAACACGAACCGGAAGTACCACCGGCTCTTTCTCTGTCTCATCAAAGTTCGGCATAAAGTCCACAACATTCTTATCCATATCACTCAGATATACTTCCTGGGTGATTTTTTCCAGTCTTGCTTCCGTATATCGCATGGCAGCGGCTCCGTCACCCTCGATGGATCCAAAATTTCCATGACCGTCTACCAGAGCCTGCCCCTTCTTAAAGTCCTGTGCCATAACCACCAGGGCATCATAGATGGAACTGTCGCCATGTGGATGATATTTACCCATGGTATCACCTACGATACGGGCGCATTTTCGATAAGGCCTGTCATAGCGGATACCCAGTTCATACATATCATACAGGGTTCTTCTTTGTACCGGTTTCAATCCGTCACGAACATCCGGCAATGCTCTTGACACGATAACACTCATGGCATAGTCAATATAAGACTTCTGCATTACCTCGGAATATTCGGTTCTGATAATCTGTCCTTCCATGTTTTCCTCCTGATTGTTCTATCAGATATCCAGCTGTGCGTTCTGTGCATGCTGATAAATAAATGCTTTTCGGGGAGGTACGTCCGTTCCCATCAGTACTTCTGTCACATCAGATGCCATTCTCGCATCTTCAATTTCCACCCGTTTCAAAATTCTTGTCTTCGGATCCAGAGTTGTCTCCCATAACTGCTGGGCATCCATTTCTCCCAGACCTTTGTAGCGCTGCAGAGTAAAGGATCCTGTGTGAGTTTTTCTGTATTTTTCCAGCGCCTTGTCATCATACAGATATTCCTCTTCCCCTTTGGAAGGGATCACTTTATACAATGGCGGCATAGCAATGTATACATGGCCTTCATAGATCAGTTCCGGCATAAAACGATAAAACAGAGTCAGCAACAAGGTGGAAATATGGGCTCCGTCCACATCCGCATCGGCCATGATGATAATCTTGTCATACCGAAGCTTTGTAATATCAAAATCATTCCCATACCCCTCGGAAAATCCGCAACCAAATGCATTGATCATGGTCTTGATTTCTGCATTCGCCAGCACTTTATCTATCGTTGCTTTTTCCACATTCAGGATTTTCCCACGGATTGGTAAAATAGCCTGATAATTACGGTCTCTGGCTGATTTTGCAGAGCCGCCGGCGGAATCTCCCTCGACAATAAATATTTCGCATTTTTCCGGATCTTTTTTCACACAGTTTGCCAGTTTTCCATTGGAATCAAAAGAATACTTCTGTTTTGTCAAAAGATTGGTTTTTGCCTTTTCTTCGGTCTTACGAATCTTGGCAGAACGTTCTGCACAGGAAAGAACTGTTTTCAGGGTCTCAAGATTACGATCAAAGAATCGAACAATCTCATCTCCTGTGACCTTGGCTGTCGCCTTGGATGCATCCTGATTATCCAGCTTGGTCTTGGTCTGTCCTTCAAAACGAGGTGCCGGATGTTTGATAGAGATAACTGCAGTCATACCATTTCGGATATCCACACCGGTAAAATTGCTGTCTTTTTCCTTCAGAATTCCCAGTTCTCTTGCATAGTTGTTCATAACCGTGGTAAACATGGTCTTGAAACCTGTCAGATGGGTTCCGCCTTCTGCATTGTAAATGTTATTACAAAATCCAAGAACATTTTCATGGAATTCGTTGATATACTGGAAAACCCCTTCCACCGTAATTCCATCACTCTCTCCTGAAAAATAAACCGGATCATGAAGCGTCTCTTTTTTTCTGTTCAAATCTCTTACAAAACCAATGATCCCCTCCGGCTCATGATAATCGATAACTTCCGGTTCCGTCTTCCGTTTATCTTCGAAATGAATGGTCAACTTAGGATTCAGATACGCAGTTTCATGAAGACGGCTTTTTACCTCTTCCTCTGTAAATCTTGTTTTTTCAAAAATCTCCGGGTCCGGAAGAAAATTGATACAGGTTCCGGTCTCTTTTGTACGTCCGATCTTCGGAAGCAGACCCTCTTCCAACTCGATTACCGGAATTCCACGCTCATATCGATCATGATGTACGTATCCTTCTCTGCTGACTTTGACGTCAAGATAGGTAGACAGTGCATTTACCACAGAGGAACCTACGCCGTGAAGACCACCACTGGTCTTATACGCACCATTATCAAACTTTCCACCCGCATGAAGGGTGGTAAATACCAGACGCTCCGCAGATATTCCTTTCTCATGCATTCCAACCGGAATTCCACGTCCATTATCTGACACGGTGCAGGAACCGTCTGCTTCCAGCGCAACCCGGATCAAATCACAGTGCCCTGCCAGATGCTCATCCACCGAGTTGTCCACGATTTCGTAGATCAGATGGTTGAGACCTTTTCTGGAAACGCTGCCTATATACATACCCGGTCTCTTCCGGACTGCCTCAAGACCTTCCAGAACTGAGATACTACTGGCGTCATAACTGTCTTTCTTTGCCATAATACTTTCCTTTCTATTCTTTCTCTCCCCGGTACTTTCCTTTGGCTCAAGCCACAGACTTTGGCTCATTGCTCGCGTACGTAATTAATCGGCGGTTTTTCATGGGGTACTGGGGTACTTAACGAAAACTGCCGATTATTATACCATATTTTTATACATAGAAACAAGTTAAAAAGTACTTTGGATTGTAGATTCCTATATTTCTCCCTTTTCTCTCAGATAATTCAGAAACCCCTCTGATCCTTCTTCCACATCCTTGTAAGTTTCATCAAAGTCTCCTGTATACCATGGATCTGCTATATCTCTTCCAGATCCGGCAAAGCTTAACAGTTTATATACCTTCCCCTCCGGGTCATGCTTCAACATCCGATTCAGGTTTCGTATATTTGCAGTATCCATACCTATAATGTAATCGAACTTGTCATAGTCGTCTAAAGTGACCTGTCTGGCTCTGTGAGGCACCAATGGAATTCCCAGTTCTCTCAATTTATTCACTGTACCTCTGTGTGGAGGATTACCGATTTCTTCTCTGCTTGTCGCAGCACTGTCTATAACAAACATATTTTCCAATCCAAGGGTGTTTACTTTGTGGGTAAATACGCTCTCGCTTAGGGTTGATCGGCAAATATTGCCGTGGCAAATAAATAATACTTTTATCAAAATGTAATTCCTCCTAAAATGCGCTGTCCTGCACCGATTTGCTCCGATTTATCTCGCCTGTTTTTAGGGTGTAACAGCATCTACTCTGTCACAGTTTTCCCGAAACAGGGCAAAATGGAGCAAGTTACGGCAGGCTGTAGTAGTAAAATGGTAGTAAAAATCGGGGTGTTTTACTACCGCTAAGATTTTATTTATCCCAAAAGTGTTTTATCTTATACTGCCATATAGCTTTTCTGACTGCTTTATCAACTTCTTTGGCTCTCAAATTACGCACTTCTGCAGGTTGCTTGATATCTTCCATAGTATCATATTTTGAATTATAAATTTTAATAAACATTTTTATATAAGTTGGATCATAACCTAAATAATCTAACAGTTCATTCCAATACATAGCCATAAAACGCAAATCTATAAAATAAGTAGATAACCTATTTCCTAAATCGTTTAGTTCCTTTTCATTTTTCTCCAATTCATATTTTTTGTATAATTCCTTGATTTCCGGATAATTTTTCCTCAAATTTGGCAATCTATTTTTTTATA
>ENA-OQHF01000821-OQHF01000821.1-human-gut-metagenome-genome-assembly--contig:-NODE-821-length-17748-cov-3.814369_pt1 | contig 17748 bp, 22 predicted proteins | sample MGYA00242559_ERZ504709 | MGnify/ENA primary metagenome ERZ504709 (study PRJEB26092, sample SAMD00036203) | human gut metagenome | host: Homo sapiens | study: EMG produced TPA metagenomics assembly of... | reverse complement strand
TGTCCTTGTTGACCACGGCGGTGTAGGTGATGACCAGCTGGCCGCTCTTGTTGGCCAAGTCGAATTCCAGCACGGTGGTGGTCTTGCCGTCGGCCCCAACGGTCGGAACGGTCACGTAGGCGAACGGCATATTCGTTTCCGTGCCATCCGCGGCTCGAACAACGGCCTTGAAGTCCCTGTTGACCGTCAGGCCCTTGGATGCCACGTCCTTCACGAAGTACGGATACTTGTCGTAGCCTTCGGCCGCGTTCGGAATATCCAGCGTGATGGTGTAGGCGACGGTCTGCCCAATGCTCACGCCTTCAGTGGTGGTAATCGTATCGGCCGTCTTGCCCGGCTGGTCGGGCTCGTTCTCGTTCTTGGCCACAAACATGCCGACAGCGTTGATCTTGCCCTGGCCGGTTGCCGGATCGCCCTTCACTTTGAATGTGGCGGCCACGCCGTTCAGCGTGGTGGCGACGATGGCATTGGTTCCCCGACCGCCGTCCTTGTCCACATCGGTGATGAGATACCAGCCTTCTTCAAGCGAACCGATGGCAGCCGTACCGCCGTTGCCTGCAACGGTTTTGTCGGCAACGACGCCATCGCCAACCGCCAACGAGGCCGCGAATGTGCGGAACCAGGCGGCGTCGTTATCGCCGGTCTTGGTTGCGGCGAACGCGGCCGGATTGCTGTCATATTCGGAGGGCATGCTGACAACGGGGTCCATGTTGTTGTTGGCGGCGGCCACCGCGTCGGTCACAGCAGTCACCAATCGGCGTCGGTGTCGACCTGCACGGCGTCGCCGTCCACCGTCAGCGAGGCGAACTTGTACGCGGAGTAGGTGTGCCCCTTCTGCGAATGCCGCACTTCGATCGATGCGCTGCCGGCCGCATACGCTCCGGCGGTGCCGAGCGCCATACCGCCCAGCAACGTTGCCGCCGCGGCGATTACTGCACAAAGCCTTCTCGTCTTCATGATGAGAGACCTCTCTTCCTTGGTTTGGTCGGCCTTGTTACCGCAGCCGATTTGGTTGGTTTTATGGGAAGTTTCGTATATTGTGTTGCTCTTTAGTTGTGATTGAAAAATTGCGATTGCCGGATTGCGATCAGAGAATTGCGATTGCCGTCCGGCAGTTCCGTCACGGCCGTCCGCGCCCGATCAAAGCCAGTCCGACGATGCCCGCAAGCAGCAGCACCAGTGCCGTGACGCCGGCCACGGCCAGCCAGGTCCGTCCTTCCGATGCGCCGGACAGCGGCAGCACGGCCACCGTCTCTTTCACGTTGGTGAACGAGGCTTCGTAGGTGGCGGTCTGTCCCTTGTCGAACGCGCTCCACATGTCGGCTCTGGTGATGCTGATCGGCACTGAGGTGACGTTGCCTTTCGCGTGATAGCCGGCGATGTTGCCTTCCGTGACGGTGTAGTCGCCTGCCATCACGCCACGGAATGTGTACTGCCATTCGCCGGTAGGCAGCTCGTCATCTTCGGAAAGGTCTTTGCCCAGCTTCGATGCGCCGCCCTGCATGAAATCGATGCGCAATGTGGCTCCGCTCGCCGGCATTCCGCCTTCCCAATGTTTCGTCACGACCACGTTGGCGGACGGCACCTGCAATACGGGATGCTGGTAGGCCGCGCAGGCGGACTGCTTGTCGAAGGTGTAACAGACCTGCGCCGACGCGTTCGATCGGAAGCCCGGCTTTCCTGCGGAGGTCGTGCCGGTGCCCGCGTCGCCGGTCGCGTCGTAGTTGATGCCGCCGTCGACCATATTGACCCGCGTGTAGGCGCTGTCGGTTGGCACGATGCCGTACGAGAGCGTGTAGGTCGCGTTGTGCAGCAGCTGGTAATCGCCGGCGAATTCGACGCGGATCTTGCCGTTGCCGGCGTCGCTGTATCACAATGTGTAATCACGTTCCAGCACTGGAGGCGTAGCCCCCGAAGACAGATTCGTCACGTTGAGCGTCACGCCGCCGGTCACCCGGTAGTAGGTCGCTCCGCCGAAGTTCCGCATGCTGGCCATGTTCCAGACAACGCCATCGACCTGCGCGTATTCGGACAGCTCGTCGACGATCGAGACGCCGCTGTAGGCGCTTCCCGTGGTGATCTCCTTCTGGATGTCGTCGAAGATCTTCGTCAGGTCGTCAGCGCTGTTGGTGGCCTTGTAGTAGCCGAGGTTGCTGCCCGTACCCCAATTGGTTTTGTTGTACGCGGTGGCGTTCGGATAGTTGCTGGACACGGCGTGCATGAACTGGTTGGCTTGGTCGTTCTCCCTGTTACCGAACGATTGCTGCTCCGGATTGGCGCCTTCGAAGATGCCGATGCTGTAGATGAGCGTGCCGGCCGATTTCATGGCGAGCGCGGTTGTCACGGCGTCATTGGCGACTCTCGTGCTAAAAGTGTTTTGCGTGGTCGGCACACCGTCCGCGAAGAAAATGACGACTTTCTTCGCGCCTGGCCTTGCCCGCAGCAATGCCGTCTGCGCGGCGGCCATGCCTTTGTCCGCAGGGGTCGCGCCATTGGCGGACAGCCTGCTCACCGATGATTTCAGAGCGGCGGTATCGCTGGTCAGGGAACTCACCACGCCGGATGTCTGCCCGAATTGAGCGATGGCGATTCGCACTTTGCTGTTTTCGTCCTGGATGGTGTCGTTGGTGGTCTCGGTGGCGTCGATGAAGCTGGTCGCCGCTTCTTTCAGCGCCGTCAACCGCTTCGGATTCGATTTGTTGCATCTTCTTTGGCTTCCGTCCATGCAGTAGTTCATCGATCCAGACGTGTCCAGTACGAGCACCACTTCGATTTTCTCCGTGGTCTCATGGCTTTCGCGGGTATCCTTGCCCACCACGTTGAGGTTCAGCGTGTATTTGCCGCCGTTGTTGTATGTGATGCTTTTCGTGTGGTCCGGCTGCGGCACGGCGACGTTACGCGCGGCACGCATCACGGTTTTGCGATTGAAGGTGAAGCGATCGCGCATGATGTGTTCGGCATCGTCGGCATCTTCAGCAGTGTTGCCATCGTTGTCAGCATCGTCCGCATCGCCGGTTTTGCCGTCATCGGCTGTCGCGCCCGCATCGCCATTCGCCACAGCATCCGTGCGATTTTCGCCGGCATGGTCGTTTCGATCGCCGTCTTGAGCCGGTGCAGCACCATTTGCAGGTACGTCAGCGTTCTCAGCCGTCGGCCGCCTAACCACCTGCCGTTCCTGCTCCTTCTGCTCATTCGGCTGTTCTGTCTTATCGCACGGCTGCCGCTGTTCCGGCATCGTCTCCGACGGTTGTTCCGGTTGCGATTGCGACTGCAGTTGCGATTGCGCTTGTTCGTTCGATGGCTGCTGCGATTCGCCGTCGTCCGTAAGGCATTGTGCGTCGTCATCGTCCGTTGCGGACTGTCCGGCAACATCTTGCCCGGCAATGTCGGCAACGTCCGATCCGACTGCGTTTTCAGCATCGGATTGTTGTGTCGATTCCGGCTGGCTCGCTGCGGATTCGGCGGCCACGTTGCCGCCATCCGTCACCGTTTCGTCGGCGAACGCGGTCGCGCCGGCTCCCGTGGTGCCGGCCAGCATCGCAATCGTGACAAGCAATGCGGTGATTTTTCCCATCCGCGCGCCACACCGGCTTATGAAGCCGGCAAGCGGGTCCTTCATCCACTTCATGACATGTCCATCTCTCATGGCGCTGTGGCGAATTGCCTATGCGCCTCCATGCCTTGAACCTTATGGATGAACGTTTTGAAACCCGTCCCCTCCATTGATGGGTTCGGGGAACGTGCGGACCCGCGAAAATCGCGGCCTTCCCCCTTATCCTTTACGCGGCCAGGTGGAAGCGTGCCGCATGATTCGGTGTCGGGGCCGCATCGACCGCACGACCATGCAGCACAACAGCATGCCGCCCATCGTGCAAACGATGGTCATGGCGAGCGCGCCCAGTTCGGTCGCGCGTTCGTCGCGCACGTCGGCCGGATCTGGCGCGGGCAGCGGTATTGCGACGCGATGCCCGGAGACTAGCAGCCGATGCGTGTTGATGCCGTATGGCGTGCAGGTCATCAACGTCAGCCGGTCTTCGCCGGGCACGATTTTCAACCGTGAGACGTCGTCCGGTTCGATCACGCTGATTCGGTCCACTTCGTATCCCAGCGTCTCGTCCATCACTTTGATGTACATGAAATCGCCGTCGTGCAGTTCGTCGAGCCGTGTGAACATCAACGATTTGACCAGGCCGCGATGCCCGGTGACCACCGTATGCGAGCCAGTGCCGCCGACCGGCAGGCTGGTGCCGTACAGATGCCCGGCACCGACGGCGAGCACCGGTTCGGACGTACCATGCCGAATCGGCAGTTCCACGCCGATTTTGGGCACCAATACCGTGCCCATGATGCCTGCGCCGGAATCCAGCAGGCCCTGATAGTTCGCGTCCGTGTCCGCCGCGGAAAGCCCGGAACCGCCGGAAGGCGCCGAATCGTCGGCGACATCAGCATCTCCGGCAGTGCCAGCCGGTCTGGTAGTGAACGGATCGGCCGCCTCGCCCAATACCGGCTGTCCTTCCACGGCAAGCCGCCGATTGTATGCGCGCGCCCGTTCCAACTCCTCCATCGCCATCGGATACGGCCATCCGGCAACCGTGCGAGCCGCCGAATCGGATGTCTCGGCCAAGCGCCGCGCGGAATGCGCCTGCATGGCGAACGGCAACGACGCGACCACCACCGCGCCCACGATCAGCAGCACGGACACGCACCGCACCAATATGAAACGAATCCGCCGCAGCCTGCGCGCGCGAACCACATCGGCAATGTCAATCGCCTCGTAAAACGACGGCGTTCCAGCGAACGTTCCAGCAGACGTTCCAGCGAACGCAACAGTTCCGGCATGACCACTGTCGGCAGCTGCACCGGCATCAGATCCGACTCCGGCGCCATTGCCGATGCCATCGTTATCGTCACCGGCATCATAGGAATCAGCCGAGGCGCCCGCCACGGCACCGAACAGCCGCATGGGCGAACGCAGCACCGTATGCGCATGCACGTAGGAATCCGTCCTGCGGGCGAGCAGACGGACGGGTTTACTCATCAATCGAGAGGCAGACCAAAACATGGGTTTCTCCTTCGAACACACCCATGTTCACACCAGCCATACGAAAGCCCTTGCCCCCTATAGGAGGGCTTACCCCTAGAAAGACAACGGTTTCAGGCACGAAACCGGCAATTTTGGCACCAAACCGCGCAGCACCCCACCTACCGGCGGAACGCAGCTCAGACAAGCCGTTTTTCAGAGGAATGCAAGTCAGACGAATGTAAGCCAGACGAATGCAATCCAGGCGGACGAGCCCCGCAAATCCTTAAAAAAACAGAAAAAGTCAAAGAAAGCGCTCAGATGAACGCACGCTCACCGAAAATCGCAGTGCCGACGCGCACGATGGTGGAACCTTCGGCGATGGCCAGTTCCATGTCGCCGGTCATGCCCATCGACAGTTCCCGGCAACGGTCCGTGCCCGGTTCGCCGGATGCGAGGATGAGGTCGCGGGTCTTGCGCAGGTGCGAGAAACCGCGGCGAATCACCGTTTCGTCGTGCACATGCGCGCCGATCGTCATCAGTCCTCGCAATTCGATGCCGTCCAACGTGCCGATTTTCTGCGCGATGCGGATGGCGTGCGCCGGATCGCAACCGGATTTCGATTCCTCGCCGGATTCGTTGACTTCCAGCAGCACGCCGACAGTAATACCGCGAGCCACGGCTCTACGTGAAATTTTTTTCTGCCAAATCGATTGAATCGACCGATTCGATAGTGTCGACCACCGGCAGAACTTTGCCGATTTTATTGCTTTGCAGCTGGCCAATCAGGTGGAATGGAATATGCTCCGCCGCAGCATCCGGCGCGGCGCCTGCGACGCCCAGCGAAAACCCGCGTTCCGCGCATCGCCGTGCCAGCCCTTCGGCCTTCGCCGTCACTTCCTGCGGACGGTTCTCGCCGATCATGCGCACGCCGGCATCAATCGCAGCCATGATTTCGCCGATGTCACGCGTCTTCGTGGCGGCCAGCAGGCGCACGGAGCCGGCTTCGCGTCCGGCTTGTTCCTCAGCGGCCGCGATGCGGTCGAGCACACGATGCACGCCGTCCGTGATCTCACGTGCGCGCGCATCGTCGATCACCTCGTTGGCGAGGTTCTTGTGATCCATGTATGCAGTCATCGTCCACCTCTCGCAAGTTCATTCGACCGCCGGTCCGCGGCCGGCACCACCGTTTCCGGCATGTCGGCTGATATTTCGATACCAGTGTTACCAGAAAACCGCCGACAACGTATAAAGAAGCCCGCGCGATGACCTGAAGTGAAGCGATAAAGCGGTCATAAATTCGCGCGGGCTATAAAACCAGACGGCAGTAGAAGGGGGACTTCAAAGACTCCGTCTACACATTTAATGTATCAGATAAATGCGCGCGAACCGCCGGAAAAACCAATAAATCTGAAAACTTTTTTTCAGATTTTATCCCCCTTGCGCAGCCCCTCCACCAAACGCTCCAATTTATCGACGCGATCGCTCAACACCATCACCTGGCATACCAGCGATTGAATCTTGCCCAACGGCACTTCCGACATCGCATTGTGGTTGTCCACAGCCGTATCATGCGGTTCCGGCTCTTCGGCCGCCTTGCGCATGATGTCCTCGTCGCGCTTCCAGCGTGCGATATTGCGTTCGATGCGCTTGTGCCCGATGACCGATGGGCTCAATCCCGCGGAAATGAAGATCGCAGTTGGCTTCTCCCCCTGCAGATACCGCCTCATGCAGTCGATTTGGAATTCCCTCGCATACGTGATTCTGCTGTCCGTCACCGCGTCGATCGACGGCAATGTACGCAGGTATTCGATTTCCGCTCTACTGAACTGTCGCTTCGTCATATTCGCCCCTTGTAAATCCCCTTTTTGACCGGCCATACCGATAACACATAGACCGAATTGCCGAAATCACCACCCAGAATACCGGATGACGCACACCATCTTACGCACACCCCAAACGAAACGCGCGGCCCGTATCACCATGCGCTAAATATCCTTCTCACACTGTGAGATATCTCACAGCGACGGCACGTTTTCGGAGCACGCTGCAACCTCGGCATGGCACGTCACGGCACGTCCAGCAACGCATTCCACAATCGCGTCCCACGAAACCCGCCGTTCCGGCCGCCGATGCAGGTACAGTTGCAAGCATCGGCGCAACCGGTCTCCGCATCGGCAACACCGAACCGCCCGCCAACGACAGGAAGGAACCCCGTGCCAGGTCGTTTCGCCCCCACCCCATCAGGCCGCATGCACATCGGCAACATCTATGCGATGCTCGGAGCATGGCTGTCCGCGCGCAGCCGCGGCGACGGCATGCTGCTGCGCATCGAAGACATCGACGAACCGCGCGTTGGTGCCCGGCGCGGCCGAACTGATGATGGACGATCTGCATTGGCTTGGCTTGGATTGGGACGGCGATCCGGTGTTCCAATCCGCTCGGCACGACCTGTACCGTGAGGCGCTGCATTGCTTGGAAAACCTGACGATTGACGACGCATACGATTCGCCGTTTGACGAGCGCAACGACCACACCCCCGCAGTCGGCAGCGCACCCAATGGCGCAATCGCTGGCACAACCCCGCTGATTTACCCTTGCTTCTGCTCGCGCGCCGACATCCGCGCAGCCTCCGCACCGCAGGAAGGCGACCGTTTCATGGTGTATCCCGGCACGTGCCGCCGGCTTATCGCCAGCAATCCGGATACCGTCCGGCGGCGGCTGGCCAACGGCGACCGCCATTCGCTGCGCATCGCCATGCCCGCCGACACAAACCCGCACGCAACCGTCCAATTCGATGACGCAGTGTTCGGCCATCAGGAATTCAATCTGGCGCACGACGTCGGCGATACCATCGTGCGCCGCGCCGACGGCCTGTTCTCCTACCAGCTGGTGGTGGTCGTGGACGATCTTGACATGGGCGTCGACGACATCGTGCGCGGCCGCGACCTGCTCCGGTCGAACGCCTTGCAAATCGCCATTCGCCGAGCGCTTATCAAGGCGGGATTCCGCAAGGCGAAAACGCAGGCCTCTGCACCATCGCAGCACGCACCACAATCGCAATACACCCCATATAACCCCGAAAACCCACGGTACGCGCATCTGCCGCTTATCGACAACGCGGCCGGCCGCAGGCTCGCCAAACGCGAGCGCTCTTTGGATATGGGGGCGCTGCGCGCGCATGGCGTCACCGCGGAACAGGTTGTCGGCTATTGTGCGTGGCTGCTTGGTTTGCAGGGCGATTCCGCGCATACCAGTCCGCAGCCGATGAGCACCGTCGAGGCGTTGCAGGAGTTCGATTGGGGTAAGGTACGGGCCGATACGGCCGACCGCAGTATCAGCCAAGACGATTTCGACGCGTATTTCGGCCTGTGACAACGGCTGGCCGGGTCTCGCCGAATTGCCGAGACGACCCGGTCAGTCCGGAAAACAGCAGAAAACAGCAGAAAATAACGGGAAGCAGTCGACGTTCAGCCGATCCACAGCTCCGAGTCAAGCGGATATTCGTTGACCTTGCAGCCGTCCAAATGCATGGATTGCTCCTGCATCAGCGGCGCCAACTGGCCTTCGCCGGCGCAGGTCGTTTCGTTGTCGATGTGCCCCAGCCGGTGTCCGACCTCATGGTTGATCACCATCGTGCGGTATCGCGCCAGGTTGCCGCCGGCGGCGAGCCATTGTTGCGTGCCGCCGTTCCAACGGTCGTCGTTGACGATCACGTTGTTGTCGACCCTGCAGCTGTATTCCACCGAGCATGATGGCGAGAACGACGTCATTCCCGACGCTTGGGACAGCACGAGATTGAAATCGCAGTTGCCGTCCGTGGATTGGTCGAATATGGCTCCGGCGCGTGGCCATCCGTGTTCGTCGTTGAGGATGCGGAACGCCGCGTTGCCGAATTCGTCGGCCGAACCGACGTTTCCTTTGGTTGCGATGCAGTAATGGTATTGCGTCACCGGTTTGCCGCTGTTTTGCGCGGTTTCCTGCGCTTTGTTCAGAATCGCGGTTTTCTCGTCGTCGCCCAGTGCCGCCGATTGCGCGCTCACCGCTTTGGCGACGGCCTGCTCTTCCTGCGATTGTTTGGTTTCCGGTTTGGTTTTTTTGGCCGTCTTATGCTGATTGGTTTTGGCTGTTTTCTTGGCTGGCTTCTTGGCCGACGTCGAATGCGTGGCTTGTGCCGTCGTCTGCGTGTTCGGCGTCATGCGGACCAGCAGTGCGTGCACGCTGCAGGACGTCATCGATGCGATCAGCAGGAACAGCACGAGCACCAGCACGGCGGCCCTGCGGATGCGAAACGCCTCAAGCCGTTCCCGTTGGCCCATTGTGGCGTCGGCTTTCGGATCGAGCGCACGTATGATACGACGAATCCGCTTCAATCCAGCCTCCCGATATGGTGATGTTTCTCTCTTCGGCAACAGTACCAGTCTCAGTCAACATGCCGAAGCCGCCGACCGCCATGCATACCACCTATGCGTAAGGCCCGCGATTCCGGAGGGAATCACGGGCCTTACCAGCATGCCAGACGAATGCCGGCAATCGTCAAAGTAATGCTCAGGCGAACAGCACCTTGAACAGGAACGCGCCGACGATAGCGCCTGCGATCGGAGCCACGACCGGAATCCAGGCCTCGCCCCAGCGGGAATCGCCCTTGTTCGGAATCGGCAGGATGGCGTGCAGGAGGCGCGGCATGAGGTCGCGGGCAGGATTCAGACCAGGGCCGGTCGGGCCGCCCATGGAGGTCACGAGGCCCCACACGATGAAGCCGACGACGAGGATGCGGCGCCGGGTCGCTTGGCCCCACGCAGGGACAGGCAGCACAGGGCGCCGAAGACGAGCACCAGGGTGCCGAACATCTCGTTGAGGAAGTAGTTGACCTTCTGGTTGTCCGCGTCAGTGGTGCAGAAGGTGCCCAGAATCGCCTCGGCGTCCTCGGTCTCCTTGTAGTGCGGGTAGTAAGTGATGTAGACGATGAGCTGGCCGAGCAGGGCGCCGAGCAGCTGGGCGACGATGTACGGCAGCACGTCGCTCCACGGGAACAGGCCGTTGACGGCCTGGGCGATGGTCATGGCCGGGTTGATGTGCGCGCCGGAGACGCTACCGAACATGAGCACCGGGAACATGACGCCGAAGCCGTAGCCCATGGCGATGTTCAGCCAGCCGGCGTGGTGGCCCTTGGTGTTCTTGAGCTCAACGTTGGCCACGGAGCCGTTGCCGAAGATCATCAGAATGGCGGTGCCGAAGAACTCGGCGGCCAGCTTGGTAAAGAGAGGATAATCCACTGCTTCTTCTTTTCTCTTCGCCGCGCAACAGGCATGGCTGACTGTTCACGGCATTCTGTGTGACTGGAAATCCGTTCGCGGAGCCGGCGACGCGATTTACGCTGGGCGCGAAAGCAAACGTGGTGATTGTACACTTTGCCCCACGACGAAATGCCGGCAAGATGCGATGTCGAATGTCCAGCCGAATGCAATGCCCAAAAAGCCATCGGAATCAGCCGAAGCGACCTTGAATCTCAGTGGTTGCGAATGACGTTGCGCAGGGGCAGGACGCTGGTGGGCGAGACGGACAGTTCGTCGACTCCTAGGCGCAGGAACGTATCGGTCAGGCTCAAGTCTGCGCCAAGCTCGCCGCAGATGCCGCACCAGATGCCATGACGATGGGCAGCCTCGATAGTCATCTGGATCATGCGCAGCACAGCTGGTGAATGCGGGTCGGCAAAGCGTTCGAGACTCGGGTTCTGACGGTCACAGGCCAGCGTGTACTGGGTCAGGTCGTTGGTGCCGATGGAGAAGAAATCGACTTCGGCGGCCAGCTCGTCGGCCATAATGACCGACGCAGGCGTCTCAATCATAACGCCGATCTGGATACTCTCGTTGAAGTCGATGCGCTCGCCGCGCAGCTCGCTTTTGGCTTCTTCAAGAATCCGCTTGGCGTCGCGTACCTCCTGCACAGAGGTGATCATGGGCAGCATAATGGCGATGTTGCCGTATGCTGAGGCGCGCAATAATGCGCGTAACTGGACTTTGAAAATCTCCGGGCGGGTCAGGCAGATGCGGATTGCCCGGTAACCAAGCGCGGGATTATCCTCGTGGCTCAGATTGAAGTAGTCGACCTGTTTGTCCGCGCCGATGTCGAGCGTACGGATGATGACCGGACGGTCGCCCATCTCCTGTGCGACTTGTCCGTATGCATCGAACTGAAATTCCTCGGTCGGCCAGTCCTCGCGTTCCAGATACAGGAACTCACTGCGGAACAAGCCGATGCCCTCAGCATCGTTGGCCAGCACGGCGGCTGCGTCAGAGGGACGGCTGATGTTGGCGTACAGGTGGACCCGCTGACCGGACTTGGTTTCGGTGGGCTTGCCCTTGAGCTTCCGCAGGAGGCTTAGGTGCTCCTCAGCCTCGGCCTTCCTGCGCCGGTATTCGGTCAGCGTGGCCTCGTCCGGGTCGACGAATACCGCACCGCTGGTGCCGTCGATTACGGCAACGTGACCATCATCGGCCGGGTCAAAGGCGTCGCCGATACCTGTGATGGCGGGCAGGCCCATCGTGCGCGCCAGAATCGCGGTGTGCGAGTTCGCTGAGCCCTTGGCGGTCACGAGGCCCAAAACCTTAGCGCGGTCGAGCTGCGCGGTATCGCTGGGAGCAAGATCTTCGGCGAAGATGATGTGGCTTTCGCCGTTCTGCGCGATCCCGTTCTGCACAATACCGTTCTGCACAGCATCGCCTTGTACACTGCCATCCTGCGCCGTGCTATCGCGTTTGCCTTGCAGCACGTTCATCACGCGGCGAGAAACATCCTTGACATCAGCGGCTCGAGCCTGCATGGTCGAGCTATCCATCGCAGCGAACATGGCGGCGAACTGTTCGGCGGCGCTCTTCACCGCGAATTCGGCGTTCACCTTGTCTTGCGCAATCAAACCTTCGACGCATTCCGCATAGTCCGGGTCCTGGAGCATAAGCCGATGGGCGTCGAACAGTTCGGCCTTGTTTTCGCCGAACTCAGCGGCGACGTTGTCACGCAGTTGCTTGAGCTGAGCGACGGCCGTGTCACGGGCCGCGCGGAATCGATCCATCTCGGCCTGCGGGTCGTCGATTAAGCGGCGTTCTACGGCATAATCTACGGCGGCGAGCACGCGGACCGTGCCGATAGCAATGCCAGCGGATACGCTGACGCCCTGTATCGTTCTCATTACAGGTGCTCCTTGAGGAATCGCTCGAACTCTGCAGCAGCGACAGCTTCATCGTTGCCCTGCACCCGAACCGTAACCTCGTCACCTTGTTGAACATCAAGTCCCATAACACCGAAGATACGCTTGGCATCCACGGATTTTCCACCGTAGGCAACGGTGATGCTCGATTCATATTCCTGCGCTTTGGCAACCAACCGGCCAGCCGGGCGGGCGTGCATGCCTTCGGGGTCGGATACGGTGAACGTGAATATCTGAGGCATGACGTTGCTCCTTACACGTCCGGCCGTCACGCGCGAAGACGGCCTTTCCGCACCAGCTACGGACTGATACTGGAAAAAACAAAAAACCGGAATCTTTCGATTCCGGTTGTCTGTGCCCCCGCAGGGATTCGAACCCTGGACACGCTGATTAAGAGTCAGCTGCTCTAACCAACTGAGCTACAGGGGCTTGGTTAGATGTTGAAGTATTCCTTGCAACAGGTGATAAATATACTCAGATTTGAAGCGAATGCAACTCTCGGCGTGTCGCGCCTATTTCCGGCGTTTTTGCTAATACAAAAATCCCCCATGCGGCGCAAACCGCACGGGGGATGATGCTTAAGCTCAGACTCTTGGTCTGTGTGATTCCAGCACTAGGCCGGAATGACTCACTCGGCCACGACCTTCACGAAGAAGGAAGCGGTGATCTCCGGGTGGAGGGCCACCTTGGCGGGGAAATCGCCGGTGGTCTTGATGGTCTCGACCTCGATGGCCTTCGGGTTCACCGCAGCCTTGTCGGACAGAGCGACGGCGATGGCCTCGTTGGAGATACCACCGAACAGCTTGCCGGACTCGGACACCTTAGCGGCGATCTCGACGGTAGTGCCCTCGATGGCGGCCTTAGCGGCGACGGCGTCCTCGCGGGTAGCGACGGCCTTGGCCAGACGAGCGCGCTTCATAGCGACGATCTGAGCCTCAGCGCCCTTGGTCCACGCGAAAGCGAGGCCCTGCGGGAACAGGTAGTTGCGGGCGTAGCCGGACTTGACGGCCACGACGTCACCCGGGTGACCCAGGTGGTTGACGGACTTGGTGAGAATAACCTTGGTTTCAGCCAGTTGTTCAAAGCCTCCCTGAACTCAGCGACCCGAGGTGGCGTACGGCGCAGGGCCATCTCGCGGGCGTTCTTGATCGCCTTGGACAGCTCACGCTGCTCCTGCACGGTCACGCCGGTGATACGACGGGAACGGATCTTGCCGCGATCGGAAATGAACTTACGCAGCAGCGCAACGTCCTTGTAATCGATCTCGGCGACCTTGGCGGCCTTCAGCGGGTTCGGCTTCTTCTTGAACGGCTTGACCGGCGGTTGCGGCCTCTTACGTGACATGATGTTCTCCTTATAAATCTTGATATTGATTGCTGCTGGCAGCGGGGAGGCAAGTACTGATCAGAACTCCGGGTCGGAATCGTCGCCGCCGAAATCGGAGGAAGCGCCGAACGTGGAGAAGCTACCGGCATCAGATGCACCGGCATTACTCCACGGGTCGACCGCAGGAGCGGACGGGTTGGCGGGAGCGGCAGACTGCTGGGAGTATCCAGCGCCACCACCCTGATAGCCACCGTTGTAACCGCCCTGGCCACCGGCATAACCACCTTGGCCACCCTGGTTGCCATAGCCCTGATTGGACTGCTGACCACCCTGGAAACCACCGGAACGACCCTGGAAGCCGCCCTGACCGGACGACTGGCGAGTCACCTGTGCGGTGGCGTAGCGCAGGGAGGGCCCGATCTCATCGAGCTGCATCTCCACGACGGTTCGCTGGGAACCATCCTGTGCCTGATAGGAACGCTGCTGGAGGCGACCGGTGGCAATCACGCGCATGCCCTTCTTCAGGGACTGGGCGCAGTGGTCGGCCAGATCACGCCAAGCGGAGCACCTCATGAACAGCGCCTGACCATCCTCGAACTGGTTGGTCTGACGATTCCAGGTTCGCGGGGTGGAAGCAATCGTGAAGCTCGCCACGGTCGCACCGCTGCCAATAGTGCGCAGCTCGGGGTCCGCAGTGAGGTTGCCCACGATGGTGATGACGGTTTCACCTGCCATAACGGTCCTTCTTACTTACCTTGAATACCAGCTGTTCAGCTGACTAAACGCTTGATTCAGCCCTTACGAAGAATCTTCGTACGGATCACGGATTCGTTGAGGTTCAGAACACGGTCAAGCTCATCGCTGGTAGCGGGCTCGGCGGTGTACTTCACCACGACGTAGTTGCCTTCGGTCTTACCGGCAATCTCATAGGCGAGCTTGCGACGGCCCCAGTAATCGGGCTCATCGAAAGAGCCGCCTTCCTTGGTGACGAGTTCCAGATACTGCTCGGTCAGCTTCTTCAGACCGCGCTCATCCAGCTCAGGATCGGCGATGAACATCAGTTCGTACTTGTGCGCAGACATCACCCACCTCCTTCGGACTATTCGGCCACGGACGTTCCGTGGCAGGAGTGTGTATGCGTGTTAGCCCATGACGCAGCACCAAACCGGCACCGCCTCTTCGGGCAACTTGGACAGTCTATATATGAGGCGGGACAGGGTATGCCCATATTCTTGCCGGTTTCGCGATGCCCACCGTTTTGGCCAAGCCCACGCAGCCCGCGGCTCCCATCACTCCCGGAGCGGCACCGGTAGCCGCACCTGGCGCGACCTCCACCACCATGAATGAGCAACAGAAGAAAATCTTCATCATCGTTGGTGCCGTGGCCGGCTTCCTCGTGCTGTTCGGTATCGTGTATGGCGTGCTGTCTTCCGCCGTGTTCAGCGCGAAGAGCGTTGCGAACAGCTATGTGGCCGCCATCTCCTCCGGCAACTACGACAAGGCCAACACCATCGCCGATCCTCACGTGAATACGAACCAGCGCGCACTGCTGACCAGCAAGGCATCCTCGGGCGAGAACACGCGCATCACCAACGCGCGCATCTCGCAGACCTCCAATAATGCCGATGGCACCGTGAGCGCCAGCTGACGTACACGCTTGAAGGCAAGGAGGTCAACGGCAACTTCACCATCAAAGACAATAAGGTCAGTGTCGAGTTCTCCGAGTAATTTCGGCAATCTCAACACTCTTACGAAATAAGCACCCCGCCGTGGCGTTCGCTGCGGCGGGGTGCTTGTACACTGGTTAAGGCGTAAATCACACAGCGACTCAAACAAAGGATGCGAACGCATGTCGGCGATTCTTGAAGGCACTCCGGATAAACGACTCGTATTGGTCACGGGCCGCGCCTACCCCGAGCTAGCTGAGAAGGTGGCCGAATGCTTGGGAACCGAAATCCTCGAAACCACGTCCTATGACTTTGCCAATGGCGAGATGTACGTGCGTTTCACCGAACCGGTGCGCGGTGCGGACGTGTTCGTGCTGCAGTGTCATTCGGGCGATATCAACAAGTGGATCATGGAACAGCTCATCATGATCGATGCTTTGAAGCGCGCCTCCGCCAAGTCGATTACCGTGGTGGCGCCCTTCCTCGGCTACTCGCGCCAGGATAAGAAGCACCGCGGTCGTGAGCCCATCACCGCCCGTCTGATTTTCGATCTGTTCCACGCCGCCGGTGCAGACCGCATTATGACGGTCGATCTGCACGCCGCTCAGGAGCAGGGTTTCTTCGATGGTCCGGTCGATCATCTAACCGCCATGCCGGTGCTGCTCGATTACGTGCGTTCCACCCTTGATCTGGGCAACACCACCATCGTGTCCCCGGATGCCGGCCGTATCAAAGTGTCCGAACAGTGGGCCGCCAAGCTAGGCAATCTGCCGCTGGCATTCATCCACAAACAGCGTGATATTACTCGTCCGAACCATGCCGAGGCACATGGCATTATCGGCGATGTCGACGGCCGCGACTGCGTGGTCATCGACGACATGGTCGATACCGCCGGTACTATCTGCGAAGCCGTGCGCACCCTGAACGAATCCGGCGCCAAGTCGGTGACGCTGGTCGCCACCCATGGCCTGCTCTCCGGCCCGGCCGTGGAGCGCCTGTCTCACTGCGGCGCGCATGAAATCGTGTTTATGGACACCGTGCCGATTCCCGAAGAGAAGCGCCTGCCGAATATGACCGTACTGTCTTGCGCACCGCTGCTGGCCGCGGGTATTCGCTCCGTGTTCGAGGAAGGTTCCGTGGCGATTCTGCTCGACGGCCTGCCCGAGGACATGCGTCCGCGCAATATCTATGCGTGATTGATACGCCGAAAATCCTTACGAAAAAACGCCGCTTGGCTATTGATCAAGCGGTGTTTTTTCGTATAGCTCCAATCAGATGAAGGCGCGCTCGCCGAAGATGGCGGTGCCGACGCGCACGATGGTGGAGCCTTCTTCGATGGCGTAGGCCATGTCATGGGTCATGCCCATTGACAGTTCGGTGCAGTCGGCCGTGCCTTCGGCACCGGAGGCAAGAATCTGGTCACGAGTGCGGCGCAGATGCGCGAAGCCCGCACGAATCGTGCGCTCATCATCCACATGGGCACCAATAGTCATCAATCCCTGCAAGCGCAGTCCGCCCATCGCACCGATGCGCTGGCCAAGTCGATGGCGTGGCTGGGTGCGCAGCCGGACTTCGATTCCTCGCCGGATTCGTTCACCTCCAGCAACACGCCGACCGTGATGCCGCGCATGGTGGCACGGCGGGCGATCTTTTCCGCCAGTTCGATGGAATCCACGGATTCGATGGTGTCCACTACCGGCAGCACCTTGCCGATTTTATTGGCTTGCAATTGGCCGATGAGATGGAAAGGAATATGCGTTGCAGCTGCGGCATTGGCCGTGTCAGCCTCAGCGGCATCAATCACGCCTAGCGAATAACCACGCTCCCCAGTCGTTTTGCCAGACCGTCAGCCTTGACAGTAATCTCCTGTGGACGATTCTCACCAATCACGCGAATACCAGCATCGATAGCCGCCAGAATCTCGCCGACATCGCGCGTCTTGGTGGCAGCCAGCAATTGGACCGAACCGGCAGCACGCCCGGCTGCGGACTCCGCTGAGGCAATCCGGTCAAGCACGCGATGCACACCATCAGTAATCTCTTGTGCGCGCGCCTGATCGATAACTTCGTTGGCGAGATCCTTATGGTCCATGTATGCCGTCATTGCTGCCCCTGTTCGTAGATTCCCCACCATCGTAGTCTCATACGCGCACATAATGCTTGTTATTGAACAAAAGTGAAGCCCCCGCTGTTCTGAACTGCGCCCCGTTTGTTGGACGTTGTTAATTAGGATACAGCCCTAGACCGCGAGGGACATGCTCCGGAACTCCTCCGGGGTGCGTCCCTCGAGTCGTATCTGGCGGCGTTTGGTGTTCCAGTGGATGATGTACGCGTCCAGCTCGTGCTTGAACCGCTCGTACGAGTCGAACTCGCGGCCGCGGTAGAACTCGTCCTTCAGGTGGCCGAACACCTGCTCGGTCGCCGCGTTGTCCAGGCAGTTGCCCTTGCGGCTCATGGACTGACGGATGCCGAGGCGTCCGAGCTCTTCCCGCCACCACCGGTGCTGGTACTGCCATCCCATGTCCGAGT
>ENA-OQHF01000818-OQHF01000818.1-human-gut-metagenome-genome-assembly--contig:-NODE-818-length-17786-cov-3.219548_pt1 | contig 17786 bp, 16 predicted proteins | sample MGYA00242559_ERZ504709 | MGnify/ENA primary metagenome ERZ504709 (study PRJEB26092, sample SAMD00036203) | human gut metagenome | host: Homo sapiens | study: EMG produced TPA metagenomics assembly of... | reverse complement strand
CTTCCGACTGAACGCCAAGGGCGCCGGCCAGTTTGAGCACACGCTCATCATCGTGGACGAGGGCGCGAGCCTGCACTCATTGAGGGCTGCTCGCGCCGAAGTACAACGTGGCGAACCTCCACGCCGGCTGCGTGGAGCTGTACGTCAAGAAGGGGGCCAAACTCCGCTACTCGACGATCGAAAACTGGTCGAAGAACATGTACAACCTGAATACCAAGCGTGCGCTGGTGGAAGAGGGCGGCACGATCGAGTGGATCTCCGGCTCCTTCGGCTCCCATGTTGGCTGCCTGTACCCCATGAGCATCTTAAAGGGTGACAATTCCCGCATGGAGTTCACCGGCGTTACGTTCGCCGGTGCGGGGCAGAACCTCGATACCGGCGCAAAGGTCGTCCATGTGGGCAAAAATACGAGCTCCTATATGAACACGCGCTCGATCAGCAAGAGCGGCGGCATCAGCACATTCCGCTCAAGCGTTGTCGTGGAAAAGGGCGCCAAGGGCGCCAAGTCCGCCGTGTCGTGCCAGTCGCTGATGCTGGACTCCGAGTCCCGTTCCGACACCATCCCTGCAATGGACATCCGCGCGAAGGACGCGGCCATCGGCCATGAGGCCAAGATCGGCGCGATCAGCAATGAAGCCGTCTTTTATCTGATGAGCCGCGGCATGAGCGAGGAAGACGCGCGCGCGATGATCGTCAGCGGCTTTGCCGACAATGTCTCCAAGGAGCTGCCGGTGGAGTACGCGGTGGAAATGAACAACCTCATCCGGCTCGAGATGAAGGGCAGCATTGGCTGAAAGGAGTTTGGATATGAACGATACGATTTTGATCAACCGGCTCCCGACCCGCACCTGGAACCGGCTGGGTGTGAACGAAACGGCCATCGCCTGGGGGCAGGCCGACGATTTGGGCGAAGAGAAAATCACCGCCGCCGGTCAGACCGAGCGGCTTGAGATCACTGGCTCTGGCGAGCGCGGCGAGAAGACGGTCGACATCCACGCGCCCGCGGGCCAGACCGTCACGGTGTTTGAAACGCTGAGAGCGGAAAAGGGCCTGCTCGTGCGCACGGCGCTCCACGTTGAAAAGGACGCAAAGGTGCGGCTCGTGCAGATTCAGAATGCGGCACAGGACTCGCTGCTCCGTCTGGAGACGAGCGGCGAGTGCGCCGAAAACGGTCAGGTAGAGCTGATCCAGATCCTGTTGGGCCGCGGCGACGTGTACAGCGACGGCCAGTTCGAGCTGAACGGCAATGGCGCGGGCTTCACGGCGGGCATCGGGTATCTGGGCCAGAAACAGCAGACCGTGGACATGAACCTTGTCGTGAACCACTGGGGCCAGAAGACCACGAGCGAAATCAATGCCGCCGGTGCGCTCAAGGACGACGCGCAGAAGATCTTCCGCGGGACCATCGACTTTAAGAAGGGCTCCGCGGGCTCCGTCGGCAGCGAGCAGGAGACGGTTTTGATGCTGGGCGACGGCGTCGTCAACAAGACGGTGCCGCTGATCCTGTGCGCCGAGGAAAACGTCGTCGGCAACCACGGCGCGACCATCGGCGAGCTGGACGAGGACACGCTGTTCTACTTTGAAAGCCGCGGCATTTCCGCAGCGGAGGCGGAAAACATCATGGCCCGCGCCGCCATCGAGCGGCTGGCCCGCACGATCGAGGATGAAGCGGCGCAGGCCGCGATCCTCTCTGAGCTTGAGGAGGTGCTGTAAGATGGCGCATGCATATCGGGACGACTTCCCCCTGCTCAAGAGTCAGGATGTTGCGTATCTGGACAACGCCGCGACGGCGCAGCGCCCGCAGTGTGTGCTGGACGCTGTAACGGAGTTTTATAAAAGTAAGAACGCCAACCCCTTGCGCGGCCTCTATCCCCTGAGCATCGCCGCGACGGAGGCTTACGAAAACGCGCGCGAGGCCGTTCGGTCCTTTCTGAACGCGAAGAGCAGCCGCGAGATCATCTTTACCCGCAACACCACCGAGAGCATCAATTTAGTGGCTTACAGCTACGGTCTCTCCCACGTGAAGGCCGGGGACGAGGTGCTCGTCTCCATCATGGAGCACCACAGCAACCTTCTCCCCTGGCAGATGGTTTGCCGCCAGACCGGCGCGTCGCTCAAATTTATGGAATGCGAAATGGACGGCACGCTGGACTTAAATAAGGTCGAAGCCCTCATCACGCCGAAAACAAAGATCGTCGCCTGCACACACGTTTCGAACGTCTTAGGCCGCGCGAATCCCATCCGCGAGCTCGCGGCGCTGGCGCACCGCGTCGGCGCGGTGCTGGTCGTCGACGGCGCGCAGAGCACGCCGCACATTCCGGTGGACGTGCAAGCATTGGACGCGGATTTCTTCGCCTTCTCCGGCCACAAGGTCTACGGCCCCATGGGCATCGGCGTTCTCTACGGACGTGAAGAATTGCTGAACGCCATGCCGCCGTTCCTCACCGGCGGCGAGATGATCGAATCCGTCACCCGCGATGGTGCGGTCTTCGCCGAGCTCCCGCACAAGTTCGAGGCCGGCACGGTCAACGCGGCAGACGCCGTGGGCCTGCATGCGGCCATTGACTATGTCAAGAGCATCGGCTTTACAGCGATGCATCAGCAAGAGGTCGCGCTGACACGCCGCGCGATGGACGCGATCGGCGAGATGCCGCACGTCCACGTGCTGGGCTCGGAAAAGCCCGAGGAGCATTGCGGCATCATCACCTTTACGGTGGACGGTGTTCACCCGCACGACATCAGTGAGATCCTCGCGAGCGACGGCGTCGCCATCCGCGCAGGCCATCACTGCGCGCAGCCGCTTCTGGCCTATTTGAAGCATCCGTCCACCGCGCGGGCAAGCCTCGCGTTTTATAACACGGAATCCGAGGTCGACCGGCTGCTTGACAGCATTTCCACGCTAAGGGAGCGAATGGGTTATGGAAAATAGAAGCTTTTACAATGAAATTCTCACCGAGCACAACCTGCATCCGGAGTTCAAGCACGACCTGCCGGACGCCGACATCGTGCTCGAGGGCGTCAACCCGAGCTGCGGCGACGACATCTTCCTCAAGCTGAAGCTTGACGGCGATGTGATCGCGGACGGCGCGTTCGTCGGCGACGGCTGCGCCGTCTCGCAGGCGTCGGCGGACATCATGCTCGGCATGATCGTCGGCAAAAAGAAGGAAGACGCGCTGAAAATGGGCGAGATCTTCCTGAAAATGATCCAGGGCGAGGCGTCGGAAGACGAGATCGACAGCCTGGAAGAGGCCTCGGCTCTCCGTGATATCGCCCATATGCCCGCGCGCGTCAAATGCGCGGTGCTCGGCTGGCGCACGCTGAAAGAGGCCCTGCTGGACGGGGACGAGCTGTCGTAACGCTGTCACTCCGTTGAATTTCAAATCAAAATAATAAAAAGAGGTATTTGCCGCATGCTGCGGCAAATACCTCTTTTTAAAAGCAGCTGCGTTCTTGAAAACTGATTGAGCATACTCTCTCCCCGATTTTGAAAAATTCAAGCAGATTGATCGTCAAGCTATTCTTATCGGCTCTCGTCGATCCTTCGCCTGACGTTGGAAAAATGGCTGCGTCACACCTTTTGCATCCACAAACATAGTATGATTGTTGGTTTTCGTATCATAGCACGAGTTGACCAGCACTGTCAACCGCCGCATGACCAGAATCGCAGCCCGCGCAGTAAGTGATTTCATCCATGTTGACTTTTACGCCCCGTTGTGTGACACTATAGGCAACAAAATTGATCTTGCAAGGAGAACAATTATGGCTGCCACTTCCGTTTCCGCGCGCTTTCAGGAGCTTTTTCCCGAAACGAACCTCATTTCTCTTCTGACCAAGTACGGTCGGCGACGCGGACGATATTTTCGAGACGATTCAGGACCGGTACGACGCCCACGAGCAGGAGCCTCTCGTCGGCCTTCTCGGCATCAAAGCCGCGAATATCGACGCCTTTGCCCGCGCCGCCTACTGGGATTTCGTCAGCGACATCCGCGTCAGGTATCTCTCTTCCCTTCCCCGCAGCGAAGCCACCGCCATCGCCGCCGCAGCCGCAGCCGACGGCCTCATCACGCATCCCGAAAATGACGATATCGACTGGACCCCCGACGAATTCGTCAGCGATTGGAATGATCTGCACCGCGGCGAGGAGCCACTCAAATAACCGTTGCTAAGCTGTATACCATGACAGATGCAAAAGGGCAAGGGAAAAGCGTTGAGGAACTTTTCCCTTGCCCTTTTTTTCACTGGTGCTGAAACAGGACAGTGCAAATCGAATGGAAGCCTATATGCAGCACACCATCTGTGGGAAGAAGCTGCAAAACGGTTAAAGGGTCAGATAAAGGGTCAAACAGAAAAAAAGAAGTCCGAAACCTTACGGTTTCAGACTTCTCAGTGGCAGCGGGAGAAGGATTCGAACCCTCACATACGGAGTCAGAGTCCGCTGTGCTACCATTACACAATCCCGCTATATTGCATTGTTCGTAGCGCTGTGTCGTTCAGCGAACAAATGTTATTATAGCAGGAACTTTGCATTTGTCAACAGGAAATTTTCCAAAAAATCAAAATTTGGAAAATTCCTGCCTCTTCCCCACTTTCCCGTCACATCCAGATGGCGAACAAACGCAGCAGCGGCTCGAACACGCGGCGCAGGACGCTGCGCTTGGCCCACTCCTCCGCCGTGACGAGGTGGCTGCGGTCGACAATCATATCCATGTCCTCAAGCAGCGATTCGATCATCGGCACGCTGTAGACCATCACGCCGCACTCATAGTCGAGCTCAAAGCTGCGGTAGTCCATATTCGCCGAGCCAACAAAGGCTGCTTCGCGGTCGACCATGATGCTTTTTCCGTGCAGAAAGCCAGGGGTATAGCGGTATACCTTTACGCCGTGTTTGAGCAGCTCGCCAAAGTACGACTCCGCCACGCAGTCGGCGTACCAGTGGTCAGGCTTGCCCGGCAGCATCAGCCGCACGTCCACGCCCCCGTCGCCCGCGATGCACAATGCACGCATCAGGCTCTCATCGGGGATGAAGTACGGCGTCGTGATATAGAGGAAGCGCCGCGCGCCGGAGATCATCTGGAGGAACACATCCTCGGCCGGATTGTCGGGGTTGTTCTGCGGTCCGTCGGTAAACGGCTGGCAGAAGCCCTCGCTTTTGACCGGCGTATGGGGGCGGTAATAGTCATGCTCGTTGTGCATCACGCCGCCGAGGTTCACACACATGCGGATAAAGCTTGCCGTCAGGCCCCAGGCGCCCTCGCCTTCAAGACATACGCCGCTGTCCTTCCAGTAGCCGAAGCGCTCGATGAGATTGGCATATTCGTCGGCGATGTTCACGCCGCCGGTGTAGGCGACGTCACCGTCGATGCAGGCGATCTTGCGGTGGTCGCGGTAGTTGAAGTGCAGGCGGTTCACATACTCGTGCACGGGGTTGAAGATGAATACCTCGACGCCCACCTCGCGCAGACGGTCGATCGTCTCGCCGGAAAAGCGCTTGATGTTGCCAAAGTCGTCGAAGATGATCTTGACCTCAACGCCCTCGCGTGCCTTGGCGCAGAGGATCTTTTCAAGCTCATCCCAGAGCTTTCCCTCAGCCAGAATGAAGTATTCAAGGAAGATGAAGCGCTCAGCCTTGGCTGCGCGGTCGATGAGATTACGCAGCAAAATCGCGCCCTCGGGCAGGTACGTGACAGAGGTATTCTGATAGAGCTGGAAGTCGCGGCGGCAGAGGTAGTTTGCCGTGCGCGACCAAGCGGGCAGCTGGCGCGTGAGCTTGTCGACGGCGATCTCACTGCGCATGCGCACGCTCTCCGGCTCGTCAGGAAAGCGCTTGGTGTTCTGCGGCAGATGGCGCTTCTGCGCCGCGCCGCCCCAGAGGAACCAGAGAATCATACCCACCGGCGGGGCCAGCAAAAGCAGGATGAACCAGATGAGCTTATAGGAAAGCTCACCTGGTTCATTGTAGATATGCACCGCAAGGAACAGCGCGCCGACCTGTACGACGCCGTAGGCCAGCGCCAGATACTCCTGCATAAAGTAGGAGATGGCGACAACAAAGCCGATCTGCACCGCAAGCAGGACGACGACCAGCATGATCCGCAGCGCCGCAGAAATGCGCCGCTCGCCCTTTTGCTGAATCTGGAATCCCTTCATCGCAGTCTCAGTCCCCTCCTGTTGGCTGTTCCCTGTTTTTGATTTTTTATTTTCCTCAGTTCTTCTCGTAGCGCTCGTTCTTCTCGTTCAGAAGCTCGGTCTTGATGTCGTAGAGCTTCTGCGAGAGGTCCACATAATAGTTATGCGGGTTATCGAAGCGCTTGACCTCGTCCCAGAGGGTATCGACCTGCTCGGCGCAGTATTTTTTGATCTCCTCGATGTCGGGACGCTTGTAGACGAGCTTGCCTTTCTGGTAGATGGGCACGAGCAGCTCGCGCGCTTCGAAGTGATAGACTTCCTTACGCTTCCACGTGGCGTCGGGGTCGAAGATCTCAAGATTCTGGCTGTCGTCCACGGTCTCGTCGTAGACCGTCAGATAGTCGGCGATGGCCTTGCCGGTGTCACGGCCATAGAAGCGGTAGAGCTTCTTGAAGTGCGGTGTCGTGATCTTGCCGACGTTCTCGCTGATTTTGATCTTGGGGACGATATTGCCGTCCTTGTCCTCCACTGCGACGAGCTTATAGACGCAGCCGAAGACCGGCTCGCTCTTGGCGGTAATGAGACGCTCGCCGACGCCGAAGGCGTCGATCTTCGCGTCCTGCATCCAGAGATCCTGAATAAGGTACTCGTCGAGCGAGTTCGAAACGGTGATGGTGCATTCCGTCCAGCCCGCCTCGTCGAGCATCTTGCGCGCCTTGCGGGAAAGATAGGCGATGTCGCCGCTGTCCAGGCGGATGCCGCACTTTTTGATGCCAAGCGGCTTCAAGATGTCGTTGAACGCTTTGATGGCGTTGGGAATGCCGGACTTTAAGGTATTATAGGTGTCGACAAGCAGGACGGCGTTCTGCGGATAGTATTTGCAGTAGGTCGCAAACGCGTCATACTCCGTGTCGAACATCTGCACCCAGGCATGGGCCATCGTGCCGAGCGCGGGCGTGCCGTAGAGCTGGTCGGAGATGGTGCAGGCAGTGCCGCAGCAGCCCGCAATATAGGCAGCACGAGCGCCGTCGATGGCGGCGGCGGAGCCCTGCGCGCGGCGGGAACCGAACTCCATCACGGCGTGGCCCTTGGCGGCGCGGACGATGCGGTTGGCCTTGGTGGCGATCAAGCTCTGATGGTTCACGGTCAAAAGCGCGAACGTTTCAAGCAGCTGCGCCTCGATCGCGGGCGCGCGCACGACGACCATCGGCTCTTTCGGGAAGACGGGCGTGCCCTCGGGCACGGCGTAAATGTCGCCGCTGAAGTGGAAGCTTGCAAGATAGTCGAGGAATTCCTCGCAGAAGATACCTCTCCCGCGCAGGTAGTCGATGTCCTGCTGGTCGAAGTGCAGATCCTCGATATAGTCGATCAGCTGGTCGAGGCCGGCGGCAATGGCGTACCCGCCTCCGTCCGGCACCGAGCGGAAATAAACGTCGAAATAGTAATGCGATCCTGGAACCCTGCTTTCAAGTAACCATTGCCCATAGTCAACTCGTAGAAGTCGCAGAGCATGGTCATATTGAGCTTCTGATCGGTTTTCATAGTCACCTCATAGTGTCACGGCGCGGACTGTGCCGCGCCTTGTAATAGGTGCATTATATCTTGCATACCAAAATAAAGCAAGGCTTTCCGCCCTTTTCCGCTTTTTACTTGACTTTATCCATTGCGTCCCCTATGATAAAGGGACTTTCTAAAGAAACGGAGCATCACAATGGGTGTTATTTTAGGCATTGACATCGGCGGTTCGAGCACGAAGATCGTCGGTCTTGCCCCCGATCTTTCCGTCATCGACATGCTGCGCGTCAAGGCTGACGATCCGCTCACCTCGCTCTACGGCGCGATGGGCAATTTCCTTTCCACACATCATCTCCAGCTCTCCGACATCCGCCACATCGCGCTCACGGGCGTAGGCTCTTCGTATGTCGAGGGCGATATCTACGGCGTGAAGACCATCAAGGTCGAAGAATTCCCCTCTGTCGGCGTGGGCGGCCTTGCCCTCTCAGGCAAGGAGCACGCGGTCGTCGTCAGTATGGGCACGGGCACGTCGTTTCTCTGGGCCAACAAGGGCGGAGAGATCCGTCACCTCATCGGCAGCGGCGTGGGCGGCGGCACGCTCGCGGGCCTCAGCTCGCTCACAACAGGCGTGCACCAGTACGCGCTGATCCGCAAGCTCTGCCAGGACGGCGACCTCAGCCACATCGACCTGACGATGGCCGACCTCTCGCGCGAGCAGGTGGGCGATCTGCCGCCCGAGGCCACGGCGGCGAACTTTGCCAAGGTCGCCGACGACGCGACGCCGTCGGACAAGATGCTTGGCATTGTCAACCTGGTGCTCCAGTCCATCGGCACAATGTCGGTGCTCGCGTGCAAGTGCTGCGGCACGGACACGGTCGTCCTCACAGGCGCGCTGACGATGCTGCCGCCGGCAAGGGAGACGTTCGAGCTGTTCAAACAGCTCTACCATGTCAATTTTATTATTCCCGAAAACGCGACGTTTGCTACCGCCATCGGCGCGGCGCTGTACAGCGTGAGAGAAAATTGACGAAAACTATTCAAGAAAGTGCCTGCCATCCGGCGGGTACTTTTTATTTTCAAACGCTTGTTCTATTTCGCATTTTATGCTACACTGTTCGTGAAACGAGGTGAACGCGATGGACCGCATCATTCTGCACTGCGACTGCAACTGCTTTTACGCCTCCTGCGAGCTTTTGAGCCATCCCGACCTGCGCCAGCTTCCCGTCGCGGTCTGCGGCGATCCAACGGAGCGCCACGGCATCATCCTGGCAAAAAATGAACCGGCGAAGCGCTGCGGCGTCAAAACGGCGGAGACCATCTGGAAGGCCAAGCAGAAGTGTCCTGGCCTCATCCTGCTGCCGCCGCACCACCGCCTCTACGCCGAATACTCGAAAAAAATCAATGCCGTCTACGGCGAGTACACTGACTTAGTCGAGCCGTTCGGCATCGACGAGAGCTGGCTGGATGTGACAAATTCCCTCCACCTCTTCGGCGGGGACGCCAGAGCGCTCGCCGACACGCTGCGAGGCCGCATCAAGCGCGAATTTGGACTGACGATCTCGGTCGGCGTGTCATTCAACAAGGTGTTCGCCAAGCTCGGCAGCGACTATAAAAAGCCCGATGCCACGACCGTCATCGCACGCGACAACTGGCGCGACATCGTCTTCCCCCTCCCCGTTGGCGATCTTTTGTTCGTCGGCCGCAGCGCACAGGAGCTGCTCGGCCGCTACGGCGTGCGCACGATCGGCGAACTCTCAAAATGCAGCGAGGAAATGCTCGAAACCCTGATGGGCAAAATGGGCTCGCAGCTCTACCGCTATGCCAACGGCCTCGACGACTCCCCCGTCCGCGGAGCGGCGGACCGCGGGCCGATCAAATCCGTTGGCAATTCGACGACATTCCGCCGCGACCTGACGCGCTGGGATGAGGTGCAAAGCGGCATCTCGCTGCTTTCTGACAGTGTGGCGATGCGTCTGCGGCGCTACGGGCTCTACTGCGGCGGCGTACAGGTCGGCATCAAAAACAGCCGCTTTCAGGTCTTTTCGCGCCAGACGACGCTCGACCACAGCACGCACCTGATGCGCGAGATCAACGATACCGCGCTCCGCCTTGCAAAGGACTTGTGGAAAGCACCCGACCCTATCCGGCTCCTCTCCGTCACGGCACTGCATCTGACCGAAGAAACGCAATCCTACCGCCAGCTCGACCTGCTCGGCACGGACGACTCACAGCAGGAAAAGCAGGAAGCCGTCGAATCCGCAATGGACGCCCTGCGCAAAAAATTCGGCCGCGGCGTCATCTCCTACGGTACCGCCGAAGACACCATCAGCGGCGAAAAAAATCGAACGGGATTAAATGCGCCGCAGGCTTTCGCGCCCGCAGGCGCGAAATGATCTTAATCGTAAATTCCGACGACATGTGCGTCGGAATTTACTCTTCTCACTCCGCGCGTGTCGCAGCCGCCCTGCGGGCGGCAAGGCACGAAGCGGAGTGCAATTTTATCGGAGAGACGGCTTCGCCATCTCTCCGATAATCTCAAAAGCGGGGATTCTCTTTGAGAGAATCCCCGCTTTTGAAACGTCAGTTGATGAGCCACTCCGGCCTTGACCGCTTCTTGATGCCCGACACAACCCCCATCGCAGCGAACAGCGTCACGATCGACGAGCCGCCGTAGCTGAAAAACGGCAGCGTCAGCCCGATGACCGGCATAAGAAATAAGCACATGCCGAGGTTTGCGATCGTCTGGAAAATGAGCATGCCCGCCATGCCGACGCACACAAGGCTCTCCATACGCGTCGGCGCTTCGCGCGCGACAATGAGGCAGCGGACAATGATGGCCAGCAGCAGCACGATGACGAGAAGGCAGCCGATAAAGCCCAGCTCCTCGCCGCAGACGCAGAAGATGAAGTCTGTCTGCCGCTCGGGAAGACTCGACCGGTACAACGACTGCGTCTGCGTGCCGTTGAAGAGGCCCTGCCCCGTCAGCTTGCCCGAGCCGAGAGCGAGCATTCCGCGCGTCTGCTGCCAGCCCTTGCCCTCGGGCTGGTAGCTGTGGTCCAGAATGACCTTGATGCGGTCGTACCAGTCGCCGCGCAGAAGGCCGAGGTTCCACGCGGCGAGAAACGCGCCCACCGCGCCGCCCACGCCGAGGAAGAGCCACCGCAGGGCAAAGCCCGCGGCAAAGGCCATGCACAAGAAGACGAAGAGATAGACAAGCCCGCTGCCCGCGTCCTTGGAAAGGATATAGTAGAAGACAAACATCGCGCCCGCGTGCGCCGTGGGCTGGATGACATTGGAAAAGCGCGTGAGGTCCTTTTTCTCCTGCAGCAGCGCAAGCTGGCGCGCCAAGAGGATAATGAACGTGATCTTCACGATCTCGGCGGGCTGAACGGTGATGGGAAAATTCTCCAAAAAGCCGACGCCGAGCCTTTTGCCGATGTCGTTCACGCCGAGCCAGGCGCGGTTGCCGTTTCGCGTCAGGCCAAAGGGCGTGCGCAGCAGCAGAATGAAGCCGAAGTTGAACGCCAGCAGCCACTTCCATTTTTTTCCGACCTCCGACACGTCGATGCTGGAGAGCAGGAAGTAGAGCAGCACGCCCAGCAGCAAGCCAAACCCCTGAATGGCAACATATTTAAAGGTATTGCGGAAATGCGTGGCGCTCGCGATGAGCACCATGCCGTAGAGCGTGGAAACGGTGCACAGCGACAGCAGCACCATATCCGACTGCCGCACCACGTCACTTAAAAAATCGCGGAATCTGTTCACAGCCTCACGCTCCCTTCGCACAAAGTTTTCGATGTATTTTAGCACAATTTTACCCGTCTGTAAACGCACATTTCTCCCTCTTTCCGCAGAAAAGGAATTGTAAAGGCCGGCGCGCTGTGCTATACTATTTGGTAATATGGGTGAAAATGGGGTCAAGGAGGCGAAACCATGCAATTTCTGTCGCACAGCACGCAGGAGACCGAGGCGATCGGCGAAGAGCTTGCCCAAAAGCTCCGCGGCGGCGATGTGCTCGCCTTCACGGGCTCGCTCGGCATGGGAAAGACCGCCTTCACGCGCGGTCTTGCGCGCGGCCTTGGCTGCCGCGGACGCGTCACGAGCCCGACGTTCACCATCGTCAACGAGTACGAGGGCAGAACGCCGCTCTTCCATTTTGATATGTACCGCCTCGGCTCGTCGGACGAGCTGTTCGACATCGGCTGGGACGATTATCTCGCCCGCGGCGGCGTCTGTGCCGTCGAGTGGAGCGAGCGCGTCTCCGACGCGCTACCGGAGGACACGATCTTTGTCGACATCGCGCGCACAGACGAGCACGAAGACTGGCGCACCATCACGGTCACAGGAGGCAGATTCGCATGAAAATTCTCGCTCTGGAAACATCGGCGAAGAGCGTTTCCTGCGCCGTCGTCGAAGACGGCGCGCCGCTCGCCTCCGCCTATCAGTGCACGGGGCTGACGCACAGCCGGACGCTTCTGCCGATGGTGGATGCGATGCTCAAAAACGCCGATCTGACGCTCGATGATATCAATGCCATCGCCATCGCGGCGGGGCCGGGCTCGTTCACGGGCCTTCGCATCGGCATTGCGGCGGTCAAGGGCCTTGCCTGGGCCGCAGACAAGCCGTGCCTCGGCGTTTCGACGCTCGAGGCCATGGCGCAGAATGCCGCGCACATCGACGGGCTTATCGTCGGCGCGATGGACGCGCGCCGCTCGCAGGTCTATAACGCCGTTTTTGAGGCAAAGGGCGGCGAACTCACGCGCCTGACGCCGGACCGCGCGATCTCGCTCGAAGAGCTCTGCGCGCAGCTTTCAAGGCAAGCAGCAGCCCATCACCGTCCTCGGCGACGGCGGCGTGCTGTGCTATCGTTATTTAGAAGAGCACGGCGTCAAGTGCTCGCTCGCGCCCAGTATGCTCCTTTATCAGAGCGCCGTGGGCGTCGGCCTTGCGGCCGAGCGCGCCTATGCGCGCGGCGAGGCCGTGAGCGCGCAGGAGCTTCTCCCCGTTTATCTGCGTCCCGCGCAGGCAGAGCGCCTGAGAAGCTCCCAATTGAACCAGTAAGCAAAAACACATTAAAATATATTTTTTCGGAGGTCAAAGCAATGGAAGCCAAATTCAACGAGAAAGTACACATCATGAACCACCCCCTCGTCGCCCACAAGCTCACCATCATGCGCGATGAAAACACCAGCGTCAAGGATTTCCGCGAGCTCGTGTCCGAGATCGGTATGCTCATCACCTACGAGGCCACGCGCGACCTCCCGCTGACCACCAAGCACATCAAGACCCCCATCTGCGAGATGGACGCCCCCACGCTCGCAGGCAAGAAGTTCGTTGTCGTCCCCATCCTGCGCGCCGGTCTCGGCCTGGTCGACGGCGTGCTGCGCATGGTGCCCTCCGCCCGTGTGGGCCACATCGGCATGTACCGCGATGAAGAGACGCTCGAGCCCCACCCCTACTTCTGCAAGATGCCCAAGGACGTGGCCGAGCGCGACGTGATGATCGTCGACCCGATGCTCGCCACCGGCGGCTCTGCCTGCGAAGCCATCGGCGAGATGGTCAAGCGCGGCTGCAAGCACATCACGCTCATGGTGCTCGTCGCCGCTCCCGAAGGCATCAAGGCCGTTCAGGAGAAGTACCCCGACGTCAACATCTACGCCGGCGCACTCGATGATCATCTCAACGAGCACGGCTACATCGTCCCCGGCCTCGGCGACGCGGGCGACCGCATTTTCGGCACGAAGTAACTTCAATGAAACCGACTTACGTCGCTTTCATTGAGAAAGATTCGCGTCGCTCTGTGCCTCATTGTCTGCACAAGCAGACAATTCGACACTCGCTTTGCGCAAAGAGTAATTCCTGACGCACATGTCGTCAGGAATTACGATTTTAATTGTTTTCCGCCTGCGGGCGGAAAATGGTACGAAGAATCTTCACAATTTTGTCATTGCATTATTGTGTTCCATTCGTTATAATGATTGGGCATTTTCAATAGCACTTTTGCAAATCTGCAAAACCCAATAATTGAGAGGACTGAACAAACAAATGAGTGCATCCAGAGAAAAGAAGAGCCGCCAGGAGAATCTGGCAGGCGGTTATGTCGATCCCCGGACGAAGCGCGAAAAGGACGAGCAGGCGAAGGATCGCCGCAGCAATGCCCTGTATATCGCCATCGCCGTCATCTTCGTGATCGTCGGTATCGTCGTCACAGTCGCCAACTCCAAGGTGATCGAACGCAACGCCGACGCCGTGACCATCGGCAACGAGACCTACACGGCCGCTGATGTGAGCTATTTCTACAACACCATTTACAGCAGCTTTGTCTCCAAGAACTCCTATTACCTGAGCGTTTACGGTTTGGACACCAGCAAATCGCTCAAGGAGCAGGACTGCCCTATCAACGGCAGCACCTGGTACGACTATTTCCGCGATCAGGCGCTCGAGAGCCTCAAGTCTTACGCCCTGCTCGCGCAGAAGGCGGAGGCCGAGGGCTTTGACGGCAGCGAGGCCGTGGAGCAGTCCGTGCAGGATACGTTTGCCGATCTGGACGCTGCCGCCGCTTCCGCCGGTTACACCCGCGCGCAGCACATCAAGGCCGTCTGCGGCCCGCTGGTCAACGAGAAGGTCTTCGAGCGCAACATCCGCATGATCGCGCTCGCGCAGGCTTACTCCAACAGCTACTCTGACTCCCTGTCCTACACCTCCGACGAGGTGCAGGCCGCTTACGACGCTGATCCCAAGAGCTATCAGAGCGCCGACATTGAGTACATTCTCTTCACCTCCGCTGCCGGCGACGACGCAACGGACGAAGAAAAGGCCGAGCTTCTCGAGCAGGCCAAGCAGAAGGCCGAGACCGCTCTCTCCCGCTATGCGCAGGGTGAGACGTTCGACACCATCGGCGAGGATATGGAAGGCTCCTATGCGCACATCGGCTATGCTGAAAACGGCGCTTCCGATATGCTGACCTGGGCATTTGACGATGCCCGTCAGGAGGGCGACACCACCGTCGCCGCCTATGGCGAGAAGGGTTATTACGCTGTGCTCTTCCACTCCCGCAGCCGCAACGACTATCACACGGTTTCCGTGCGTCATATCCTTGTTGACAGCGAGGAGAAGGCCAACGAGCTCCTGCAGCAGTACAACGACGGCGAGAAGACCGAGGACGCCTTCGCCGCGCTGGCCGTCGCCAACTCCACCGACCCCGGCAGCGCCAGCAACGGCGGCCTGTACTCCAACATCTACAAGGGTGAGATGGTCCCCTCTTTCGAGGACTGGTGCTTCGATCCCGCGCGCCAGAGCGGCGACACGGGCATCGTCGAGTCCAGCAACGGCTATCACGTGATGTACTTCGTCGAGACCAATCCCCAGCCCTACTGGTACTACAAGGCTGACCTTGATCTCAAGAACGACGCTTACGACGAGTGGTACGCCGGTATCACCGACGGCGTTGAGACCGAGCAGCTTGACGGCATGAAGTACGTCGGGTAATCCCCTCTTACGACAAAATAAGCTGCCGGTTGCTGACCGGCAGCTTATTTCTTTTTGATTCTGACTTTTGAGGCAACACTATGGACAATCAGTTTTTACGCACGCAGATGCTGCTCGGCGGCGACGCGATGAATCAGCTACACCGCAGCCATGTGGCCGTGTTCGGCCTTGGCGGCGTGGGCAGCTACGCGGTCGAGGCGCTGGTGCGCTCGGGCGTCGGTGAGCTGACGCTCATCGACGACGACACTGTCAGCCCCACGAATTTGAACCGTCAGCTCGAGGCACTGCACTCCACCGTTGGCCAAAATAAGACCGACGCGCTCGCCGCGCGCTGCCGCGACATCAACCCCGATGTCAGACTGCACCTCATCTGTGCGCGCTACGACGCCGCGCACCGCGAGGACTTCTTCACCGCGCGCTACGACTACATCCTCGACGCGATCGACACGGTGTCGAGCAAGCTCGACCTCATCCAGACGGCGCAGGCTCGAGGCATTCCCATCCTCTCCGCCATGGGCACGGGGAACAAGCTGGATGCTTCGCAGCTATGCATCACGGACATCTCCAAAACGCGCAACTGCTCGCTTGCGCGCGTGATGCGCAAGGAACTGCGCGACCGCGGCGTCAAGCACCTGCGCGTGATCTACTCCCACGAGCTTCCCGCCAAGCCCGAGACGCTGGAAGCGCCCCCGCCGGGCCGCCGCAGCGTACCGGCAAGCCTCGTCTGGGTCCCCGGCTGCGCGGGACTGATGATGGCGGGCGACGTCATCCTGACGCTCGCCGGATGCAAAAAAGAGAAAGAAGGCGGCAGCCAATGATTTTGACCGGTACCATCGTCAATTCCGCCGCGATCGTCGCGGGCAGCATCGCCGGACTTCTGCTCGGCAAGTTTATCCCCGAGCGCTTCAGCGACGCAATGGAAAAGGGCGCGGCGCTCTGCGTGCTCTACATCGGCGTGGATGGCATGCTCGCGGGCGAAAACACGCTCGTCGCCATCCTTTCGATCTCGATCGGCGCGATCCTCGGCGAACTTTTACAGCTCGATGAACACATGCATCAGCTCGGCGACTGGGTCGAGCGAAAATTTGGCGGAAAAGGGTCGAAAACCTCGCTTTCCGAGGGATTTGTCACCGCCTCGCTCCTCTTCTGCGTGGGCGCAATGGCCATCATGGGCGCACTCGACTCCGGCCTGACCGGCGACCATTCGACGCTTTACGCCAAGGCGCTGCTCGACGGCATCATTTCCGTCGTCTACGCCTCGACCCTCGGCATCGGCGTCGCGCTTTCAGCTATCCCTATCTTCCTCTATCAGGGTGCCATCGCGCTGGGTGCGTCGTTCCTCGCGCCGTATCTCACAGAAGCGGTCATCCTCGAGATGAAGTGCGTCGGCTCGATTCTCATCCTCGGCCTATCGCTCAACATGCTGGGCCTGACGAAGATCAAGGTGATGAACTACGTCCCCGCCGTGTTCCTGCCGATTCTATTGTGTCGGTTTCTGTAAGCAAAAAGAAGCGTTCCATCGAATGATGGAACGCTTCTTTTTTACTCTTCCAAAATGAGCGGCAGGGCGCGGACGCAGCAGTGCTTCATGTCGACATGGCTGTCATCCAAAAAGCCGACGCCTTCGGCTTTCAAAAGCTCGACCTGACGGTTCGCACCGCCGAAAGCGAAGGCGCTTGACACCTCCCCGTCCCGCTTGACGACGCGGTGACACGGGATGACGCCCGGCTCTGGATTCACGTGCAGCGCGTAGCCCACGACGCGGGCGAGGCGCTTGTTGCCGATCGCCGCGGCGATCTGGCCGTAGGTCGCGACGCTTCCGCGCGGAATGAGTCGCACCGCCGCGTACACTTTGTCAAAGGTCGTCATGCTTCTCCCCTCTTTTTGAGCCGGCGGGCGAGCAGCAGCCCGCCCACGATCAGGACAAGATAGAATAGATAGTAGGGCCCAGTCGTGCCGCAGCCATATCCCCCGACTCTCCCAAACGATCGGCAGTCGCCCCCGTCCGCATACTCTCTCGACGTCGACCACAGATCCACCAGATAACCAAGGCATAGAGGCCAGGCGGGCGATCGCCAGCGCCGCACCGGCTGCGGCAATGCCAAAACAGATCGGTCTGCCGCGCTTTTTCCAAACCGTACAGGCCAGCACAGCAGCGGCTATCGCCATTGCACCAAGGACGAAGTGCAGCGCCGTATACGACTCGAATCCCGTCCGCGCAGCGCTCCACACCGCTGCCATCACAACAATTGTCATCACCAGCAGCAGCGCATCGTTGAATATACCGCTCCGCCCGCGCGTATCGCCACCCTGCTTCTGCTCGGCTGCCTGCGGCGCGTCCTCCGATCTTTCCCAGATCAGATAATCCGTCGTCACACCGAAGTACGTGCAGATGGCGCGCAGCTTGTCGAGGTCGGGCGTCGAGTCGCCCGTTTCCCTTAATTAAAGATATTGTTGGGTAAAAAAGAAAGGTCAGTCGATTTTGCCGATGAAGCGGTAGTAGATTTCTACTTCCTGTTCACGGCTTCCGTCCTCGCCCTTGACAGCTTCGTGGACGGTTATTTTTTCAATTAGAGTGTTCAGAAGTTCGGCGGTCAGCTCCACAGGGTTGACATACTGTTTCATTAGGGCAATCCACTTTTCAGCATCCGCTGCGG
>ENA-OQHF01000817-OQHF01000817.1-human-gut-metagenome-genome-assembly--contig:-NODE-817-length-17830-cov-6.440038_pt1 | contig 17830 bp, 18 predicted proteins | sample MGYA00242559_ERZ504709 | MGnify/ENA primary metagenome ERZ504709 (study PRJEB26092, sample SAMD00036203) | human gut metagenome | host: Homo sapiens | study: EMG produced TPA metagenomics assembly of... | reverse complement strand
GTAGTACTTCTGACATTTTCCTTACGCTTCCCTGTATTTTTCTCTCTCTGTCTTGTATCTGCCGTAAAATCTGGTATAATGACCATGAGTTTAAATCAGAATGCATGTTCCGATAGAGATGCATCTGGCTTTTTCTAATCTAAGGAGGGGAATATTTATGAAAAAAAAAGTGGATGGCTTCCACGGCTCTCGCCTGTTCCTGTATGTTATTAATCAGTGGCTGCTCCGGAAATAAAGCAGATGATTTTGATGCTGTTGCTTATACAACTGCATATCTCGACGGTATGATCCGTGGAAATGTTGAGACGCTTTCTTCCTTGTCAGGAGTTTCTTCTGATGATCTTACAGCCACCTTCAATTCCATGATCGATGATCTGGTGTCTTCTTCCATTGGCGGCGACGGAAGTAGTCCCGGAAGTACACAGATTTCTCCACAGCTGCGTCAGGACTATACTGATTTCTGGAAACAGGCTTTCAGTAACACAAAATACGATGTAAAAAAAGCAGATAAAAAAGAGAACACCTATCAGATAACTGTAGATACCCAACAAATGCAGCTTTACACTGCCATGGAACCGATTTATGATGAGAAACTTGCCGATTATCTAAAGGATAACAGCGTAGACAGTGACCAGTATATCGAAGATGTATACTCTCTGATGCTGGAAGCTTATCAGACCGCCCTTGACAAAGCAGAGTACAACGATCCGGAATCTGTTACTGTAACTCTTCAGAAAGATGATTCCGAGCAGTGGAGTATTTCTTCTGACGATATGACCACTCTGAAAAATGCTCTGATTGATCTTGCCTCTCTGAATCCTTCTGCTGATGGAACCACCGGAACACCTGCCCAGGTAACCGCAGAAGATATCGCTAACAGCCAGTCTGAGGGAGCTCCGAATATGGAATATCCGAAGGATCTGGAAAGTACACCAGCTTATAAAGTGGGCGATGCGATAACTATTCAAAGTGACGGAAAAGACGTTGCTACATTTACGATTGACAAAGTAGAAGTTACGGATGACCGCAGTGAATATGATACTTCTAATCCTGATAAAGTTATTGTCATTACATACACATATAAAAATCTGGCATTTGATGATCCTCTCTTATATGATCAGATGAGTTTTCGTGTGCTTGACGGTGATACTGTATGTCTTCCTTATTATCTGGCAGATCTGACTTCACCGGATCTTGCCACTACCGGTGGCGATGCAGTAACTGCTACCGCAGCTTACGGCATCAGTGCTTCCTGTAATGAAGTGACCATCTATGTGGATGGAACTCAGATCGCATTCCCATTCCAGGTTTCCGCATCTGTTTCATAATGTTATCTTTTTCAAAAAACTCTCCGTCTTTGTGTTTCGCCTCAAAGACCGGAGAGTTTTTCTTATCTTATTGCAGAATCATCTTGCTTTATTCACACCGGAACGTTCCACAGCAGGTTTCTTCACAGATACAGGCCTGGCTTCCATCGATGTGCACATGATCCGCCTGGCATACCTCCTGTCTGTTATAGGTACAATCATGGGCTGCACATCCGACCTGAATAGAGCTGCAGCCGCCTCCGCATGTATAAGCATTGGACATTCCGGTCTTTTCCACAAAACTTGAACACCAGGTTTCATTTTCCGTAGCTGCATGATCTCCTTTTACCTGGATATCTCCTTTGGAACAAAGATTATCCTTATTATACATACATTTTACCGCTGAACACTGTAATGCTGGCATTGCACATACCTCCTTCTTCTTAATAATAAAGAGCATGTCCGGACTGCTTTCTAATCCGGGCATGCTCTAGTATGTGCACATGTTCTGTTTTTATACCTAACATCACTATCTTAAACAAGTGCTTTTTCCAGTTTTTCGATCATCTCGTCGACATCTGCTTCCGTAATCACAAGCGGAGGTACCATACGAAGCACGTTCGTCCCTGCGGAAATAACCAGCAGACCGTTTTCAATTGCTTTCGTAACCACTTCTCCTACCGGTTTTCCTTCCAGTACCAGTCCCTGCATCAGACCTTTTCCACGTCTTGTGGTAATAAAATCATATTTTTCCACCAACTGATCCAGTTTTTTCTCCAGATACGGTGCAACTTTATTGACATGTTCCACAATTTTTTCAGATTCAAACAAGTCAAATACTTTACTGACTGCCGCACATGCCAGAGGGTTGCCACCGTATGTGGTTCCGTGGTCGCCAGGTACTAAAGATGCGTTGGCTGTCTTTTCATTCAGGACAAAGGCTCCTACCGGAACACCGCAGCCCAGGGCTTTCGCGCAGGTCATAACATCTGGCTGTACACCGTAAGCCTGGCAGGCAAACATGTTTCCGGTACGTCCCATACCGCACTGGATCTCATCGAGGATCAGCAGAATATCATGCTCATCGCACAGTTTCCGTACGCCCTGAAGGAATTCCGGCTCTGCCGGATAGATACCGCCCTCACCCTGTACGGTTTCCATGATGATCGCACATGTCTTGTCGGTAATCTGTGCTTTTACGCTTTCAAGATCATTGAAATCTGCAAATTTGATTCCTCCGATCAGTGGTTTGAATGGATCCTGATAGTGGGTATTACCGGTTACGGATAAAGCTCCCAGACTTCTTCCATGGAAAGAATGGTTCATCGCGATGATCTCATGATCGTTGGAGCCGTCTTTCAGGTAAGCGTATTTTCTTGCTACTTTGATCGCACCCTCGATGGCCTCGGTTCCGCTGTTTGTGAAAAATACTTTGGAAAGTCCGGTTGCTTTTACCAGTTTCTCTGCTGCTTCCATCATTGGTACATTGTAATACAGGTTGGAGGTATGGATCACTTTATCGATCTGATCCTTCAGTGCCTGATTGTATGCCTGATTATTGTATCCCAGGGCAAATACAGCAATTCCTGCTGCAAAGTCCAGATATTCTTTGCCATCTACATCATACAGATGAACACCGTTTCCTTTGTCCAGAACGATCTGGAAACGATTATAGGTATGCAGAATGACTTCTTCTGCCCGATCGATATATTCTTTACTGTACGTCATAATCTTTGATCTCATCCTTTCTCAGAATTGCGGTTCCGATTCCTTTATTTGTAAAGATTTCCAGCAGCAGACAGTGCGGGATTCTTCCGTCCAGAATATGTACTCTTGAAACACCTTCTTCGATCGCATCGATGCAGTTTTGTAATTTCGGGATCATGCCACCGCCTACATTGCCGTTATCGATCAGTTCTTTTGCTTCTTTTACAAATAATTTGGACAGCAGGGTGGACGGATCATTCGGATCCAGATATACGCCTTCGATATCGGTCAGGAATGCCAGTTTTTCTGCATGGACTGCCTTCGCGATCGCACATGCCGCATCGTCTGCATTGATATTGTAAGTATCAAAGTTTTTATCCAGACCAATCGGACAGATAATTGGAAGAAAATCCTTTTCCAGCAGATCTTCGATGATCTTCGGATTCACGGAAGTTACATTTCCCACATATCCGATATCTTCCCCGTTGGAATATTTCTTTTCTACATTTAACAGGGCACCGTCTTTTCCGCTGATACCCACTGCCTTTACACCGAGAGATTCTACCAGTGTTACCAGTTCTTTGTTGACTTTACCAAGAACCATCTCTGCAACTTCCATGGTATCTTTATCGGTTACGCGAAGACCGTTGACAAATCTTGGTTCCATACCGACTTTTCCTACCCAGCGGCTGATCTCTTTTCCGCCACCGTGTACAATGATCGGCTTGAACCCTACCAGTTTCAGAAGTACCACATCCTGGATGACCTGACGTTTCAGATTTTCATCCACCATTGCGCTTCCGCCGTATTTTACCACAATAATTTTCCGGTTAAACCGCTGAATATAAGGCAGTGCTTCAATTAACACCTGTGCTTTTTCCAGATATTCTGTCTTTACCATTTTCTTTTGTTCTCCTCTTTCTGGTTCTTGTATATCTATTTATGAACGATAGTCCGCGTTGATCTTTACATAATCATAGGTCAGATCGCAGCCCCATGCGGTAGCTGTCGCCTCTCCCATCTTCACATCTGCAATCGCTGTTACTTCTTTTTCGGAAAGGATCTTTGTCGCTTCCTCTTCACTGTAATCGGTCGCTACGCCGTCTTTGATGATCTGCAGTTTTCCTGCTTTACTCTCAAAATACAGATCTACTTTTTCCGGATCAAACTGTGCCCCGGAGTATCCCATCGCACACAGGATTCGTCCCCAGTTCGCATCATGACCAAAGATGGCTGCCTTGGTCAGATTAGAAGTGATGATGGATTTACTTAAAGTTACCGCCTGTTCTTTGCTCTCAGCGCCAACTACTTTTACTTCAAATAATGCGGTTGCTCCCTCTCCGTCTCCGGCAATTTTCTTTGCCAGACAGGTATTGACATAGAGCAGCGCATCCAGGAAGGTCTGATAGTCTTCATTTTCTTCTGTAAGCTCATCATTGCCTGCAGCTCCGTTTGCCAGAAGCAGTACGGTGTCGTTTGTGGAGGTATCTCCGTCTACCGAAACCATATTATAAGTATCTTTTACCACGGCACTCAGTGCTTTCTGCAGCAGTTCCTTGGAAATTGCCACATCGGTGGTCAGAAAACCAAGCATCGTACACATATTCGGATGGATCATACCGGATCCCTTGCACATACCGCCAAGTGTTACGGTCTTTCCTCCGATCTCCATGGTCACTGCCACTTCTTTCGATACGGTATCTGTGGTCATGATTGACTGTGCTGCCAGTTTTCCTGCCTCTCTTGTATGAGATAACAGCGGTACCAGATTCTTTATGCCTGCACCCAGAAGATCCATCGGAAGCTGTTTCCCGATGACACCAGTGGATGCCACCAGTACAGAATCTTCCGGAATCTGTAGGCTTTCAGCTGCGATCTTTGCGGTTTCTTTGCAGTAACCATATCCCTCTTCACCGGTACATGCATTTGCCACACCACTGTTGCATACGATTGCTTGTGCTGTCGGTGCATCGTATACAATATGCTGATCCCATTTTACCGGGGCTGCCTTCACCACATTAGTCGTGAAAGTTCCTGCTGCCACACACGGTTTCTCGCTGTATACCAGTGCCATATCTTTTGTATTTCCTTTTTTGATCCCGGCTGCCAGTCCTGCTGCCTGAAATCCTTCTGCTGCGGTAACTCCGCCGTCAATAATCTTCATCATGTCAACTCTCCTTTGAGACTCTTTCGTTGTGTAGTTTTTTCTCTCCTACGGGAACATTGGAACCAGTTCAAGTCCTTCACTCTCTTTCAACCCAAACATCAGGTTCATGTTTTGTACGGCCTGTCCAGCCGCTCCTTTTACCAGGTTATCAATGGCTCCCATCATGATGATCCGGTTGGTTCTCGGATCGATCTTGAAGTTTACATCCACATAGTTGCTGCCTTCCACCCATTTTGTCTGCGGGCAGACATCTTTTTCCAGTACACGGACGAATTTTTCATCTGCGTAATATTTATCATAAATTGCCTTTACCTCTTCATACGTCACATCTTTTTTCAGGCTTGCATAGGCCGTTGCCAGAATCCCACGGTTCATCGGTACCAGATGCGGAGTGAAGTTGATCGTGATCTTTTCGCCACATGCATAACCCAGCTGTTCTTCAATCTCCGGGGTATGACGGTGGGTCGCCACACCATACGCTTTCATATTTTCATTGACTTCGCAGAACAGATTGTCCACTTTCGCACCGCGTCCTGCACCGGAGGTACCGGATTTTGCATCTACGATAATCGTGTTCGGATCGATGATGCCTTCTTTTACCAGCGGATAGCAAGTCAGGATACTGCAGGTTGTATAGCATCCCGGATTGGCTACCAGACGGGCTTTCTTTACATCCTCACGGTTGATCTCACACAGTCCGTACACAGCTTCTTCGATAAACTGCGGTGATTTGTGCTCCAGTTTGTACCATTCTTCATATACCTTTACATCTTTGATACGGAAATCCGCACTCAGATCGATGATCTTTACTTTCGAAAGAATCTCTTCATTGACTAAAGATGCACACAGCCCCTGCGGCGTTGCTGTGAAAATCACATCCACCTGATCTGCCAGGACTTCCATATTATCATCCATGCAGTTTGCATCTACCAGCTGGAAGAAGTTCTGATAAATGGACGCATATTTTTTATCAATGTAACTTCTCGATCCGTACCACTTGATTTCCACATCCTTATGCCCCAGAAGAATACGAACCAGTTCCGACCCTGCATATCCGGTTGCTCCAATAATACCAACTTTAATCATTTCTTCAATCTCCTCTTTCTTTCATAACGTTAATTTATTCTACTCTCTTCCACTGCCAAAGTAAAGTGCCTGAGATGAGATCTTTCTTTTTTTCTCTTTACAGTTGCATAATTATACAACATTAGTGAATAATATGCAAGTTTTTTATTTTTTTCCATTTCTCTCTTGCTTTTTCTATTTATATGATGTATATTATGCCTTGTAAAATTCATCTGAATTTGATTTTGTCCCGATAAGATATACAATCAAATGCATAAAAATACATTGTATACCGATAAACGGGACTGAACAATAACATATATCTGTAAGGAGGATATTATAATGAAAGAAAAAGTAATCTTAGCGTATTCCGGTGGACTGGATACTACCGCACTGATCCCGTGGTTAAAAGAAACTTTTGATTATGAAGTTATCTGCTGCTGTGTAAACTGTGGTCAGGGTGCCGAACTAGACGGGCTGGATAAGAGAGCTGCCATGTCCGGTGCTTCTAAATTATATATCGAAGATATCGTAGACGAGTTCTGTGATGAATATATCGTGCCTTGTGTACAGGCAGGTGCCGTATACGAACACAAATATCTGCTGGGTACTTCCATGGCTCGTCCGGCTATCGCCAAACGTTTGGTGGAAATTGCCAGAAAAGAAGGTGCTACCGCGATCTGCCACGGTGCTACCGGTAAAGGAAATGACCAGATCCGTTTTGAACTGGGTATCAAAGCACTGGCTCCTGATCTGAAAATTATCGCTCCATGGCGTATGACAGATGTATGGACAATGCAGTCCCGTGAAGACGAGCTGGAATTCGTAAAACAGCACGGCATCGACCTGCCATTCGATGCAAAGCACAGCTACAGCCGTGACCGTAACCTGTGGCACATCAGCCATGAAGGTCTGGAACTGGAAGATCCGGCAAATGAGCCAAACTACAAAGATCTGCTGGTTCTCGGTGTTTCCCCGGAAGATGCTCCGGATCAGCCGGAATATGTAACCATGACGTTTGAAGCCGGTGTTCCGAAAACACTGAACGGAAAAGCAATGAAAGTTTCTGAGATCATCACCGAGCTGAATGCACTGGGTGGAAAACATGGTATCGGTATCATCGATATCGTAGAAAACCGTGTCGTTGGTATGAAATCTCGTGGTGTATACGAAACTCCTGGCGGAACTATCCTGATGGAAGCTCACGATCAGCTGGAAGAACTGATTCTGGATCGTGAAACCATGGAAACTAAGAAAAAACTGGGCAGCCAGTTCGCACAGGTTGTATATGAAGGAAAATGGTTCACACCACTGCGTGAAGCGATCCAGGCTTTCGTAGAATCCACACAGAAATATGTAACCGGTGAAGTAAAATTCAAACTGTACAAAGGCAACATCATCAAAGCCGGTACAACTTCTCCATATAGCCTGTACAACGAGTCTCTGGCCTCCTTCACAACCGGTGATATGTATGATCACCACGATGCTGACGGATTCATCACTCTGTTCGGACTTCCGCTGAAGGTTCGTGCACTGATGATGCAGGAAGTAAAAAACAATAATAAATAATGCAAAACAGTTATCCCCGGCAGAATGATTTCTGCCGGGGATTTTTTATATCTTTGTCTGTGGTTTTCAGGATTTTCTCGTTACCACGCTTATTTCTATTTTTACTCGTTCTCTTCCACATACTTCTGAATATTCGAAGCATTTACATATTTCTTTGTCTCGTCTCCTTCGATGACTACCAGTGTCGGTGCCTGCATGATGCCGTATCTTGATACCAGTTCCGGGTTTTTCTCGGCATCGATCAGCTGATACTCTTCTTCCGCTTCTGCAAGCATCTGTTTCGCAATCTTACAGTTCGGACAGGTACTTGTGGTGAACAGATATTTCACACTGTCCGGATGCTGGATCTTTACATCATCTTTTGTCATAGTTACCATCGTTCTGGTAGGATGTTTTCCGCCCATCACCGGCCGCTCCTCTTTCACTGCTTCCACCGGTTTTTCTGCCGGTGCACCGGAGTGAAGGATATCATACACGGTTCTGTTCTTGTATTCCTGCGCTTTTCCGTCATTCCAGTTCTGTACCGGACGGTAATATCCTGTAATTCGACTGTAAACCTCTGCCTTCTTGCCACAGGTCGGACAAGTGAATGTTCTCCCGCAATATAACCATGTTCTTTACATACCGAATAAGTCGGTGACAGGGTATAATAAGGCAGACGATAATTTTCTGCAATCTTTCTTACCAGTGTGGCTGCCGCCTTCCAGTCCGGAAGTTTTTCTCCCAGAAACGCATGAAAGACCGTACCGGACGTATACAGGGTCTGCAGTTCATCCTGCACATCCAATGCATCAAAGATATCAGAAGTATAGTCTACCGGCAGGTGAGAGCTGTTGGTATAGTACGGGGTATCTCCTTCATGACCTGCAGTAATAATATCCGGATAATGTTTCTTATCATGTTTTGCCAGACGATATGCGGTGGATTCTGCCGGTGTTGCTTCCAGGTTATACAGTTCTCCGTATTCTTCCTGATAATCGGACAACCGTTCTCTCATATGATTCAGAACATCTTTTGTAAACTTCTGTGTCTTCTCATCAGCCATGTCTGCACGAAGCCATCTTGCATTCAGTCCTGCTTCATTCATGCCAACCAGACCGATGGTGGAAAAATGATTGTCAAAGCTTCCCAGATAGCGCTTGGTATACGGATACAGCCCCTCATCCAGCAGTTTTCCGATCACTTCTCTCTTGATATGCAGGGAACGTGCGGAAATATCCATCAGGCGGTCCAGACGCTGATAAAATTCATCCTCATCCTGAGACAGATAAGCGATCCGCGGCATATTGATGGTTACCACGCCCACAGAACCGGTGCTTTCGCCGGAACCGAAGTATCCTCCGGTCTTTTTACGCAGTTCTCGCAGATCCAGACGCAGACGACAGCACATACTTCTTACATCGCTTGGCTGCATATCGCTGTTAATATAGTTGGAAAAATACGGAGTTCCGTATTTGGATGTCATCTCAAAGAGCAGACGGTTGTTTTCTGTATCGGACCAGTCAAATTCTTTTGTGATGGAGTAAGTCGGAATCGGATACTGGAAACCTCTGCCATTGGCATCTCCTTCGATCATGGTCTCGATAAACGCCTTGTTGACCATATCCATCTCCTGTTTACAGTCTTTATACTTAAAGTCCATCTCTTTTCCGCCAACGATTGCCGGAAGTTCTGCCAGATCATCCGGTACAGTCCAGTCCAGTGTGATATTGGAAAATGGAGCCTGTGTTCCCCAGCGACTTGGTGTGTTCACACCATAGATAAAGGCTTCGATACATTTTTTCACTTCCGGATAAGTCAGATGGTCTGTCTTTACGAAAGGTGCCAGATAAGTATCAAAAGAAGAAAAAGCCTGTGCACCTGCCCATTCATTCTGCATGATGCCAAGGAAATTGACCATCTGGTTACACAGAACACTCAGGTGTTTCGCCGGAGCGGAAGTAATCTTGCCTTCTATTCCCCCTAACCCTTCTTTAATCAACTGTTTTAATGACCAGCCGGCACAATATCCGGTCAGCATGGAAAGATCGTGAATATGGATATCTGCGTTTCGGTGCGCATCTGCAATCTCTTTGTCATAGATTTCAGACAACCAGTAATTTGCCGTTACTGCTCCGGAATTGCTTAAGATCAGTCCGCCTACGGAATAGGTAACCGTAGAATTTTCTTTTACACGCCAGTCTTCTACTTTCACATAACTGTTTACGATTTCTTTATAATCCAGGATCGTGGACTTCATATTTCTTACTTTTTCTCTCTGCTTGCGATACAGGATATAGGCTTTCGCCACCTCAGAATATCCGCACTGGATCAGCACATTTTCCACGCTGTCCTGAATATCCTCCACAGATACCTGATCTTTTTTTATCTTTTTCTGGAAATCTGCGGTTACCCGTAGTCCCAGCATCTCCATCATATCCGGTGTATACTGTTTTTCCTGTGCCTGGAAAGCTTTCTCGATCGCCTGGGTAATCTTACTCAGCTGAAATGCTGCAACTTCTCCATCACGTTTTATCACATTAAACATTATTCCATCCTCTTTTCCTGTTGCTTTTACAGGCTGTATTTTATACGTTCACCTGCTTTTTGACCCTCTCGCAATTATTCCTTTACGGATGTGTCGATTACTATAGTAGCAAACCAATTATCCTCTGTCAATACAAAAAACTACCATATATTGTGTCTCAATTTCTACTTGCACAATATATGGTATGAACGTTATGTAACCTTATAAAGAGGGAAAAGCACCTTACCATAAGGGTTTGCCCTCTTTTTTCTTCTTTTCTCAGATCTGACTGTAAACCTCCATCGGCACATAAGCCTTCACAGAAATTCCTTCTGCCAGAAATTCTTCCTGCACCACCTGTCCATATTTTCGGATCCTGGCAATACTTCCTGCCTGATCATACGGAACCAGACGTTCAATATAAATCTGTCCTTCCCGCAAAACATCCGCAAGAAGTTCTTTCAGTTCCTCAAGTCCCTGTCCATTCTTTGCCGAAATCTGAAGTACATGATCTGCCTGAAAATCTCTCAGCTGTTCTTTATCCGTACACAGGTCCTGTTTGTTAAACAGAGTGATCATTTTCTTATCCGACACCCCCAGCTGGCGCAATGTATCATAAACTACCTGCATATGTTCATCCATCTGGGGATTGGAAGCGTCTACCACATGGAGGATCATATCTGCATATTTGGCTTCCTCCAATGTACTTTTAAAGGCCTCGATCAGATGATGCGGCAGTTTTCGAATAAATCCTACCGTATCTGTCAGAAGAATCTGCTGTTTGCCCGGAAGATCCAGCGCCCTTGTCGTTGGATCCAGCGTGGCAAATAACTGGTTTTCCTCAAGAACCCCTGCCTGCGTCATTGTATTGAGCAGTGTGGATTTTCCTGCGTTAGTATATCCCACGATTGCCGCCACCTTCACCTGACTCTTATCCCGCTGGCTGCGGATCAGTTCCCTGTGCTTCTGCACCTGCTCCAGCTGTTCTTTCAGCTGACCGATCCGGCTGTGGATCAGTCGACGGTCCATCTCCAGCTTTTTCTCACCCGGGCCACGGGTACCAATGCCACCTCCGAGACGGGACAGCGAGGCACGCATACCGACCAGTCTTGCCGCCCGGTACTTTAATTGTGCAAGTTCTACCTGGATCTTTCCTTCGCTGGTCTTTGCACGCTGCGCAAAGATGTCCAGAATCACCATGGTTCTGTCCATCACCTTACATTCCAGTTCCTGCTCCAGATTATTTAGCTGTGCCGGTGAGAGTTCATCATCACAGATCACACCAGTGGCATCCAAATCATACAACAACTCTTTCAGTTCTTCCAGCTTTCCTTTTCCCAGATAGGTTGCCGGATGAATGGTCTCTCTGCTTTGCATGATCGTCCCAACAGTTACGGCCCCGGCTGTCTCAGCCAGTTCTCTCAGTTCATATAAAGATTGTACGGTATCATCAGACTCATATGTCTGTACGCCTGCCAGAATCACCCGTTCCAGCTGTTCCCCCATCTCATACATGCTTTTTCCTCCTATCTTGTAGAAAGAAACTCGTTCTCCCGAAGAGCCGCCTCATCTTCCGGATACTGTTCCAGATATATCTTCATCTTTTCTTTTGCTGTAGCAAAATCCCGTTTATATTCATAGGCCACAATTTCATTATAAAGCAGACCCTGTTCGTCCTCTTTGGAATTTTCCTTCAGACCCTGTGCGATATTCTCCAGTGCACTATCATATGCACCATCATAAATATCACACATTGCCAGTCCGTTATAGGCCTTGGCACCCTGCTCACTCTTTTGCAGATATTCCTGATACATGGATCTGGCACTTGCCGGATCTTCCATCTCCAGATATACCCGACCCAAAAGCAGCATGGCATCCTCATATCCCTGTTCCATCGCTGTTTTCAATTCATCTCTGGCTGCCTCATAATTTTTTTCATATTCGTAAATTCTTCCTCTGTGATAGCAATCTTCTCCGTCCTGAGGTTCTAACTCCAGAGCCATCTTCAGATAGGCATCACCATCTACTGCCTTGTTGTGATCCACATAAATCTGATAAATATTGATATACAGATTATAATCTTCACAGCCTTCCAGTGCTCTCTGAAAGTCTTTTTCGGCATTTTTATAATCTTCCATGGAAATATATGCCTTTCCTCTCAGAAAGAATGCCTGTTCGTCTTCCCCTGCCTTCAGTATCTCGCTGTACACTTCAATCGCTTTATCTACCTCGCCATAATCCATGCGTGCCTGGGCAAGATAAAACTGTACATCTTTTTTAAATTCCTTATCCGGATCATCCATATTGTTCAGACTTCTCGAAAAAGCAGCAATCGCCTCCGGATAGGCCTTTTCTGAATAATAGGCAATTCCTTCTGCCCGGTAACTTTCTGCCAGTCTGCTGTTTTGATCGATCACCTGCTGAAATTCGTTTACTGCAGTAGTGTAATCTTTTTTTTCCATAGCCGCCCAGCCGCTTTCATAATGTTGTGCCGCATTATTTTTCCCACAGCCGCAGAACACCATCAGCGCACATCCAACCGCCAGTACCTCTTTTCTCATGACAAAATCAGTCCCTCTTTGTCCATCACTTCAATCACGCGCTGTACCATTTCACGACAGATCGCATCTTTTTTCGCTTCTACCATAACACGAATGACCGGTTCAGTGCCACTCTCCCGCACAAGAATTCTTCCGTCTTCTCCTAATTCTTTCTCCACCGAGGCAACTGCCTTCTTTACTTCTTCGTTGTTTCTTGCAGCTGTTTTATTGGCAACACGAACATTTTCCAGAAGCTGAGGATAAATGGAAACTTCTGATGCAAGAGTATTTAATAACTGTTTTTTTTCAATAATAACTTCCATCAGCATCAAAGATGTCAGGATACCATCTCCGGTAGTAGCATGTTTACTGAAAATAATATGTCCGGACTGTTCACCGCCGAGACTGTGTCCGTTTGCCATCATGTTTTCACAGACATATTTATCTCCTACTGCTGTTTTTTCGTACCGGATACCTTCCCTGTCACAGGCTTTATAAAGACCAAGGTTGGACATAATCGTAGTGACGATCGTATTATTTTCCAGTTTTCCGGTCTCTTTCATATATTTTCCACAGATATACAGGATCAGATCTCCGTCGACTACATTTCCCAGATGATCCACAGCGATACACCGATCCGCATCTCCGTCATATGCAAATCCCACATCCAGATGTTTTTCTTTGACAAATTGCTGCAGCACTTCGATATGCGTTGATCCGCAGTTCGTATTGATGTTCGTTCCATCCGGCTCATTATTGATGACATAGGTTTTTGCTCCCAGTGCATCAAACACACTCTTGGCTACAGAGGAAGCACTTCCATTAGAACAGTCCAGTCCTACTCTGTAGTTTTTGAACGAACGGGTAGGAATGGAAATCAGATAACCGATGTACCGGTTTCGTCCGGCCGCAAAATCCACCGTCCGACCAATCTTTTCTTTTGTTGCAAACGGAATCTTCGGAACATCATCATCAATATATCCTTCAATCATAGCTTCCACTTCCGCATCCATCTTTTGCCCGTTTCCGCCAATGATCTTGATGCCGTTATCATAAAATGGATTGTGACTGGCAGAAATCATAATTCCACAGTCAAAATTTTCCGTCCGCACTACATAGGAAACGCTTGGTGTGGTGGTTACATGAAGCAGATACGCATCCGCACCGGAAGCAGTCAGTCCTGCAACCAGAGAATACTCAAACATGTAGCTGCTTCTTCTTGTATCTTTTCCGATCACAATCTGTGCTTTGTGTTCTCTTCCGTAATACCATCCAAGGAATCTTCCTACTTTATAAGCATGTTCCACAGTCAGATCCACATTCGCTTCTCCACGAAAGCCATCGGTACCAAAATATTTTCCCATGATGTTTCCTCCGATCCTTTTATTTACATATTTTGTTTATTGGTTCATTTTTGCCAGCTTGGCTGTCTGGTCTGCTGCGATCAGGCTGTCAATGATCTCATCAAGATCACCATTTAAGATTGTATCCAGACGATGCAGGGTCAGTTTGATTCTGTGATCTGTCACACGGCCCTGCGGAAAGTTATAGGTACGGATCTTCTCGGAACGGTCTCCCGTACCTACCTGGCTTCTTCTTGCTTCCGCTTCTTCGTCATGACGTTTCTGCAACTCCATATCATACAGACGGGAGCGCAGAACACGCAGTGCCTTATCTCTGTTTTTGAGCTGTGATTTTTCATCCTGGCAGGAAATTACAATACCGGTCGGGATATGAGTCAGACGTACCGCGGAGTCTGTGGTGTTGACACACTGTCCACCGTTACCGGATGCACGGAATACATCAAACTTACAGTCATTCAGATCCAGCTGGAAATCAATTTCTTCTGCTTCCGGCATGATTGCTACAGTAATCGTAGAAGTATGGATACGTCCACCGGACTCTGTCTCCGGTACACGCTGTACACGGTGCACACCACTTTCGTACTTCAGACGGGAATATGCTCCTGCACCATTGATCATAAAAGTAACTTCCTTGAAACCGCCGATCCCGTTTTCATTCAGAGACATCAGCTCGGTTTTCCATCTGCGGGACTCTGCATATTTTACATACATACGATAGATTTCAGCGGCAAATAAAGCAGCCTCGTCACCACCAGCGCCGGCGCGTATCTCAACGATAACATTTTTACTGTCATTCGGATCTTTAGGCAGCAACAGGATCTTCAGTTCTGTCTCCAGTTCTTCAATTCTGCTTTTTGCATCTGCCAGCTCTTCTTTCAGCATCTCACGCATCTCTTCGTCAGATTCTTCATCCAGCATCATCAGACTCTCTTCCACCGTCTGCTGACACGCTTTATATTCTTTGTATGCATCCACAATTGGCTGCAGTTCGCTCTGTTCCTTCATCAGCTTCTGAAAACGTGCAGGATCATTTGCAACTCCCGGCTCGTTTAATTCACTTAAAATTTCTTCCAGACGAACCAGCAGATCTTCTAATTTATCAAACATTTCTCTTCCTCCTGGTATATTTCGTAACTGTTCAGTACCTTCACAGTTACGATTCAAAATGCATTCCAATTATTATTTTTCTGTCCAATGGCTACCCGGTCAAGTCCTGCCAGATCTTTGATGATCTTTACCTGTCCATAGCCGGCTTCTGTCATCATCTCTTTCAGTGCCTCTCCCTGATCATATCCGATCTCAAAGCAGAGCCATCCTCCCTGTTCCAGATATTCACCTGCCTGCGCCACAATTTTCCGGTAAAAATATAACCCGTCTTCCATTCCGTCAAGTGCCAGTATCGGCTCATGCTCCCGTACCTCCGGCATCAGTCCCTCCAGTTCTTTCGTGGCAATATACGGTGGATTCGACACGATCACATCATAAACTCCCTCAACATCCGAAAACAGATCACTCTCTCTGAAATCCGCTGTGAGTCCCATCCTGTTTCTGTTTGCAATTGCAACCTGCAGTGCATCTTTGGAAATATCTACACCTGTTGCCGCGCTGATCCTGCCCTTACATTCTTCCAGCAAGCTCAGCAAAATACAGCCGCTTCCGGTACATACATCTAATAACCGACATCCCGGCATAATATGTTTTATTGTCTCCTCCACCAGAACTTCCGTATCAAATCGTGGAATCAGCACACTGGAATTAACCAGAAATTCATACCCCATAAACCAGGCTTTTCCGGTCAGATATTGTACCGGAATCCGTTTTGCCCGGTCCCGGATCATCTCTTCATATCTTTTTTGTACATCCGGATCTATTTTATCAGTTCCATGAAGAAAATAATAGCTTTTTTCTATTCCGAAGACTTCTTCCATCAACATCCATGCATCCTGTCCGCTGTCCGGTACTTCGGCTTTCTCCAATGTTTCGCTTCCCCATGAAAGCAATTGTCTCAACGTACTCATGACTTTTCTCCGTATTGTTCCGGAAAGTTCTCTTTCAGATAACTTCTCCAGTCAAATACCGCTTCTACCGCTGCGATAGCAACCTCTGCCATCTCCGGTTCCGGCTCTCTCGTTGTCAGATGCTGTAACATCAGCCCCGGTTTACTCAACAATGCTACAATTTTGTTATCACTTTTTCCTGCCAGCCGGATGATCTCATAAGATACTCCGGCGATAACCGGCATCAGAAGCAGACGGATCACTACCCGCAGTACCGGTGAAGACACCCGGATAAACAAAAAGAAAATAATGCTGACGATCATGACAAACAGCAAAAAGCTGGTTCCGCAGCGTTTGTGTTCTCTGGAACTTTTCATTACATTTTCCACATTCAGTTCCAGTCCGTGTTCCACACAGTTAATACACTTATGTTCCGCTCCGTGATACATAAATACTCTCTGAATATCTTTCATTCTGGAAATCAGCACCAGATAACCGAGAAACAGAATCATGCGTACACATGCTTCTGCAACAGCGATCACGCCTTCCGACGTCGTCACATTCCGAAGAAAGCCTGCCAGGAAATACGGCAGCATGATAAACAGGGCTATGGAAAATATCACAGAAAATGTCATTGTCCCATACATCAGCCATTTTTCTTCTTTTTCTTTCTGTTCTTCTCAGCATTCTTTTCTTCTTTTATATATGGTTCCATCTGTTTGAACCAGACATGCTGCCACTTCCGTATCCTCTTGCTGAAATAAAGCCCCGCTCCAGCCTGCCTGGAACAACTCATATACTTCATTATTCCCTACCTGCAAGTATCCTCTTCCTGTTTGTGTAATCTGGCAGGCGTCCATGTTATGAAGCATATCCATGCTATCTTCCCTTTCCTGCACTTTAAGACAAATTCGGAATCTTGAATTACTCCATATCTTATCGTCAACAACACCTCCTGGTTTTTGAGTTGCCAGCAGCAAATGAACACCTAAGCTCCTCCCTACTTGAGCAACACTAATTAATTCCTGCATAAATTCCGGCTCCGCCTTTTTTAATTCGGCAAACTCATCAATAATAATCAGTAAATGAGGAATTGGTTCGTTTACACTTCCCGAATTAAACAACCTTGTATAATCATTAATGTTATTTACCTTACATTCTTTAAATATTCTTTGCCTTCGTTTATTTTCACTTTTTTATTGATACCATTGCTCTATATGCCTGCCCATCTGATAAATTCGATATTTTTTCCTGAAATATGTGGTAATTCAGAAAATAGCGCTGACATCCCCTCTCCTTTATAATCAATTAACAAAAAGCACACCGCTTCCGGACTAAAATTCACTGCCATGGATAAAATAAATGTCTGAAGTACTTCACTTTTCCCTGAACCTGTCGTTCCAGCCAATAAACCATGCGGTCCATGATATCGCTCATGTATATCTAAATAAAAAGGTTCATCTCCCGCTTTTTTACCTATTTCATAGAAGTTCTGTTCTACCGTAGTTATCCTTTCGCCAACATCAATAGGAGTAAAAGCGTTTACATGATCAAACCCCATAATTAGCATATCGTCTGGGACTGATATTCCAAGTTCATCACAGCAAT
>ENA-OQHF01000816-OQHF01000816.1-human-gut-metagenome-genome-assembly--contig:-NODE-816-length-17832-cov-15.317199_pt1 | contig 17832 bp, 10 predicted proteins | sample MGYA00242559_ERZ504709 | MGnify/ENA primary metagenome ERZ504709 (study PRJEB26092, sample SAMD00036203) | human gut metagenome | host: Homo sapiens | study: EMG produced TPA metagenomics assembly of... | reverse complement strand
TGATGACTTATCTGGAAGACGGTCATTGCAGTTTGTCCAATAATCTTAGCGAGAATGCAATCAGGCCATTCACTGTCGGCCGGAAGAACTGGCTGTTCAGTGCCAGTCCGAAAGGAGCTGCCTCCAGCGCTATTGTGTATACAATGGTTGAGATGGCAAAAGCGAATGATCTGAACACCTATAAATATCTGACATATCTCTTATCACAGCGGCCAGACGATAAAATGTCAGATGAACAGTTGGAACAGCTTGCCCCATGGAGCGAGACTGCGAAAACGAACTGTCAAAACTAAACTGGAGTAAAACGCTTGCATCTATCATTTTGGTGCAAGCGTAATTCATGAGTAATGTAGCAATATTTTGCGCTTACCATTAATCGCAAATGGAGCACTTTGAATAAAAAAACGTTAAAAATTTTTCATCCTTTGTGCATTATATTTTTAAGTTTAATAGCGTATAATATCACACTTGATGAGAAAGATTATCAGCGAAAAATATTGAAGATATCAAATTTTGATATTTTTTTTGATATAAACTAAGACCTCGCAGGGTTTAGATTAGAGGGATAACGATGCAACTGAAAAATTCGACAGATTACGCAATTAGAATTGTATGTTACTTAGCGGCACAGGAACGGATGGTATCTACATCAGAATTGTCACGGAAGCTAAATGTTTCTGCTAATTATGTTCCTAAAATAGCAAAAAAACTGAAAGATGCAAAAATAGTCAATGCCTGTGAAGGTATAAATGGTGGCTATATGCTGGCAAAACAACCGGAGAACATTTCTTTAATGGATATTATATCGTGTGTAGAGGAAACAATGGCAATTAATCGTTGTTTGGAAGAAGATCGTTTTTGTCCCAGAAATTTAGAAGATACCTGCAAGATACATAAAATATTGTTGAGTTTGCAGAATACATACAATAATAAATTAGAGAGCGTAAAGGTTTCAGACGTTATCCGTCCTGGAGAAGATGAATATTTTGGACGATTTTATGTTGTATTAAAACTGAACTTGAAAGAAAAAAGCTACGAGTGTGTATATTCACATATCCGTGAAGTGTATGAGAAAGTAAGGAAAACAAAAAGTTATGAAGAGTTCATAAATCAATATATAGAAAGATATGTGTATACTTCTGATAAAAAAATGGTTCATGACTTCTTATCAAGTGAAGGATTAGAAGAAAGACTAGTTGATGGATGTATGGAAAAAGATCTTCCGTATCGCAGAATTACTGGAAAAGATAAGAATGCATATGTTTGGATGGAAGCAAAAAAATATATAGATGCAAATGAGAATACTGCAATTATTACCTTACATAATGAGAAGATTGTCCAGAACACAGTTATAAGGATGGAACAGGAACTCGTAAAGAAAGAACAGGATATGGCAAAGCAGTATTGGGATATGGTATCACTTTTAACTACTGTATTGAATCATAATCAGTTAGTTGAATCAGGGTATCAAGACGATATCAGCTTCTATACGAAACAGGTATATCTTCAATTGCAGAAGAATTATCCGGAATATGGAATTACGGATGAAGAAATTGCTTCAGTAGCCCATTTGGCACCGATTCATGATATTGGAAAGATAAAAGTACCAATTGAAATTTTGAATAAAAATGGAAAGTTGACAGATGAAGAAATGAATGTAGTAAAACAACATCCATTAGTAGGTGCAGCGATGACCCAGAGATTCCCAGAGGGGATAACAACGGAAAAGCTGAACAAATATAGCTATGAAATATGCAGACACCACCATGAAAGATATGATGGATCAGGATATCCAGACGGTTTAAAAGGGAATGCGATTCCGATGTGCGCACAGGTCGTTGGGATTGTTGATGCTTACGATGCATTGATCAATGATCGTCCATACAAAAGAAAATATGAACCAGAAGAGGCGATACGGATGATTTCAAATGGTGAATGCGGAGCGTTTTCTAAAAAACTGATCCAGTGCTTGACGGCGGCAGCAAAGCAGCCAGAGTGGTTAAAAGTAACAAAAAGTCAAGCATGACAGAAGATTTGAGGCGATTTTATGAACAAGAAATTGAGTGTTTTAAGACGAATTACAGCAGTTGTTCTGTGTGTTACATTATTATCTTCGCAAGTCGTAGTTGCGAATGCTGAAGATTCAGAAAGAATGAATGTGCAGACCAATAGTGAAATTACAGATATATCGGAACAGGATGGTTTCAGCAGTGATACATCTGAAATATCTGATATCACGGAAAGTGATATTCCTGATTCTTTTGAAGGAGAATCAGAGCCAAATACAGATATTAGTTCTGAAGTAACAGAGGAATTTGGTAATTCTGAAGATCAAGGATTTACAGATGGAGAAGAAACAATTATCGAGGATGAAAACACCTCAGATACTTTGGAAGAAGCAAATCCAGATTATGAAGATGGAAAAATATGTATCTACAATTACCAGCAACTTCTGCAAATCGGTACAGGAACACAGATGTTTTCCGGAGACAAAGATGGAAATGTTGGTGAAGGGGATAAGGTTCTTGCAGATGGTGCAGAACTTACCTATGCATCAGACGCTTCCTATTGTTTGATGAATGATATTCCAATAGATAATGAAAATGTCTGGAACTTCCCATCAGATTTTACAGGTAGCATCACTTCATCATCAGAGCGCACGGGCAACACAGTATATGATTCAGTGACTGATACGATTTATGTGTATAACCGATACCAGCTTGAATTGATGAAAGGGGAATCTTCAGACAGCGAACCTGTAATGAGCGAGGATTATATTGCTGAAAAAGTTGGAATGGGACAGGTTTTTACACTGGAAGATGGTTCCTATCTTACTTACAGCAAAACACATAATTATGTGCTTGCTTCTTCATTTACAACAGAAACACCGGAGCTTCTTGCAAATAAGGCTGGGACAGAGGAGACAACTCAGGATATTACTAGCGCATATCCGTCCGACTATGAAGGAAGAAATTATTTCGGTCAGGTGGTAAAAAAGATTGGTGATAAAAATTATATTCTGATTGGAAATGAAACACAGCTTCGGGCAATCGGAACAGATACGGATGTGACAGAGCCAATCTGGCGAGTGTATGAAACAAGAGAGAAAAAGCCGGGAATACTTGGGGGCGCACTGAGTGGATATACAGCCTGGAAACCAGCAGCTGATACACAGACATACAAAACAGAACTGTATTATCCGGGTGATGCGGATATTGTAAAGTTTAATGATACATATAATTGGTCTGGAAAAGAATTGTATGGAAATAAAAAAGGTGACCATAAGCTGGGAGAAACAGAATATCTGGATAATTCATCCTTGGATATAGCTGGCACAACAGCTACAAAGCGTTATGTATATGTGAGCAGTACTATTCAGGAGTCAGCCGATATGACGGTAACTGCGACAGACAGTACTGCCAGTGCTTCCGAAGCGGCATCTGTTGAAGCAGGTGCAACTGTAAAAGACAGAGATTTGATTGATATGACTCCGGTAGAAAGTGAGGAAGTAGCTGAGTCAGAAAGTGATGATATAGATGCTTTTACAAGTGATGGTGACGAAAGTGATTTTACTGATGATACAACTCCGGAAAGTATAACGGTTGACGAGAATAAAACTTACATCCTTACCTATGATACATCCAAAAGTAGCAATACCAATATTGCAGGATCTGGATATAAATACAGTAAGGATGCGAATTATATTATCTTTCGTGATATTGATCTTTCCAAAGAAGGGACTAATTCTAATGGGAAAGATGATAACTGGACTCCTATAAAGAACTTCCAGGGAAATATGGAAGGCCGCAAGGGAATGACAGAAGGTGCTAATGTCAAAATCAGTAATGTAAAGATGGTACAGGACACAGCAATTAATCAGAGTGCTTATTCAAATGGAAGTAGCTCGGACACGGAATATGGTGTTGGATTTTTCAGAAGTTTATCGACCCCATATGACAGTTCATTACAGATTTCATCAAAACAGGTTGTCGTAAAAAATCTTACCTTATCAGGAGTTTCTGTATCAACGACAACGAATTCTATTAAAAAAGATTTTAGTTTGCTTGGTGTAGTGTTGACCAGAGTTTTAAAAATCCTGGGATTATCAAGTGGGTTGGAAAAGGATCCAAAATCTTTTTCAACAGGAGCTTTTGCCGGTGTTGTAAAAGGAAACGTACAAATATCAGACTGTCATGTAGAAGGATTATCAGGAGTGTCTAATGCAAACAGCTGGACAGGTGGTTTTGTCGGGTACATTTCAGGTATTACAAAATATGAAGCCCTTTCAGGAGTGCTTAAAGGAGTAACGGACGCACTTAGTACTTTATTAAACTTGATTCCAGTATTAGGTCTTGGGGATCTGATTACAACGCTTTTGAATGGAGGCGTTCTAAGTGTTGGAAACCTGATTCCAATTGGCTATGTGAATCCGGTGTTCAGCAATTGTTCAGTATCTGGCAATGATACGATATCTGGGCAGAATTATACAGGTGGATTTGCTGGTGAAACAATAGGTGCTGTAATGACTGGATGTTCAGTTAATGGTACTGAGAGTGTTAATGGTACAGATTACTCAGGAGGATTTATTGGTCGTGCTTCCAATGCAGTTGTTGCAGGTGCACTGGATCATCTGGGAATCCAAATAGCTGATTTCCCGGTCAATACAGTAATGCTTGGATGTAGCATTAATGGCAGTGCAAATGTATCTGCGACAGGAAGCTCTGGTAAGGAAAGTGGTTATGCAGGTGGATTTATAGGAGAAATGCGTAACAGTTATGCCGTGAACTGCAGTATTTCTTCTCTTGGTACAGTGTCCGGAAAAGATTATACCGGAGGATTTGCCGGCTTAGCAACCCTTGGTGCTGTTACATCTATTGATGAAAATAAAGGTCTTCTTGATCTTGTGAAAAAACTTCTTACAGGTTTGTTGAACGGTAATATTACGGATATGGATATTTTGAACCTGGTGGGACTTCGCCCTTCTGTTATAAGCGGATGTACCATTGACGGAAGTACGATATCCTTAGATGCCAGTGGCAAATATGCCGGCGGACTTGTAGGATATGCCGGAGCTGTTCAGGTTTCTAATACTTCAGAACTTGCAGATGGTTCAAAATCAACTACAAAAGCTTTGAATCGTATGCTTGCAAAAAACAGTATTTCTTACAGTTTTAATGAGCATTCTAATAGTATTACTGCATCAGAAAGCATGTCTGTTTCAGCAACAGAGAATGCTGGAGGAATCTTAGGTTACGCTAAAATGACCAGTGTCAGTGATGTCCTTGGCGGAACAGTTACAGCAGCAGACTACATGCGTTTTGAATGTAAAGATTGTTCCGTAAACGGAGGCTCTTTGGGACTTACAGTTACTGCGTCAAATCAGGAGAATGGTCGTGCCGGAGGTGCTATCGGTTATGGAACAGGTGGAGAAGTAAGGAAAACATCCGTCACAAATCTGAATTCTGTAACGGCTGGAAAGTGTGCAGGAGGATTTGCCGGATATTTCGGAAGTGGTACTCTTGCTAATGTTGGTGGTATTAAACTTCTTGGATTACCGCTTTTGAAAATTGACAGCCTTCTTTCTGTAGGGCAGATGATTGAGACGTTTACAGTTGACAGCACTGTTTCAGGTGTTTCGTCAGGATATAGTGTGTCTACTGGCAATGAGAAAGGTTATAGTGGTGGCTTTATTGGAGAATGCATTAGTGGACGAGCAAGGGACACTAAGATCAGCAACCTGAAAACTGTTACTGCATCTGCAACATCAGGAAAAGCCGGAGGCTTTGCAGGTTTTGCTAAAGCCGGAGATGCATTAAGTGCTGGAGATTCCACTACATCAAAACTGACAGGAATTGAATTAGAGAATCTGCTTGGAGTTGTCAGTGCCCTGAGACCGGAGTTCAATAATACTTCTATTGCCTATGTTTCGAATGGTTCTGACCCTCAGGTATCCGCTGATATGGCGGGCGGCTTTGTGGGAGACGGACAGGCAGTAGATATCAACTATGGAAACAACAATTCCGGATTCAAAGCAGACACGAATAGTGAGGATGGAACAACCGAAGGTGAGGCTGGTGCGATTGCAACAACAAATATTACCGGACTCTCTTATATAAAGGGAACCAGCTATGCCGGTGGTTTTGCAGGAAGGCTGATGCCTGGTGATGTGGCACAGACAGGTTCTATTAAGTTACTGGGCCTCTTAAATGTAAATCAGCTTCTCAGTGTTATGGATGTGGCTTATCCGAGAATTTCCGACTCTTCTATTGAGGGAGACAGCTTAGTTGTAACAGCATCCGGAAAAAATGATGATGTGGCTCTTGGAGATGCCGGGGGTTATATCGGTAATGGAAAAGCAGTCATGGTTAAGAATTCTGATGTGACCAATGTAAAAGAAGTCACAGCACCATATCATGCCGGTGGCTATATCGGAATTATGCGCTCCGGAAGTGCAGCGGAGGCAGGAGATGCCACAGGAGATTTTTTGAATAGTGTCCTTGGTAAGATCCTGAGTCTGAAAGAGCTGGCAAGTGTCCTTCAGGCGGCATCCAGCAAAATTACGAATTGCAAAGTTGCTGGTACCGCAGATGGTTTGACAGTTACGGCTGACAGCGGATTTGAAAACGCAGAAGGCTATGCAGGTGGCTTCGTTGGAGAGATGCAGAGCGGTCATGTAGATAATTCAGCAAATGCTGTTGATTCCGGAAAAGGAACGGCAGTAGAAAATCTTCTGAAAGTAGAAGGCCTTCGTTATGCCGGAGGGTTCGGAGGTCTTGTAAAAGCTGGAGCAGTTGCAGAGATTGGAGCTAAATCATCAATTCTTACAAAACTGGTTGATCTGACAGGATTACTATCCCTGGTCAATGCTTTTGTTCCGGTGATCAGTAATGCCAGTGTTAATTCTGTAGAAAAAGGGTTTACTGTTACCGTTACAGGTACTCTTGAAAAAGACAGCACCAACGATGCGGATGCCGGAAGTGCCGGAGGCTTTATCGGATGCGGAACTGGTGTACAGATCAGCAATTCCGATGTAAATAAATTGCAGCATACAGGTGTCAGTGAGCCAAAGAATCTGCAGCAGGAAGATGGTAGCAGTTATTACGGAAGCGACAGTGCATATGCGGTAAATGGTTATCGTTATGCCGGCGGCTATATTGGGAAAGCTGCTATGGGAAGTACGGCGGCTATCGGAGGTGCAAGCGTTCTGGATAAGGTACTTTCTGCCTCAAATCTGTTATCAGCGTTGACCGTAGTTGCATCTATCATAGACAGCTCAGATGTTTACGGAGCAACAGGCGGATTTAATGTTCTTGCAACAGATGGAGATGGTGATACCGGAAAAGCCGGTGGATATGCAGGAGAACTTCTTGGAGTTCAGATTCAGAATAGTAATTCTTATAATTTTGCACATATCATAGGGCGTGAAAGTGCCGGTGGATATGTTGGAACCATGGAGCCGGGGAGTGCGGCAGATGTGGTAGATGGATTAAGTGCTCTTGGAGGACTGATCAAGGCAGATAATCTTTTTGGCGTTTTACAGGCATTTGTTCCTGTGATCAAAAACAGTGAAACAACCTGTGTACCTTGTGGAGGTGCTGTGAGGGCTCAGGCTGAAAGTGATGACAGCATTTACCGTGGACTTGCAGGAGGATATGCAGGTTACAACTATGGCGGTCAGATCTGGGGAAACAATACGGATAACTGGAAAGGCTCTACATATGCAGGAACCGTAAGAGAATGTGCGGCCTATCGTATCCGTTCCGTATATGGAACGGAATATGCCGGAGGTTATACAGGACTGATGCGGTGTGCGAATGTTGCAGATACAGGAAGTCTGAAGGTTTTATTTGGTCTTATCAAACTAGATAATCCGCTGACGCTTCTTCAGGCGGTGTATCCGACAGAAAAGAATACAGCTGTTTATGGACCGCTTCGTGGACTGGATACGGATACCTGGAACAAATGGGTTGGTGCTGTCGGTTCTTATGGAAGTTACGGTAATAAATTACAGGCACTTGGTGAAGTCAATGATCAAGAACAGTTAAATGAGATCATTTCTCAGTATGCATATGGATACGCAGTCACAGCAGGAAGGAGCATTCTGGCAAGTAAAGCAACACAGGGCGGTTCTGCCGGAGGCTATGTAGGCCGTATGGAAGGCGGTACCATAACAAATGGAACTGCAACAGATCTTCAGTTGGCAGAGGCTTATAGAAGCAGTGGTGGATTTGCTGGTGAGATGCTCACAGGTTCTGTGGCAAACACAGGTGGAGTTTCACTGGAAGACCTTAAGATTATAGGTGCAGACAGCCTGGCAGCATTAAAAACCTTTGTGCCAGTCGTGAAACAGTCCCATGTGGAAGGATATCGTTCCGGAGCAAGGATCAAAGCAACCGGTATTGCAGACAAAGATCCGGCAGGATTTGCCGGAGGCTATGTGGGAAGAATGATCGGCGGCCAAATCTGGGGAGATGAAACTTCCTCCTGCAGTATCACAAATTTAAGGCGTGTAGATGGAACTTCCTATGTAGGCGGTTTTGCCGGAAAAGTAGATTCGGGTAGTGTGGCAGCTATTGATACAGCTACAAAACAGGGACTTTTGAATAAACTTCTGGATGTTCTTATGGTAAATGCTCCGGCAGAGCTGATTAAGGTTCTGAATGCTACTGTTTCCACCATCCGCTGTGCATCTGTGTCAGCCTGGGATGACTGGGGCGTGATCGTAAACGGAACCTATCAAAATGGAAACAATACAGGGTATGCAAAAGCAGCTGGAGGATTCACAGGAAGTCTTTGTGGAGCAGTTCTTGGCGAGAAGGATAAACCGGAAAGCGGAATCCGTGCAGACAAGATTCGCTCTGTAGTAGCCGGTGAATATGCCGGAGGATGCTTCGGTATTGCGGATGTTTCCGGTGCTGCAAATATTAGTGCCAATGGTGAGACCTCTGTCTTACAGTATCTTTTAAAGCTTGGAAAAACCGATGTGCTGGATGCATTCCGAAGCTATGTATATTACGGAAATGTCACAGGAAGCCCAGATGCAGGGCTTGGCGTCAGTGCTAACACAGTAACAGATGCAGGACAGAATAATCAGGTTACATACAGCGGAACAGCTGGAGGATTTGGTGGTTCACTGTTAAATGGATCTGTCAAAAACAGCACTGTAACAGGATTAAATTATGTAACTGGACTGAACAGCGTAGGTGGCTTTGTAGGATACTCCGGAAAAAGCGGAGTTATAAAAATGGAGAAGCTGGATGTGCTGGGAGATAAATTTGGACAGCTTCTTGGCGGTGCCCTCGGCGTTTTGGATATTTTTGGTTCCCACATAGATGACAGTAGCGTGACAGGAGTACCTGGTGGTTATACCGTTTTGAGTAAAGGCGGACAGGAGCAGATTGCAGGAGGATTTATTGGTTACGCAAATCTTGCCAGAATGTCAGGTTGTAGTGCCGGAGATGCCAAAAATCAGGAAAATAGTCTGAAACTGGTAGAATCCGGTGGAACAGCCGGAGGCTTTGCCGGAAGAACAAGCTTTGCCTATCTTGCAGATGTAAAACTGGATTCCACAGTGGTGGATGCATTATTCGTAGTTCTGGATCAGCTTGTAAGGGCATTGTATTTGGATAAGATTCAGGATTCCGACTTGTTGCATATTAATCTTGGAATTGTGAAGGTTGATGCACTGTACGATGGAAATCTCATCCATGTGAATCTGCTTGGACTGGATATTTCTGTTGGGCTATCTAAAAAGTCTGATGATAACAATCAGCAGACAGATTTTGCAATCATTAAGATCGGAGATTCCTCTATTAAGCTTCCATGTGACAAAAACGGAATCATAACGAAAGATAATGATGTAAAGTCCAACATCAGTGTCAACCTGATTAAGGCAAACAGGACAAAAATTACAGACAGCAATGTATATGGAATCAATACGGGATACGATGTCTATGCCGGCGGAGCAGGAAATGATGCGGATGGTTCTGCAAATGATGGACGAAGCGGAGGTTTTGTTGGATACAACGATGAAGGACTGCTGAAGAATAACAATATATACTACTGTGATGTGGTCCGTGGAACATCTAAGCTGGTGGGACCATTCAGTGGAAAAAGTGATTTGGACTCTGTATATGACTTTAATACAAAAGCAGGTGTAGAAGGTGAGAATAACAATTATCGTATTTACCGAAAACCGGCGATTAGTTTTGATGAGATCAAAAAGAATTCGAAACTTCTGACAGATACGTTCAGTCAGGAAAATGGATGGAGCATCTTCTCAGTAAAACATGTCGTGCAGGTAGATGAGTATAACACATTGCAGAATGCAGTTATGGCAACAAAAGATTCTTCTGAAACAGCAGATCTGAATGCTTATGTATCAGATGCAAAAGCCGTTCTGATGTCAGATACCAAAACGACAGTAAATACAGGTGATAGCACATCACCGGAACCATCAGATGCACAGGATCCATGTGATGAATATATAAATCTGACCATTAATAAGGTATGGAAAGATTTCCGGAATATGGACAACATCAGACCAGACACTATTAAGATTACAATTTCCAGAAGCTGGACGGATGCAGAAGGAACAAAACATACAGAAGTCGTGCCAAACTATGAAAACTATGAAATAAAAGGTGATATCTCAAAATCTACATGGCAGAAAGTGATTGAAACTCTTCCAGCCTACATAAAAGATGATGCAGGAACTCCGCATTATTACAAATATTCTGTTACGGAAACTGAAATAAAAGGATATACAACTACAATCGAAACTTCTAAAGATGGATTTACCTTCACGATTATCAACCGGCATTTTGCACTGCTTCCGGATACCGGCGGCGAGGGCATTATGATGTTTATCATAGCAGGTGGCCTGTTGTTAGCGTTCCTGCTTTATACCGGACGCAGAAGGAAACGGAAACAGACGATGTAGGAAAGGGGGAGCAGGGGCATGAGAGAGATATGGCTGCGTGGGGAACTTCCACCGTAAAGGCTGAAAGAATTCCGAGCGAACCAATAAAAAATCAAAAGAAAGTGAGAAGAGGAATATGAAGAAATTAGTATCAAGATTTATGGCAGTTCTGATGGCAATGACCATGATACTGTCCATGAGCATGACTGCATTTGCAGCAGAGGATGCAACAAGGTTAACAGGTACTGGTAAACTGACAGTCAACAATACAGTAGAAGGAAAGACTCTGGATCTGTATCAGATTTTTACAGCAACAAAAAATGAAGCGGGCAATGTAGCATACACATTAAATCCTGAATATGAAGGATTCTTTAAGGCAAATGTAAATGGAGCTTCTGCATTAACAGGCGCAGCATTAAGTGAAAAAGCTTATGAATATGTTAAAACACAGGTTGGCGAAGATGGAAAGAACGGTGTAAATTTTGCAAAAGCAATGCTTACATGGATTCTTTCAAATACTAGCACTGTAGATGCTACTCATAAAACTGTAACCACAGCAACTGGTTCTACAGAAATTGCTAATCTGGCATATGGATACTATGTAGTTTATCCATTAGGTGCAACAGATACCTCAGCAGCACCTGGAACTGGTCAGGATTATACATCCGTAGCATCTTTAGTTAGCGTAACAGATACTAATGCTACAGTTAACATGAAGAGTAATTACCCGACAGTAGACAAGAAAATTATTCCAGCACAGAGTGGAAGTGGACTTACAGTTGGTGCTATTGTGAATCCTTCATGGGAAGGCAATCACCAGATGGAATTAGATGACGAAAATGAGTCTGAGGACACCATTGCACCACATGGTGCAGCGGATGAAAAGAAAGCTGGGGATTTTGCGATTGGTGACACCGTTACTTACCAGCTGACTTCTAAAGTACCGGATATGACAGGATATAATTCTTATACTTTTAAATTTACCGATACATTATCAAAAGGACTAGACTTAAAAGCAATTCTGTCTGTAAAGGTTGGAGATACAGAACTCAAAGCAGGTAAAACAGGAGATAACACATACTTACCGACATATACGACAAATGACAATGGAACACATACACTAACTATTAGCTTTAATGACTTTTATAACAACTTTAAGAATCGTACAGGCGAGACAATCACAGTTGTTTATACTGCAACTTTAAACAAAGATGCTGTTATCGGTATGAATCCAAATACCAACAAGGCGGTTGTTGAGTACAGTAATGATCCGAAGTCAGGTGGAACAGGTAAATCTGAGCCAAGCATCGTAGATGTACATACCTTTGATTTCACAATCTTCAAATATTATTTAAATGGTGCGGATAAGACTGGACTTGCAAAGGCAGAATTCGAGCTTTACAAAGCAAATGGTGAAGTAGCTGGAGACAAGGTTAACATTAAAAAAGTAACTGATGGTGTTGGATACCGTGTGGCAACACCTGAGGAAGCTGCAACAGAAGGTTTCCAACCCGATGTAATCGTATCTGGTACCGACGGTAGAGTTCTTGTAAAAGGTCTTGATGCCGGAACTTACTACTTAAGAGAGACAAAAGCTCCGGACGGATACAACAAGCTTCTCAGCGATATCAAGGTTGAGATCAAACCAGTATATGATGAAACAACTGGCAAACTGACAAGCTATTCAGTTGATTACACATACAATGGAACTAAAACAACAGGTACAGAAATTAAAGATACAACAACTTCCCCAGAAGTAGCTGTAGAAAACAAGACAGGTGCACAGCTTCCATCTACTGGTAGCAAGGGTGCCCTTATGGTAACACTGGCTGGTATTGTTCTTTTCGGTGTATTAACAGCAAGCAAAGCTTTTGGCAAAAAGAAAGCAAAAAACTAAGACATTCTGAAGTTTAAGAATGGATAAAAAGACAGTTCATCTTCCCGGTATTGTACCGGGAGGATGTCTGCTTTTTCTGAAATGTCCAGTGTGGACTGGGTATTTCAGAAGAAACAGACGAAAAGGTGAAAGGTATTATGAAGAAAGTAGTAAAAATACTAAGAGGAATCGGATATCTGGCGGCATTTTCTTTAATCCTGTATCCGATAGTGAGCAATTACATCAATCAGATGAACAGCACAACGATTGCTACAGATTATGAACAGGAAGTTTCTCGTCTGTCGGAAGAACAGGAAAATGCAATGATCAAGCAGGCACAGGACTACAACGAAAGCCTGATCGGAATTGGTTCCATAGCAGATCCATTTTCAGAAAGTAATGAAAACCAGACAGAAGATGATGAGTATAACAAACTTTTGAAAATTGATGATACTGGAATGATGGGATATATTGATATTCCAAAGCTTGATGTTGTTCTTCCGGTTTATCATGGAACATCCGAAAAAGTACTGCAGTCAGGTGTAGGACATCTGAAAAACACCTCGCTTCCGGTAGGCGGTGAGAGCTGTCATGCGGTATTATCCGGACACCGTGGACTTGCAAATGCCAAGATATTTACCGACCTGAACAAGATGGAGGTTGGAGATGTATTTTATATTAAAGTTCTTCATCATACCTTTGCTTATCAGGTGGATCAGATTCTGACAGTATTGCCATCAGATACAGATTCTTTACAGATTGAAAAGGGCAAGGATTATGTAACACTGGTCACATGCACTCCTTATGCAGTTAACACGCACAGACTGCTTGTACGTGGCACTAGAATTCCGTATGAAGAGGCACAGAAGATAGATGAGGAAGTTGGTCTTCAGCGCACAATCCCATTCAATTTGATTCTATTGATTGCTGGAATTGTTGCTTTCATCATCATATGGGTGAGTATTAAGTTACATAAACGTAGGAAGGAGAAAAAACATGAGCAGAATAAGTAAACGTAAGCGAATATATATGTGTATGGCCAGTGTGATGTGTATGCTTTTACTCCTCATTCCGTTACCTGTGTCTGCGAATGATCTGGGAAGTATATTATTAAAAGCAACTGTTGAAGATGAGACCACGGTATATAAGCTAAGTAATACTGAATTTACGATGTATCAGGTTGGAACATATAAAAATAATTCATGGGCATTAGTGAGTGAGTTTGTAAAGTCTGGAGTCATATTTGATTTTGATGATTCTTCCGCTCAGGCAGAAGCTGCAAAAAAACTGGAAAAATATGTACAGGATAACAACATCAAAGGAATGTCCGGAAAGACCAACTCAGACGGAGAAGTTATGTACAGAGATCTGGAAAAAGGAGTGTATCTTTTTATCCAGACACAAAAAACACAAATTAGCAATCAAGTATATCAAAGCGAACCTTTTATCATAACAGTTCCAGGTAATTATGATGGTCAGATAATTTGGAATGTAACGGCAGAACCTAAATTTAAAAATGAATCGATACCACCAATTACTACGAATACGCCACCAGTTTCAGAAGAACCATCGGGTGATAATAGCAGTCGCACTCCAAATGTAAAAACGGGAGATGATACGAATGTAATTATGTGGCTTTCTTTAATGGGAATATCCTTAGTCATATTTAGTATTTGTAAAAGAAAAGTCCATAAATAATATGAGAAGATCGGGAAATCCCGGTCTTTTCGTTTCGTTATATAACTGTCATAATCCAAAAACAAATACCTCCGGAGGTGCACCGTATGGCGTCACCTGGGAGAAAATGGGTTTTAAACCATGGGAAGATTTGAAAGAAAATGAGTGAGTTGCCAGTGCAATCTTATTTATCTCTTGTGACAGAAATAGGTTCCCGTTTTGCTGGAAGTAAGTCTGAACTGATCTCAGGAGAATTAAGCAGTGCTGTGAAATTCTGTCTGATGATATCCAGTGTCTTCTGCTTTTTCTGTAATTCCTGCTTTTCACGGACAGTAGCAGCCTGTTCAGATTCAAGATTTTCTATCCGCTTCTGGATTTTATTAGAGCTTGGGATTTTGGTAACACCGAGATCCTGAAGCTCTTTTTTTAGTGAATCGTGGAGTTGGTATTCTACTTGATGTTTGGTCCGGTATGCGTTTGGATTTTTAGCAGATTTGCAATCTTCAATCACTTTACGGCAGAGCCGGTAAGAATCACAATGTTTTTGAATGACTTTCTGCGTGTTCAGTTCATTGTTGATTTGTGTTATTCTCTGTTCAGCCGCTTTAACAGAAGCATCAACATCAGAAACATGCTGTTGAAAATCTTCATAATTCAGCAGATTATTTTCAGAAAGATAGTTGAAGGTGCGGGTTGCCTCTTTTAGATTATTTAGTTTTGCCCAACGTTCAAATCCTTCTCGATTGCCGGTTGTAACATAAGTGGAAATATTGATATACAGGCGAGCATCTCTGGACAGATGCTTTGGAGTTTTCACTTTGCTACGATTTTTTGCCAGACGGATGCGGACATTTTCTTCGCTATAATAACTTCCGAGAGATTTCAGGTAAGAGAAGTCCTTCTGCTCCGGTGCACGGAAGGACAGGTGTTTTCCTTGGCGGACTTCATATCCGGCTAACTGCATTTTTTGTAGAAATTCCTCATAGTTGATGGAAGTCCAGATTGCCTTATCAACTGCAACACGTAGCTTGACTTTCCAGCTGGTGCCATGATGATATTCCATGTTCTCTTTATAGCTTTTTCCTTTTTCTCCGGTTGGCATACTGGTGGCAAGTCCATTTTCCTGGCAGATGCGATTACTGATCCGGCAGATTTTATGGTAGCTCCGCTTATTGGAAATGATCATTAACGCCCATTGTCACTGTAACCTGTTGGATGAATCTTGTATTCAGGTCGCAGTTTATGATGAAAGACTGGAGGTGACTTCTCCGGGTGGATTATATAACGGATTAACTTATGAGGAAGTCATGAATGGTCATTCGAAGATCCGGAATAAAGGCATTGCCAATATATTCAGTCAGATGGGACTTGTAGAAGCATGGGGAAGCGGAATAAAAAGAATCCTTAATGCTGCAGAAGAGTATGGACTTTCGAAGCCGAGATTTCAGGAATTCGATAATATGTTTCGGGTAGAGCTGTTCCGTAGTTCATTTCCGATGACAAATGGAAAAGAAAGCATCGGAGAAGCATCGGAGGTAGTGTGGAGAACAGACCTCAACGATACACAGCAAAAGATTATAAAGTTGCTTTCAGAAGATCATCAATTATCAGCAGTTAAGTTAGCTGAGAAAATCGGGGTTGCCAGTCGAAATATTGAGAACAATATTAAGAAGGTTAAAAGAGTATGGTATTCTTATAAGACATGGATCTCCAAAGAATGGTTACTGGGAGATTATAGATAAAGATCTACAGGAGTGAGAAGTAAATTAGTCCAAGATAGCTTAAGATTAGTCCAAGAGAATATATAAAAATAGATTGACATTTTGTAGTAATCAGTAGTAAACTGCACTTGTGGAAGGAAAGTGATATGTTTGGCTAGAAAAACACCAAAAGATGGCAAAGAAGAAAACATACGAGTACGGGTGACTCCAGAACAAAAACAGAGACTTGTTGAGTATGCAGAACGTCATTATCAGAGCATGAGTGGTGTTGGGTGTCAGGCATTGGATCTCCTGTACGCAAGAGAAGAACAACAAAATAACAAAGAGTGAGATGGAGTTATTTTGGAGTTTATCTTTTCATAGGCTGTACGGAAAATACAAAAACAGAACAAATGTTCGATAGAAAAATCGCTAATTATATCTTGTGCGTGTTATGAAACGCAGTCCGCAAAGGAGTTTGAGTAGTTTGAAAAGTCGCGGAAAATAGTTTCCGATCCAAACATATTCAGAGATTTTTTACCCTGTTCGTGTCCAAGAGAAAGGTGGATGATCCCACTTTTTATATAATAGGCAGCGTTATTAATGACACCGTATTGTGTCAGATAGCTGCCTTTTTTAATTTCTTTTTTCTGTACTGGCATGTAGTTTATATACAAATCAAGACAAAAAATTATTCTATGAGAAGTTTGGATTTCAGAAATTACCAAATGTTAAGTATGGTTATGGAATGGTAATTGAAATGTAAAATTCCTGTTTGTCAGAATAAGGAGTAAATGTACATTCGAAGATAGCACTGTGTGTTGACATTTATGAGAAAGTTGAAATATAATATAAAAATGTGATTAACCATGGCACAGTTTCTTAGTTAGAACAAGCTCTATATTGTGTCAGATCTGAAAATATGGAACAGTGACAGATAAAAAATAAAGAGGTTTACATGATGGAAAATGAGCAAGAAAATTGGAAGACCCACACCCCACGAAAAATAGATAAGTCCCAAATCAAGAAGGATTCGGTAGGCTTTTTTGCGTTTTTGACGCTTGCTATTATTTTGTTAGCATCCGCATATACATTTATTCTGCAGAAATCATACACTAATATTGCACTTGAGACAGAAATTGAGCGTGACACGGCAAGTGCTGGGGTAATACATAAGCTGGTAAATGAACGACTCGGAAAGGAAGAGTTTACCGAAATTCGCAGCAAAGACGACGAGAATAAAAAAAATATATCATGATATTTCATCCTATCTAAATGAAATACGAACCCTGAATTCGACTAGATATCTATATACGGCCACCAAAAATGAAGAAAATAAACTTATCTATGTTGTAGATGGTCTTGATCCTACAGCAAAAGATGTTCGGCATCCAGGGGATTATATTGAGGATGAGATGATTCCCTACATTGAAAAAGCACTTTCTGGCCAGATCGTCTATTCTCAGGACATCGTCGATACGACCTGGGGGTCCTATTTTTTACAGCTTGCATCCCGTAACAGATGAATCAAATGGAACCAGTGAAGTTGTTGGTGCGTTATGTATTGAAAATGGATATGCAATCTGTATATGGTCTTGTCGAGCGGACAAAAACGAGTGTCTTTTTTTTGTGGGGAAAATCGCTGGATGTGTACTGTT
>ENA-OQHF01000813-OQHF01000813.1-human-gut-metagenome-genome-assembly--contig:-NODE-813-length-17905-cov-10.094218_pt1 | contig 17905 bp, 18 predicted proteins | sample MGYA00242559_ERZ504709 | MGnify/ENA primary metagenome ERZ504709 (study PRJEB26092, sample SAMD00036203) | human gut metagenome | host: Homo sapiens | study: EMG produced TPA metagenomics assembly of... | reverse complement strand
TTTGGCGTTGGCATGGTCGAGGCGGCGTTGTCCGCGCCGCTGCGCCCAATACTCGCGCTCCGAAACATGGTCGCCTTGGGCTTCCAGCAGATTGATCTGGTTCAGGTCGGCTTGCTCGCACATCTCCATGACAGCGACACGAAGGTGCCGGAGCATGGCAGAAGTGCAGCGGTGCTTCTTGCCCGCTTCCCAGTCGCACGGCTTGTCCATGAAGGGCTGCCGTTCCACGGTGCGGACACGCAAGCTGCCGATGACGATGTGGACGTGGATGTTCCCGGCACTGTTGTGCCCATCCGGGTGGGTGCAGACGATGGCGGGATGACCGGGGAAGTTGCCCTTGCAGAACTGCAAGCCAAGGGCTTGCGCCCGCTCCATGGTCAGGCCGTTCTCCACTGCGTCCTTCGGATCAAAACATATAATATAATGGTGGGTCTTCACGTCCTCCCGCCCGCCGTTCTTGCCGTACTTGCGATTGGCAATCAGACAGGCCATAGCAAACGAAGATTCGCCGCACTCAAGGGTGTCGAGCAGGTACGAATCCCGCAGCTTGGGTCTGCCCTTCTCGTCCAGAATGGGCAGGCCGGTGTACTCGTTGTGCTGAAAGGTGAGATAGCTTTCGGCGGCGGCATAGTTAGAGTTCTTCGAGCTTAAATGCTTGATGGTTGCCATACAGTTCACCAACCGTTTCTTCGGCTTTCAGCCGAAAGTTCGTGAGTGCGGACAGTTCCTCCAGAATTTGCGCCCGGAGCTGCTCGGTGTCTTTGCCGCCGGAGTTGAAGTGCCGTGCAAGCTGGTTGAGGTTGCTGCCCACCTTGCTGCACTGGGCAGACAAGGCAGCAAGCGCCGCCAGTGCATCCTCGCCGCCCTGCGCCACCACAACGGTGTGCTTGACGTTCACGCCGTACAGGACGCGGCGGACGAGTTCGGATTGGGTGAGGTGGAGTTCTTTGCAGGCGTATGCGATCCGCAGTTTTTCCTCTGCGGTCACCCTGACTTTGATGATGTGTGTCTTTCGTTTTCGCGGCGTGTCATTGCGGTTCTTCTTTGCGTGTGCGTTCGGACTTTTCATTTCAATCATATTCGATCTCCTGTGAAAATAGAAAACGCCCTCATCCCGGATGGAAGGGGCTATGTAAAGCGACACACCGCATTCGCACCAACGGTGCGAAGCTGGAGCAGGGTTTGGGGAAGGCACTCCCCAACAAGACCGCGGTTGCGCAACAACGAAAGCCCCAGTGGGGCTTTCGAGTGGCAGCACGGTTTGCGTAGCAAATGGAGGAGTCTCACTCCGACAAGTGCTAGACCATGTGACAGAACATTTTCAAGCATTGAAAATTTGTGGCCACAGGTCGATACTTGCTTTCGCCCTTTCCGTGCAACACTGAAAATTTCAGAAGTCGAACCGCAATGCACGTTGAAAATTTTGCAGAGCAAAACGTGTGAAAAGGCAAAGCCCCTGCTCATGGTCACCGTTCACACCGAACGCAGTTCCTGCCCCTGTTTTGCAGCGGCGTTGTCCGGCTCGCCCACAGAAAGTGTGAGGTCATGGCGCAGTATCTCGTTCAGACGGCTTATGTAAGATTCAAGGTACAGTATGAAGAAAGCCGGACGCAGTGTGGACACTACAACCTGCTTCTTTCAAGCGCAAGAATAACACTTTGCGGTTGTGCAGTCAACAACCAAAAACAAATTTTGGAAGATTGAACAACTACATAAGATTTTATTTGTGAAAAAGAAAAATACCGCCCACGCAGCGCAGCGATGATTTTGTCGGGTGAAACGGCGGCAAAATAGATCGGGTGTGTTGCGGGGCGGTAAAAATCTTCATGGGGAATAAATCCTCGCCGCTCTGTACTTTTCTACAAAATTGGTGGGATTTGCGATAAAGGGTATCATGAATTGCGGAGCGCGTCAAGATGGTTTTGCAAATTTTATTGCAGTAAAGCAGTGATAGTAGGACTTATGTTTAACACACGGCAAGAAACAATTTCCGTTTCGCGCATTGTAATGTTCGCAGAAAAAACTTATAATGCTTTTGAACCTGTAGGACACACAAAACGCAGAAAAGAGAGGGAATCATGAGAAAACTGTTCCTTTTGGAAGATGATCTGAGCCTGATCAGTGGGCTGACCTTTGCATTCAAGAAACAGGGCTTTGCACTGGATACAGCCCGGACGCTGGCAGAAGCCGAGGTGCTGTGGTCAGACAGAAAATATGACCTGCTGGTGCTGGATGTTTCCCTGCCGGATGGCTCTGGCTTCGATTTCTGCCAGAAGGTGCGGCGCACATCCAACGTGCCGATTCTGTTCCTGACCGCTTCGGATGAGGAAATGAATATCATCATGGGGCTGGAACTGGGCGGGGATGATTACCTGACCAAGCCGTTCAAGCTGGGTGTCCTGTTGTCGCGGGTCAATGCACTGCTTCGCCGTGCAAATGCGTCCAGCGCAGGAGAACCCGTACTGGAATCGGGCAGCATCACCGTCCGGCTGTTGCAGGGGCAGGCGTACAAAAACGGAATCTTGCTGGAACTGACCGGCGCAGAGTACAAGCTGCTCTGCTTCTTTATGCAGCATCCGAATGCCGTGCTATCCAAGGAACAAATTCTGGATGCACTGTGGGACTGCGATGGGGATTACATTGACAGCAGTGCCTTAACAGTGTACATCCGGCGGCTGCGGATGAAGATTGAGGACGACCCCGGCAAACCGCAGATGCTGCTGACTGTCCGCGGGATGGGCTATAAATGGAATGGGTAAAGGTGCCGTATGAAAGTATTCGCAAACCGGGAGATCCGGAATTTATTCCAAGCCGTGCTGGCGGTCTGGGCAGTGGCATTGGCTCTCACGCAGGGCATCGTATGGCATACAACGCATGTGTTTTCTTTCGGTTTACTGTTGCTTTTTCTGCTGCTGGGCGGCTGCCTCTGGGGCGTGCTTTTTCGCTATTTTCAAAGGCAGAGTGCGCTTCTGGAACAGGCAGTCCAGCAAATCCAAAGCTGTCTGGATGGTAACCCGGATGCACGACTGGACTGCGACCGGGAGGGAGAATTTTACCGTCTGTTTCACTCCGTTAATGCATTGGCGGCAGTTCTGAGCGCACACGCAGACAACGAGCAACGGGAGAAGCGTTTTTTGAAAAATACCATTGCAGATATTTCGCACCAGCTCAAAACACCGCTGGCGGCGTTGAATATCTACAACGGTCTGCTTCAGGACGAAGTTGTTTCGCCGTCGGAGGTCAAAGAGTTTGCAGACCTGTCCGAACAGGAGTTGGACCGCATCGAAACACTGGTGCAGAATCTGCTCAAAATCACCCGGCTGGATGCCGGTTCGGTCGTCTTGGAGAAGAAAAACGAAAATGTTGCTGAAATGGTGCAGGACATCGCGCGGCAGTATCACTATCGTGCAGAGCAGGAACGGAAAAAGCTTGTTCTGTCCGGCTCAGAGGCGGTTACACTTTGGTGCGACCGTGACTGGATGCAGGAAGCTGTGGACAATCTTGTAAAGAATGCCCTTGACCACACAAAGAGCGGAGATACGATTCAGGTAGAGTGGAATGCACTGCCGTCCATGGTTCAGATCAAAGTGCGCGACAACGGCAGCGGCATCCACCCGGAAGATTTGTACCATATCTTCAAACGGTTTTATCGCAGCCGCTTTTCACAGGATACACAGGGCATCGGGCTGGGTCTGCCGCTGGCAAAAGCCGTTGTGGAAGCCCATCACGGCACCATTGAAGTAGACAGCGAGCTGGGAAAGGGCACGACCTTTACTCTGAATTTTCCGATTCCTACAAAATTGTAGGCTGAGTGTAGGCTTGCAGTAAGGTTGACGTGTTATCCTTTTCTGCACAGACAGAGATAATCCGTCTGAATTGAAGGAACCTGCAAAGTGAGGGATACACTATGGAACTATTAGAAGTCAACCATCTCTGCAAGACCTACGGCAGCGGAGAAACTGCTGTCCATGCGCTGAAAGATGTTAGCTTTTCAGTGCCGAAAGGCGAATATGTGGCGGTCGTTGGCGAATCCGGCTCCGGCAAAAGCACCCTGCTTAACCTGATTGGTGGACTGGATACGCCGACTTCCGGCAAGGTGCTGATTGATGGCAAGGATGTTTTTGCCATGAAAGACCGGGAGCTGACGATCTTCCGCCGCCGCAATATCGGTTTTATCTTTCAGGCATTCAACCTCATCCCGGAACTGACCGTAGAACAGAACATCCTGTTCCCGGTGCTGCTGGACTACCAAAAGCCGGACAGGGCATATCTGGAAGAACTGCTGACCGTGCTGAATCTGAAAGACCGTCGGAAGCATCTGCCAAGTCAGCTTTCCGGTGGGCAGCAGCAACGGGTAGCCATTGGCCGCGCCCTGATGACCCGCCCTTCCCTGATTTTGGCGGATGAGCCGACCGGCAATCTGGACACCCAGAACACCAGCGAGGTCATTGCCCTGCTAAAAGAAACATCCCGGAAATACGAGCAGACCATCCTGATGATCACCCACAACCGCAGCATTGCGCAGACGGCAGACCGGGTGTTGCAGGTATCGGACGGCTGCCTGACCGATTTTGGGAGGTGCCGGGAATGAGCAGCACAGAAATGAAAAGCTATCTGAGCCTGATCCCGATTTCTGCCAAGGTACGCAGACGGCAGAACCGCATGACGATTTTGTGCATCGTCCTTGCGGTGTTTCTGGTCACGGCGGTGTTCAGTATGGCAGATATGGCGATTCGGATGGAAACCTCAAACCAGCTGAACAAAAACGGAAACTGGCATATCATGGTAAAGGACATCTCCCCTGAAACAGCCGCAGAGCTTGCCGCACAGAAGGATGTTGCTGCATTTTCGGCGTATAGCGACATCAACGCTTCCCTTACGGAAAACTATTTTGCCGGAGATAAACGTGCCGCACTGGTAGGAGCAGATGATGCGATCCTTCAAATCTTTCCGGGAATGCAGTGTAGCACTGCCCCGGCGGATGGCGAAGTGCTCGTGACAGCAAACATCCGGGATTGGCTGGATGTCACGGTCGGTACAGCGATTCCGCTGACGCTCCCGGATGGACAGACCATTTCGCTTACTATCGCAGGTTTCAATGAGGATATCTCCGATGCGAACCAGTATGATGCTGTTGTGCTGGTGATGAACCGCAGTACATTTTCTCAGATTGCCACACAGGTAGAAGAATCCTTTGAAACACAGTATTTCATCCAGTTCAAGCCACGTACCAATTTGCGGCAGTCCATTGTGAACATCGAAAACAAGTACGGAATTTCAGAAGAAAAAATCTCCGAAAATACTTACCTGATGGCGTTGAACGCAAGCAGCAACAACGATTATATTGTAGGCTTATATGCGGTAGCGGCTGTGTTGGCTGGCATGGTCGTCCTTGCCGGAACTTTTATGATCACAGGCAGCATCAACAGCAATGTAGCGCAGCGTACCAGCTATTATGGAATGCTGCGTTGTCTTGGGGCTGGAAAAAATCAGGTTCGGATGCTTGTCCGGCTGGAAGCTCTTTTCTGGTGTAAAACTGCTATTCCAACAGGATGTGTGCTGGGAATCGTTTCCACATGGGGATTGTGTTCCTTTCTGCGTGGATTTATCGGCGAGGAGTTCAGCTCTTTACCAGTGCTTGGCATCAGCCCGGTCGGTATTATCTGTGGTTCCGTGCTGGGACTTATCACGGTTTGGTTCGCGGCATCTTCTCCGGCACGGCGGGCGGCAAAAGCTTCTCCGATCACAGCAGCAACTGGGAATGCGGTGGAAAATGCAGCGGATTCTCCGTGTCATGCTCGGTTGTTTGGAAGTCGTGCAGAGCTTTCTTTGGGCGTGAGCCATGCAACCTCGTCCAAAAAGAACTTGCTTCTGATGACAGGTTCCTTTGCGTTAAGCATTCTCCTGTTTTTGAGCTTTTCGGTTTTGCTTCGATGGGTTGGATTTGCGCTGAATCCGTTGCAGCCCTACACACCGGACTTATCGGTGGCTGAAACATCCGGGCAAAATGTCCTTGACCCGGTGCTGGTGGAGCAGCTGGAAGCTCTGCCGGAAGTCAAACACGCATTCGGACGGATGTATTGCCCGCTCCCGGCGGAATATCAGGGAAAACAGGGGTCCATCGACCTGATTTCATACGATACGATACAGTTTGGCTGGGCGAAAAAAGACCTGATTGGCGGAACCCTTCCGCAGGAGCCGGAGAATGGCACATACCCTGTGCTGACGGTATTCGACAAAAGCAATTCCCTGACCGTGGGTGATACCATTCAGCTGGAGGATGCAAAGCTCACAGTCGTGGGTGTATTGAACGACAGTCCGTTCAGTAGTACCGATTCCCCGATTGTTATCTGCACCGAAGAAACCTTCCATCAGCTGACCGGGCAAAACCGCTATGCGGTGATCGATATTCAATTAAAAGATACCACAGCAGACGCAGCCATTGCACAAATACACACCCTGCTGAGCGACACGTTAAACAAGCAGGTTGTTTTTTCAAACCGAATCGAAGGAAATCGGATGATACAAAGCACCTATTGGGCGTTCCATCTGGTGGTCTATGCGTTTCTCATCGTGATTGCAGGAATCACCATTCTGAACATCACCAACAGCATTTCCATGAGCGTGTCGGCACGAATGAAGCAGTATGGTATCCTGCGTGCCATCGGGATGAATGATGCACAGCTGAAACGCATGGTCTCTGCCGAAGCTGGCACCTATGCGGTGTCCGGTCTTGTGGTGGGCATTGCGCTGGGTCTTGTGCTGAATCGGAAGCTGTATATCCTGCTCATCACCCATTATTTCGGTGCAGCGTGGCAGGTGCCGTGGAGCTGTCTTGCCGTGATTGTCGTAGTCGTGCTGGCGGCTGTGGTGCTGGCAGTATATACCCCGGTCAGGCGAATCCTCATGCAGCCCATTACTGCAACCATCAGTGAATTATAAACCAGAACAGCAGATGCCCACCAGCTTATGGCGAAAACCATAGGTCGGTGGGCATCGTGTTCTTTATAGGGGCTTAATCTTCCAGTCTGCCGTGGTCACAGCCAAGCGACAGATAACGTTCCATCCTTCCACCCAGCACCATCTGTGCATACTCCAAGGGCTTATTATACAGCAGCCAGTCCAGTTCTGCCCGCTGTGCCGGGGTGTTGCCGTACTCATCCTCGACGGCGATGCAGTCGATGGCAAGAGTGGTGCCATCTTCGAACCGGGTTTCCACCCGGTTGGTGTCCATATTGTAGCGGCAGGAAAGCAGTTTGTTCATGGTGAACCTCATTTCTATATCAAACGGTGTCTGTTTGGATGTCCTAAACCCTGCCATAGAACCGATGTGTCATGTAAGATTGTTGCTTGGATAAAACTGGGAATTTTTGTGCTGCTGATGCCTCAAAAATCCAGCAGGAAAGTCGCTCATTTTGAGACCATCTTGTCGGGCTGATTTTGGCTCTGCACACTTTTGCACATTTTCTGCACATCGCAAGGATGGATAACAGGTGCAAAGACGTGCAAGCGATGCAAAGAATGCAATAGAATAACAACGGTAAAATAACGGAAATTCGATCAAAACAACGTTTTAGCGTCAAATGATGAAATGGACAAAATGTGCCATTCGGTTCCTACGAATCAGTAGGCCGGGGGTTCGAGTCCCTTCCATCGCACCAAATAATGAAAATCCGAACCTTTTCTCGATAGGAGAAGGGTTCGGATTTTTTGTTTTCTTCGGAAAGCAGAACGAAGGTGCTTTTCCAACCGCTGTGTGTCCGAAACCTTATCAGAAAAAAGACCGTGTCACAAAGGTCACAACTGTAAAGGTGCCGTAAGGCGGAAAGGACACAAACATGAAGTACGATGCAAGAGCTTGCCATTTCAACATGGACACCGGCTGTGTGGAACTACTGCTCCGGGATGGGAGAAAAATCTCCATTGACTGTACCGGGGTCGAGGATGCACTGGACGTGACCATGGCACAGAAATCAGAGTTGGGCTATCTCGTCTATAATGACCCGCTGGGCTACGCAGATTTGATTCTGAACGGTGACCCGGAGAAATATTTGAAGAATGTGGCTGGAAGCCATGGGCTAGAAGATTAAGGGCAAAACAAAAAACAGGGTGTGTCCACCCGGACGCACCCTGCCAAAAGCCACAGACGATAGCGATATGTACAACAGGGAGTTCCCCAGTGGGAACTTCCTGTTTTTCGTTGTTTGCATGATGAGCCTGCTCTGCCTGCCACGCGGCAAACTCCCGCTGGCCTTCCTCGCTGTTCCAGCAGGCAAGGATGGCTGGGTAGAATGCCCGTGCCAGACGGTCGATGACTTCATCGGGATAGGGGGAAGTGTTTGTGGACTTTTTCTTTTTGTTCAAACGCACGCTCCTTTGATCGTCCCACCGTGGCAAAGCCGGGCAAGAAAATCAAAGTTCCAATTTTTATCAGGCGCAAGGGCGCGGAAGTTTTCCACCCTGCACTTGCGGCTGGTGGCTCATTGATGGCTTACAAGTGCCTGTCGTTATGCGGTCTTTTCAGCTTCTTCAAGGGTTTCAGCGAGAATCTGTTCCATGCAGGCTTCCAGCTCATTCAGATAGAGGGCAGGACGCTGCATCGCAAAACGGAGAACTTTCTGCTTTTCCGGGTCAGTGAAATAGCTGGGATTGTTTTTGAGCGTTTTCTTCCATGAGTTTTTCATCATTTCGGTCGCACGGCTCAAAGATTTGTAAACCTTCATAAACTCGTCCGGTACATGATAGCACCGGAATTCTTCTGTTTGTGGTGTGGGCATGGGAACGGGTTCCGCTTTTTCAGGTTCAAATTCTGCGCTGGCAGATTCCAACACTTCCAATGCCTCTGGATGCAGGATTTGAGCAAGGACATCTGAACGATGCTCGACACTTGCCTGCACAAGCTTGGACATTTCTTCGTTGGTGAACTTTACTTCGCCGGAAAAGACTTTCTGCTTGATGCCGGGAGAGAGATTATCTGCGATGTCGATGCCTCGTGTATAGTGGCTGGCACGAAGAACGGAGGCACGGCTGACACCGTTTTCCTCTGCGATCCGGTCGCAGGTTTTCTTCCCGGAGTGGTGGTTATCACCGTGATCACCACCACTTTTCTTTGCTAAAGTGTACTGATTGCCCCGAAAGATTTTTGCAGCTTTCTTCTCGGCTTCGTACTGCTTCCCCAGCAGGTAACGCTTTTGTTCGTGGGAAAGATTGCGCCGCCCCAGCTGATTCTTGCAGATCCAAGCGAGAGCTTCCTCACGATTTGCAAAGCGGAGCGGCATGGTAGAAAAGTAGATTTCGGGATGCTTCTGAAGAATCGCATAACGATTGTGACCGTCAACAAGTGTATTGTTCCACACGATCAAAGGAGAGAGCAGCTTGCCCTCTTTCAGGATATTTTCTTCAAGCTGCTTGAATTCATCATCGGTCAGTGGAGGGATCTGGGACTGGAACTCCGGGTCGATTTTCAGATTGATCATACGCACACTCCTTTATCTCTCCTGCTGCGTCTGCTCTTCCTCCCGGAAAAAGGACGCAACATTCTGCTTTGCGGTTTTCAGCTTGAGCAGTTCCTCTTTGGCTTCTTTGTACTGCTCGTAGAACTTTGCCTTTTCGGATGCCAGCTGCGCATACTCGGCTTCCAGCTTTTTCGAGCTGGGCAGCTTGGTGAGGTTGTTTGCCTTGAAATAGGCTGCTGCCGCCCGGTACGCTGTCAGCTCTGCATGGTGCTGCTCCTCAAAGGCTGCGGGTCGTTTGGCAGTCTTTAACTGCTGTGCGACATTCTTGGTGCTGGTATAGGCTGCGACATGATAGCGCAGCTCTTTGTTGGCCTTCATGCAGCTTTCGAGGTCTTTCACCACCGCCAGCGAGTCGTGATACTTGGTTTCCAGTTCGGTGATGCGCTGGTTCAGGGCGTCCTCGTCGGTCAAGCCCTTTTCCTGCAGAAGCTTCACGGTCTGTGCCATAACTTTGAGATTGTGTTTCGTGAGCCAACGCTTATAGCCGATGCCCTTGCCCTCGGTCATCCTCGACTGGATGTCGATCAGTTTCCCGATGGTATCCTGCTTGAACTGCGCCTTGGGTTCGCGTTCGGCGTTTGCCTGCAACGTGGCAAGCACTGCCGCCTTATCGAACTTGTCACCGAGATGTTTCGCTCGGATAAACTTGGCTCTGCCAGCGGGCAGATAGCTCAGACACCCACGGCTTTCCTTGACGGCAATGCCGTACTGCTGCATGAGCCTATCGGAAAACTCCTCAAAACTCACAGCGCGGTACAGCACCGAAGAAATCTGTTTCCGCAGGGTATCTTTTACGGTTTCAAACTTCTTCTGCTTGGGCGGCTGTCCAGCTGCGGTGAGGGCCGCGTTTTCACGGTCAAGTTTCAACTGGCCGCGCCTACGCGCCCAATACTCGGCTTCGCTCACACGCTCCTTGGAGCCGTTGAGCAGGTCGATCTGGTACAGTCCGGCACTTTCGCACAACTCCATTACCTCGACACGGAGGTGCCGCATGGTCTGGGCGGTGCTGGAGTGCTTCATGCCCTCTAGCCAGTCGCGGGGCTTCTGCATATAGGGCTTGCGCTCCACTTCTCGTGTTCGGACGCTGCCAATCACGATGTGGACATGGATATTTCCCGAATGGTTGTGCCCATCCGGGTGAGTGCAGACGATGGCAGGATGACCGGGAAAGCTTTCTTCGCAGAATTTCAGGCCAAGAGCCTGTGCCGTTTCCATGGTCAAGCCATTGTCGGCTGCATCGCGTGGGTCAAAGCTGATGATATACTGGTGGCTCTTGATATCACCATGCTGAGTGTTCTTACCATACTTGCGGTTTGCCAGCAGACAGGCCGTTGCAAACGAGAAATCGCCACACTCAAGTGTATCGAGGATGTACGAATCCCGCAGCATGGGTCGGCCTTGTTCGTCCAGAATTACCTTGCCGGAAAATTCATCGTGCTGGTAAACGAGGTACGCTTCGATGGCGGTGTAGTCCGAGTTTTTAGAGCTGATATGCTTGAGCGTTGCCATACAGTTCACTCAGAACTTTCTCGGCGCTGAGCCGGAATGCAGTCAGGTCTGCAAGTTCGTCAAGGAGTTTCGCCCGGATCTGCTCGGTGTCTGCACCGCCGGAATTGAAGTGCCTTGCAAGCTGGTTCAAATTTCCGCCCACCCTGCTGCACTGGGCGAGCAGGGTGGAAACGGCGTTCAGGGTTTCTTCTCCGCCGCCGGCAATGATGACCGTTTTCTCGATTTTAACGTTGTGGATGGCACGGCGGATAAAAGTGGAGAGGGAGAGATTCAGGAGTTTGCAAGTGAGTTCCAGTGACGTTTTTTCCTCCGCTGTCACACGGAACTTGATGACGTGCGTTTTGTTGTTCGGCGTGTCGTGGTGCTGGGAATTGCTAGGAATCGGTTGAACATTCGTTTTGGTCATTGTACCTCCTGTCTGTTCGATAACTCCTCGGTGAAGTTATGTAAGCACGACACGCCGTTGCTGTTCGCACCGTCAGGTGCGAACCATGAGCAGGGTTTGGGGTGGGACCGCGTTTGCGAAGCGCAGCGCAGCAATGAAAGCCCCAGTGGGGCTTTTAAGCGGCAGCGCGGTCTGCGACAGCAGATGGAGGGGCGTTGCCCCGACAAGCGCTACCCCAACAAGATCACTTCGGAAATGCAGACGCATTGCAGAAGTGAAGTCCCGGATGGACAGAACATTTTCAAGAATTGAAAATTTGTGGCCACGGGACGGTTCTTGCCCTCTACCGCTGCGCTCAAAACGCATTTTCAACAAATGTTTCCGAATTGTTAAGACGCAAAAAATAAGTAGCTGGGCTCTGCTCATGTATGTGGGTCACCGTTTGCTCCGAACGAAGTTCCTGCCCCTGTTTGTGCAGCGGCGTTGTCCGGCTCGCCCACAGAAAGTGTGAGGTCATGGCACGGTATCACGTTCAGACGGCTTATGCAAGATTCAAGGTACAATATGAAGAAAGCTGAGCGCAGTGCGGACACTACGTTCTGCTTCTTTCAAGCACAAGAATAACACTTTGAGGTTGTACAGTCAACAACTAAAAACAAATTTTGGAAGATTGAACAACTACATAAGATTTTATTTGTGAAAAAGAAAAATACCGCCCACGCAGCGCAGCGATGATTTTGTCGGGTAGAAATCGGCGGCAAAATGAATCGGGTGTGTTGCGGGGCGGTAAATTTCTTTTGCGGACTTTCCCATCACTGAAGTGGTGGGTCTCACGGTGATAACCAACCACTTTTGCAGAAGATTTGCAATCAATCTACAAGTTCAGTGGGATTTGTGATAGAGAATATCATGGTTCGTAGAGTACGTCAAGATGATTCCGAAGAAATTATTTATGAATGGAGACAATAGTAAGACTTCTATTATGAATATGATACACTTTACATCATGAAAGAATTTAAGCTGCACAAAGATGATTCAAGCGGATGTGCAATGTGCACAATAAGTTTTCTACAGCAAAATACAGATGTGGTCATTTAGCTCTTTTACCAGACAACTTTTTTTATAAAATAAAAAAATTTGTTGACTTGAAATTGCTTGAAATGTTATCTTGTTGGTAACAAAAGCACGGTGAAGTGCTTGCTACCACACGAAAAGGCAAAACAAAAAAGGAGAGTAAAATGATGAAAAAGCGTATTGCGGCGTTGGTCACCGCCGGTGTCCTTGCTTTGTCGATGCTTACCGGCTGCGGAAGCAAACAGGAGAGCTGGAAAGTTACCTGCCCGTGGGCACCGTCTGGTGTAGCAGCGATGGTCAGCCAAAAGGCTGCTGCCAAGTCCCCTGATTATTCTGATAATAAAATCACACTGGTTGCTGAAGCCGTCAAGGGCGATGCTGCTACTGTCAACACTTGGGTGTCCAGTACTAAGGCAAATGATAAGGAACTGGTCTTCGCCGGTGAGGGTCTGTTCGCCATTACCGAGACTCTGGATCCGGCCAAGCTGCAGTTCAGCTACGACGATTTCGAGTTCGTGGAGAACTTGTACTCCTCCGTCTTCGTCCTGTCCGCTGATTCTTCACTGAACCTCAAGAATCTGGACGATCTGGAGGCCTATGTCAAGGCAGGCAACCCCGTATCCGTGGCCGTTAACGGCGCTACCGGCTCCGAGGCTTTCCTGGCAGCGGCTCTGTTCGGCTCTATGGGTGCCGGCGACCAGCTGAAACTGACTCCGTACCAGTCCGCTGCGGAGGCTGCACAGGCTGTGGCAAAGGGCGAGACGAACTTCGCGGTCTCTCACCAGTCTCAGATTCTTGAGACCTACCAGCAGGGCGGCGTTGATGTGGTTTGCGCATTCGATGACAAGGCTATCGAAAACGGCCCCTTCGCAGGCGTTGAGGGCGTTGGCTCCAAGGGCTACCCCTACTTCCGCAACCGCTGCTTCGTCATGGCTCGCAAAGGTACTGACGCCGCAAAGGTTGCCGAGCTGAAAGAGCTGTATGATAAGATCCTCGCCGATGATGAGATGGTCGAGTGGCTGAACGACACCATGCTGCTGGAAGTCGATACCATGACCGAGGACGATGTGAAGGCTCACATTGAGAACGTCAAGAGCATCGTCGAGCAGTATAAGGACATCGTGGCAGGCTGATAAAAAGTCCTCATAGCGACAAAAAGCTGAAGCAGGGGGAAGGGGATGACACCGTCCCCTGCTTTTATATTTAAAAAGGAGTGGAAACAGGTGAAAAATCTGATAGAACGCATCGAAGCAAGACTGGATGACTGGGGCGCGAAGCTCGAGAAGAAGAACATCGAGTACCCTGTTGATTTGATCTGCGGCATTCTGTTTCTGGTCATCGGCATTGTACTGCTGCTCATCATGCCCCGGCAGGTGCAGATTTCGGAAAAGGACGTTGTGAACGGCCGCGCCTTCCCGACGATGCTGGTCTGGCTCATGCTGGCCATGAGCGCCCTTCTGGTGGGCCGGGAGGCATACAATATGGTGATGCACCGTTCGGTCAAAACGAAGACGCTGAATCTTCTGGTGGAAGCAAAAGCTCTGGTCATCGTCCTCATTCTGGTGGTCACCTATCTGCTGGCGGAGATCACAGGTCTGTTCGTGGTGGGTGCCGTGTTCTGCGCGCTGGCCTTCCTGCTGTTTTTCCGCTGCAAGAAGCCCCTCTACTACGCCATCACCGTCTCGATGGCGGTGCTGATCTGGGTCGTGTTCCACTTCGTGCTGAATGTTAGTTTCTGAGGAGGCAAAATATGGGTTTGTTTGATTTTATCGGCCCGGCCTCCGGGCTGCTCTTCACCCTCGAAAATATCATCTGGATCAACCTCGGTGTCTTTATCGGCTGCGTGTTCGCAGCCATCCCGGGCCTGAGCGTCATCCTCTGCATCATCCTGTTTCTGCCTGTTACCTACACCATGAAGGCCATTCCCGGCATGATGTTCCTTCTGGGTATCTACTGTGCGGGTGGATACGGCGGCTCGGTGTCGGCCATCCTCATCAACACCCCGGGCACGCCCCACGCGGCGGCTACTATGCTGGACGGTCATCCACTGTCCAAGATGGGCCGCACCAAGGCGGCTCTTAAAATCGCGCTGTATGCCTCCACCTTCGGTGGCATCTTCTCTGCACTGGTGCTGCTCTTCCTCGGCCCGCAGGTGGCCAAAATTTCGGCACAGCTGGGCACGGCGGAGTACTTCATGGTCTGCCTGTTCGGCATGACCATCATCGCAGGCGTTTCGGGCAAGAGCCTCGTCAAGGGCATCATCGCCGCTTGCCTCGGCCTGCTCATCTCCTGCGTGGGTGCAGACCCCATGACCAGCTATGACCGCTTACCTTCGGCGTCCACCGCCTGTATCTGGGCCTCGATCTTGCCGTTACCCTCATCGGCCTGTTCGCACTGGTGGAGATCATCGGCAAGGCGGAGCTGAAGCGGAGCGAGCTGAACCTCCGCGCCGGAAAGATCGGCAACGACGACGGCAAGATTACAAAGGATGAGTACAAGCGGATGCTCCGCCCGGTGCTCATCGGCTCTCTCATCGGCTCTTGCGTGGGCATCGTGCCCGGCACCGGTGCATCGGAGGCCTCTTGGTTCTCCTACAACACTGCAAAGAATATGTCCAAACACCCGGAAGAGTTCGGCCACGGTTCTGTGGAGGGCGTTGCGGCGGCGGAGTCGGCCAACAACGCTGTCTGCGGTGCGACCCTCATCCCCCTGCTGACGCTGGGCATCCCCGGCGACGGCTGCGTGGCCATTATGCTGTCCGCTCTGATGATCAACGGCCTGAACCCCGGCCTCTCGCTCTTTACCACGGATGGTGCGATCATGTACGCCATCATGCTGGGTCTTATCCTTGTGAACATCTTCATGTTCCTGCAGGGCAAGTACCTGACCAGCCTGTTTGCAAAGGTCGTCTCCATCCCCCAGCAGATCCTGACCCCTATCATCGTCATCTTCTGCTTTGCCGGTGCTTACTCGGTGAACAGCAGCTATTTCGACCTGAGCGTTGCGCTGGTGTTCGGCGTGATGGCGTGGTTCATGCGCAAGCTGGAGCTGCCTGCTGTCCCTGTGCTGTTGGGTATGGTGCTGGGCAACATGACGGAAACCAACTTCCGCCGTGCTTTGCTCATCTCGGATGGAAGCCCCAGAATTTTCGTCAGTAGTGTGTACTGCTGGATCTTCATTGCGCTGATCGTGGTGGTCATTCTCGGCATTCTGCGCGGCAAGATGAAGGAAGCAAAGAACACCAAAGCAGAACAGTAAAGGAAGGTAAAACCATGGCATATAATATCATTTTCTATTTCAGTGACCAGCAGCGCTGGGACACCTGCGGCTGCTTCGGCCAGCCACTGAATATCACGCCTAATCTGGACAAGCTGGCGGCAGAGGGTGTGAAGTTTGACAATGCCTTTTCGCCTCAGCCGGTGTGCGGGCCCCTGCCGCGCCCTGTTCCAGACCGGAAAATACCCACTGAGACAGGCTGTTTCCGCAATAACCTGATGCTGCCCTCGAATATCAAGACTCTGGGCGAGTATATGGAAAAAGATGCCGGCTACGAAACTGCCTATGTCGGCAAGTGGCATCTGGCCTCGGATGGCGAGCTGGAAAAGAAGCCGACCATTGACCATACCATTACAGCCGTTCCGTTGGAGTTGCGCGGCGGCTACACCGGCTACTGGCGTGCAGCCGATGTGCTGGAATTTACCTCCCACGGCTACGACGGCTATGTGTTCGACGAGAACAACAACCGCATCGATTTTAAGGGCTACCGTGCTGACTGCATCAACCAGTTCGCGCTGGACTACCTCGACCAGTACACCGGCGAAAAGCCCTTCTTCATGACCGTATCCCAAATTGAGCCGCACCATCAGAATGACCACAACCACTACGAAGGCCCCAACGGCTCGAAGCAGCGATTTGCGGATTTTGTCCTCCCCGAAGACTTGAAGGCTCTGGGCGGCAATGCAGCAGAAGAGTATCCGGATTATCTGGGACAGTGCGCAAGCCTCGACGAGAACCTCGGCAAGCTGGTGGAAAAACTGAAAGAAAAGGGTCTGTATGAGAATACTGTTATCCTTTACGCTTCCGACCATGGCTCTCATTTCAAGACCGCAACCGCGACGCCCATCTGAACGGATACGATGACTATAAGCGCTCGTGCCACGACGGCTGCCTGCATGTGCCGCTGGTCATCTGCGGCGGCCCGTTCAAGGGCGGCAAGGAAGTCACCGAGCTGGTCAGCACCGAGAGCATCCCCAAGACTCTGTTGGCTTTGGCAGGCGTGGATGTCGGCGACAAGATGATCGGCGAAAATCTGCTTGACGTTGTGGAAAAGAAAAATCATAATAGAGCTAATGAGGTCTACGCCCAAATCTCGGAGAGCCGCTGCGGCCGCTGCATCCGCACGGCAGATTATATGTACTCTGTCTATGCCCCCGGTGTCAATGGCGGCGAGGCTGCGGCATCTGATGTGTATGCGGACGACTTCCTCTATGATATGCAGAAAGACCCGTGGCAGCTGAACAATGTTGTCGCAGATCCTGCATACGCCGACGTCAAAGCGGAGCTTCGTGAGCGCTTGCTGAACTGGATACAGCACGCAGAAGGCACCCGCCCCACCATCACCGACTGAAAAGGAGCGCTTGCCCATGCTCTCGGCTGTTGAGCAAAAAATCCGATCAGGTTTATCGCTGGCTTCTGGCTTATATTGACGAAAACAAATTTTCCGGGAACCAGCGTTTGCCTTCGGGAAAATGCGCTCTGCCGGAAACTGGGTGTCAGCCGAGAAACGATACGAGTGGCCATCGACCAGTTGGTAGCAGAAGGACTCGTGTACAAGCTCAAGGAAGTGGGACTTATTTCCACCGGGAAAAAGTAATGACGCGGGATTTGAACACAGATGATGCCCTTTATAAAATCGGCCTTGTCCTGCAGGGACAGGATACAAGTGCCAATTCGGGATTAATCGAAGGGGTTCGCAGTGTTCTGACGCAGGAGCAGGTTGACCTCCATGTATTTCTGACCGATAACAAATTCTGCAACGAACGCCGTTGTCTGGAGACTGTGGTACATCAGAATTTTCACGGTTTCATCGTGGATGGTGTCAAATCGAGCATCCTCAGCCCAAATCTTGACTGCTACAAGGAGCTTTACCGACGTAAGATCCCGGTGATATTCTACAACAACTTCTATCGGAACTTGCGCTGCCCCCGCGTAACGATCAATGACATCGAATGTGCCCATCAGCTGATAGGACGCCTGATGGATGCCGGACACAGCCACATTGCAGGCATCTTCGTGTACGACAACTACCAGAGCGTAGAAAAGTTTCAAGGCATGGCGGAAGCGATGCGAAAATCGTGGTTTGGAACTGAACGATGATTACATCAAGTGGTGTATTTCGGACGAAGCCCACAACGAAAGCTAT
>ENA-OQHF01000810-OQHF01000810.1-human-gut-metagenome-genome-assembly--contig:-NODE-810-length-17937-cov-2.990118_pt1 | contig 17937 bp, 7 predicted proteins | sample MGYA00242559_ERZ504709 | MGnify/ENA primary metagenome ERZ504709 (study PRJEB26092, sample SAMD00036203) | human gut metagenome | host: Homo sapiens | study: EMG produced TPA metagenomics assembly of... | reverse complement strand
CGCCTTTATTGACATCTTTAAATTCTATTTCATCTTTGTCCAGACGGATTGCACCAAACCCGAAAGGATGGGTAAACGAATAATTTCTGGCGTCGGCTGTTACTTCACCATTAAATTCCAGATAAATAGGACGATAAGAAGCGTTGCAGTAAATACCGACTTCTTTATAGAAATGTCCGATAGCCTCTGCGTCGAAAACGGCTGTTACCGTACCTTTTCCACCGGCAGGTATCGGAGACTTAGTCCAGTCGACCTCCGTACAGCCGCAGGAAGAAGTTACTTTCGAAATAACCAGCGGTTTGTCACCCGTATTCGTGAAATTATAAGTAATGGTCACCGGATTGCGCCAAAGCACATATCCCAACTCCTGCACATTCTTGTCGAATGTTATTTTCGGCTGTGCCTGAGCAACCAAAACTACGGCAAACAATATATTGAATAGAAATAAAATGCGTTTCATCTTTCAGTGTGTTACTTGTTTAGAGTGAACAAGATAAAGAGAAAATCAAAGACGAACAAAGGTTGGTGGTGAATTAATATAAATTTGCCGATACAGCGGTAAAAGAAATACAGGCTGATGCAGATTTTTCCAGTATGGAAAATACATCAGCCTGTACTGTTTTCTAATGAATTATTCTACTGTCAGAGATTGTCCTCCTGTGTGTCCGCTGAACTCGGGAGCATAAACCGACTGGATGGTTGCCACACCAGCCTGATAATTTCCCGCACGGTCTAAATAAACTTCATACTCCAGCGTATATGTACCCTTCGGCATCCGGTCGATAAAGAGTTCGGTCGAAGCATCCCGGTTCACCTGATAATATCCCAGACCGTTGTTCCAATGATAGCCGGACAACTGGTTTTCCGGTTCCATACATGCCGCACGCTCATCCTTTATTCGGATAAAGTCCATGTCGCGATCGGCCTTTACCGTCAGTCGTACAGTCAGTTTATCTCCAGCATGCAAGGCAGTCTTCCGCGAAACCTGCTTACCGTCGAGCCAATACTCACGTACTATTGAAACGCCGTTACCTTTTGCCGGAAGTACCTTATCCATATCCTCCAGATACTGCGCATATACAGCTCCCCAGCCTATACCGGTTCCCGACTTCGAAACGACAACACGTTCCACACGAGTATCCGTTCCGGTCAGCGTCTTTCGGGTATATCCTAAAGCATCGTCCGGAGTACGTACCTCGATATTACCGGCTACTGCCTTCATCTTTCCATTCACCTGTAACTGCTTACCGGAGCCATTCAAGAAAGCATACACCGCATCTGCTGTTGCAATACCGCTTTCCCATACCTGAACCTGCTTCTGTTTGAGCAGCCAAAGCTTCATACCGGCCAGCATATCCGCATCGGGAGCAATCTGCCGGATAGCCTCCATAGCAGCCACCTGTGCAGGGATTCTGTAATTGCTCCATGAATAAGGTGCTTTCGGTGTATCGAAATAGACTTCCAGTTGCGGCGTGCTTACCGTATACTCCTTAACAGACTGAACCAGTTCCTGAGCCTGACGCTTTCTGCCATCAGCCTGCATAATGAGAGCAATCATCGCCTTCTCACCGATAGAATACTCAGCCGAACGGTTTTCCAGCTTATCCGTCATATAGGCGTTTATCTGTTTATCTGCCAACGAAGCAGCCTGCCCGTCGAGGGCACAAACATACAGATAGTGTACCACCTGCCCGTTGGGAACAAGGTTTTTTCGCACCTTCCTTTTCCGCCTTCTTCATCATTTCATAATCTTCTTTCACTGCGTTCTGCAAATAGCGCAAAGCCTGTGTATACATCGGAGCGACCTTTCCGTCGAGCGTCACGTTCATGTGCTGTAAACGTGCCAGCATCTCCACAATCTGCGTTGTAATATACCGGCTACCTGTCATACCCTTATACCAGCTCCATGAGCCATCGGAAAGTTGCAGTTCTTGCAAACGTTCTACCGAAGTACGCAGGCGGTTGTCCATCGAATTCAGATCGAACAACAAGGCTATACGCCGTTTCTGTTCGCCTTCCTCAATTGCTTCGGAAAGCCATGGAGTTTCTTCCAGCAACAGATTCTTCAAATCCTGATTGCGTTCGAGATTACTCAAAAGCGTTTCTTTACTTCCTCCCTGAGCAATCCAGGTATCAAACACCTGTTTGATGCGGGGATTTGCCTTCACAATAGCCTCAGCAAGTGAATTGGCATAATAGGCAGTTGCCCACGACAATGCATCTTCTTCTGCCGGATTGCCAATAACAGGCAACGCCTGAACAGCATACCAGTCGGGATTTGCAGTCAGCTCCACTGTCAGCCGTCGTTCGGTAGCCGTTTTGCTCTGCTTGTTGAACAAGTCTTCGGTTCCGACTTCCGTCATGCTTTCTCCACTCAATTGGACAGGAATGGTTTCCGTCATCCACTGCTTGTCGGTCAGTACCGGCAAGTAATGCTGTTCGCCGTCGCTATATTCTCCAGCCTCGGCCGTAATCCGGCATACCACCATATCATATTTATCAGGAATCTGGCAGTCAAACCGTACGACCCCCGTTGTTCCTTCTGCCACACTGAACGGTTGCTGATAATCGTAAACCACTTCTTCTGTCACCGGATCGTATAATTTGATACCGGCATTCCCTTCAATCTTGTCCATCGACAGATTGACCAGCGAAGCAGCAATAACGGTTCGGTCACCTTTGCGGACGAAGCGCGGCATATTAGGTTGCACCATAAATGGCTTGCTCGTCTTCACGGTCTGCGTCAGCATGCCGTAATCGACATCCTGTGTATGCGCCAGTCCTGTGAACTTCCATTCGGTCAATGCATCCGGTACGGTAAAGACGATACTTACCCTACCCAGTGAATCAGTCCGCAAATTCGGATAGAAAAAGGCTGTTTCGGCAAAGTTCTCACGCACCGGAATCATCGTTTCTTTACCATCTGTTCCTTCGACAGCTGCATCATTTTCTACAATCTGCAAGACTTCTTCTACACCAGCACTGCCGCTTTCTTTTTTAAAGCCGGACGATACAATATCCGGAGAGGCGACTACCGCCGATTCCTCAACAGTCATGACAGGCTGATATTTCACCTCTACGGCATTTCCGGCATCGTGTTTTCGCCAGAATACGGGTTGATGTGCCAGCCAGATTGATGCCTCGCATATAAACATTTCCGGAAAGACCAGCAAAGAACTATACTCACCATTCAGCAGATTCAGTCCGGTGTATGTCCTTACGTATGGAAAAGCCTGCAAACATGCCGATTCCCTGGTTTGCCGACAACATACCTGCATAAATCCATGGAACAGGGCGAGAGAACCACAGATTAAAATCGCCAGTCGTGCTGATACAGCTTATCGAGCGAAGCATCGTAAAGGGATGCCATCACATTAGCTTTCACCGGATTTCCGGCCGCATCTGTAATATGCATGCTCCATTCTTCCTTATTGCCCGGCTGCAACTTATCTCTGAAAGTTTCCCACTTCAATGTCAGTTTCTTTTCCGGTTCCGGCCGGATGATTGTCGCCTGCTTGCTATACAGGCTGCCGTTCCGCATGAAAGCAAAGTTTACGGTAATACCATCGCCATACACCTCCCGATACGGATAACTGAATTTCTTGATTTCATCATTCAGTGTCAATCGCTGAGAATCGATCCGTTTGCTTCCACTGTACACATCGACCAGCAGATACACATTCTTTTCACTGGTTCCCACATACAAGGTTGCCGGAGCCGATTCGTTAAACTCGGTTCCATCCTGATAGAACCAGTCGACAGCAGGATACGGGAGTCGTGTATCCAGACGCGAGAACAATGTAAAATCTTGCTCTGCCGTACATACTCGTCCCTGCGCATCCGTTGCAGAAATTTCAATGCGATATCTGCCCGAAGGCAATGCAAGCAATTCGGAAGGAACAAACGAACGTTGAGCTTCCGCCTTGCCTTCCAGTTGCAATCCGGCTTTCTTGCCCGCTTTATCCAATGCAAACACACGGTAAGCGACCTCTGTCTGTACAGGAGTTCCATTCGGGTTCAATGCCATAAACTGCACCTTTTCCTGTTTCTCACGCATGACCATACCCGACAGTCCGCGTATCTGCAAGCCCAACGACTGCTTACCCACCGGAAGTGACAAGGTGTTTGTCTGTGTTTCAGCCGCTCCATCGGTTACCTCTGCCTGTACTTCATATACATAATAACGGTGCTCCAGCATATCCCTTCCGGTTGTTTCCGGGGCAGTAAGCACCACACGGACACTAAAATTTCCATCAGCATCCGTCTGCACCTCACCGTTATCCAACTCTACCTTATTCATACCTCCCATACGGAACCACATATATTCCGAACGGGATATCGTATATTTTACCTTTGCCATACGGACTGGTGCTCCGGCAAATGTCTTTGCTTCTCCTTTCACCACAATGGAATCGCCCATATTATATGTGTCTTCGTACGGAGTAAAGACCACATCAAAAGTAGGACGCTTGTATTCCTCTACCTTGATAATGGCAGAAGCTCCATCCATCGACACATAATAAGTACCGGGAAGCAGGTTCTGTGGCAGCACAAATTCACCCGACAATACGCCAAAGTCGTCTGTCGATACGGTATATTCGGCTACATTACGCTCGGAAGAATACAGTTTCAGAGAACTTTTTTCGCCTTTATCACACGAAGAGAATCACCGTTCTGTTCGTAAACCATACCGGAAACATATACTTTCTGTCCCGGACGATACAACGAACGGTCGGTAAACAGATTTACCTTCTTCTTCCATCCCTGCACTGTTTCTCTGACAAACGAAGCATTTCCTCCTATACTTGAAATAGCAGTGAAATCATTTCCTGCCATACGGACATTGTAATAAATCCTGCCCGAACGGGGAACATCTACCGTAACACTGCCTTTACCATCGGTCTTATATACCTGAAGCACATTGTATTCATTTCCGTTCGACCGATACGTAACCACTTCTGCACCCGGAACTGGTCTGCCCGTCAGTTTATCTACAGCAACAAGCTCCTTGCGTCCCTCTGACACAGGAATACTGATGCACTGATAAGGAGAAACAAACAACAACGAATAATCAATACCTTTCGCACTCCCTTGAGGAATTTGCTTTAACATGTAAATTCCCGCTTCGGGCAATGTATAATGCAATACCGTATCACGCTTTTCGTAATCGGGGGTAGAAGGCAAAGCGTAGTAACATGAAGCCACTTTTGTACCGTAATTCTGTATCAACGTTTCTTCCTTCAGATTGCCGCGAATCAATGAAGAAGCAGGAGATATATTCAGACGATACAATTCGAAAGACACTCCTTTCAGATTGGCATACGTCAGGTTCATATCCGCCTCATAGTTGGGATATACAAAAGGAATATTCATTGAAAGATACGGACTGGAAGCAAAATCAATGTATGAACGCAACTGAGACACCCATTCGTGCTTAGGATATTTTTCAATTCCTTCTCGTGCCACCTCAACCGACTTAAGCAGTTCATTGTTCATACGATAGACATAGGCCAGCTTTACATATACATCGGCACAGACCGGCAGATCCTTGTATTCTTCTGCCAGCTTACGCAATTTCTCCGCTACCTGCTCCGGTGTCAGCGCTTCACGTACGATGCTACTTCCCGCCCCTTCCCAGCAGTACAACAAACGGGCTTCCTTAGTCAGTAAAGCTGCCTGACGGTTGCTTTCACCGTAGAAAGCAATCAGTCCGTCGTACAGTGACAATGCTTCCGACACACATTTCAGTCTGTCGGAATTAAAACGATAAACAGACAAACGTTCAATTGCCTGCCGGGAAAGCAAGTCGAACATATTATCATCCAGATACTTTTCACTCAGCTCGCCGGAAGTTGTCATCGGACGGAAATCCTTGGCAGAAGCCTTACCCAGTACCTCTCTGTCTTTCAGCGAAAGACGGAAATACCGTATCGCATCATCTTCCGTGCCCAACTGCTGATTATCCAGTATCAGGCTACCCATTACATGATTCAGTGCGGCACACCCCACCCTATCTGTTTCGCTTTCTGCCCATTTCCGGATACCATCGTACTCTGCCTGTGCACTGTCCGGAGTAAGCTGGATGCGTGATTCAGCACGCACAATATAGGCCTTCATCATCTGAGGGATGTTCTTTTCACTTTTCGCTTTAGTGTATATTTTATCAACTACACCAATAACCGTTTTCGGCAAGTCCTTCTTTTGGGCTGCTTCTACTTCTTTCCAAAGTTCATTATAACTCTGTGCCTGCAATACAGATGGAAACAAACTGAAAAACAGTATCAGCCAGCTCATCAAATGTACTTTCTTCATATCGCATATAGTTTGGTTTCACATAACATTGTTCTATAAAGAAAAGAAATTTTCACTTAAATGCTGCACAGATTTTAATTAAATTATCTGAAAGACTAAGTAAGTTACCATAAAAGACATTGAAACCTTATCCCAAAACATGCTGATGTTTCTTCTAAAAGATGCTCATGTTTTCCCCAAAAAATGCTGATGCTTTACAGAACTTCTGCCCGTATTTTTTCAAAAAAAATCCTTCGCGCTCCTGTATTTCCAAAGAAATTCCAAGAAGCGCAAAGGATTATGAAGGCATCCTTTAACGGGCTGTGGTACAAAATTTTCTGTCGTATCCGACACTATCAACGGGGTGCTTAAACCTTTCTGTCATTACATTTTCATAAGCATATCAGTTTGCCTTCCAAATTATATAGAGATTGTGTACTGTGTTGATTTTCAATTAAATTAAACGATATTCATCATATACACCCCAACAAATAAAAAGCGCCCACCTTATATATATTCACATCTATTGTTTCATATCTTATATCCGATTATAAACCTTCATTCAGATAGACTTCCAGATTGGTATATCCTTCACGACTTAACGTTACTGCTGATCCATCTGCCGGATTCTCGGAATCCAATCCGTGTTTTCTTTCCCACACATCGGGCATACCGTCACCATCAGTATCCAGAAGAGCCTGCAAATCGGTATTTCCGTCGGAAAGGTCCACCCATGGTGATGAAGCTCCTTCAGGCATGACATCCTCGGGCAAGTCGATTATGCCAGGCGAACTGGCAGCCTTTTTATCAATGCTTCCCATATAAGTCGCCGTACCGGTACGAGTTTCTCTTACAATCCGCTCATCGATTTCATCTCTCCATTTGGAACATCCGGCTGAAGCCAGCACTTTCTCGAAGGCTTCGGCAGCTGTATGTGTGGTAACAATACCTGCTTCCAATGGAGCTTTCAGCCGTATCGTATCGCGTGTGACGGAAGAAAAGTATCCGTCGGCACTTGCCGTATCAAGCTGTTCGTATATACCTTTCGTCCAGTTATCGGCTGAAACTTCGGGAAAGCCTTCTACTACATTACCGTCCACATAAAACTTTCCCCACACATGCAGCATGGGATGCCAGATGTTGGGCTCCCCTTTCTTGTTATAACAATATTTTTTAGAACGCACACCGACAGAAGCAATCCGATAACGCACCTTATTATGAGGTGTAGCAGGACCGGGTTTATAATAATTATTCACGATATTGACTTTCATTCCTTCGCCTCCATAGCAGCCATTGCCAGCCCAGTTGTAGTACACATTGTTACGAATATCCACATACTCTCTGGTCTGTGTTCCCGGACGAGGTCCCATACGCGGAACTCTACTCACATGATGTGCCATGAGATTATGATGGAACGAGGCATGATCTCCTCCTACTATACCGCCATATCCGTGCGCTCCCTTGGCATGCCCTCCGTTATTCAGACTTTCTGAGATGATACACCATTGTACGGTAGTATTCTCATTTCCATATACAGAGCAAGTTTCGTCTACCGACCAGCTGATGGAGCAATGGTCTACTATGATATTGCGATGATCGGTAGCTCCAAGTCCGTCGGGTTCTCCCTTGTTTTCGTTGCCAACCCGAAAGCGTACATAACGGATTATAACATCGTCTGCCTTGATAGTTACCGGATAACGTGCAATACATACTCCACGTCCCGGAGCTGTCTGTCCGGCAATGGTCAGGCTATCGTTCACTATTTGCAAGGGACGGTTCAGAAAAATGTTACCCGAAACATCGAACACCACGGTACGTGCCCCTTTCTTATTTACAGCATATCGGAGAGTTCCTTCCTGCTCTCCATCTTCGAGTGTGGTAACATGATATACCTTACCCCCTCTTCCTCCGACAGTGTATCTTCCGAATCCTTCAGCTCCCGGAAAAGCCGGAAGAGCAGTTCCACCGTCAGCTGCAATCATCGTTCCAGTTGGGGAAAAAACAATAATAAGATTAATAAAAATAACGGATGTTTCATAACTATCAGATTTTATTCCTGCTGTTTCGATAACGCAAAAATAAGATACCCCTGAAGAAAAGGCGTGCATTATTTAAGTAAACAATGTATACTATTTAGGCAAACCGGCGATATGAATAAATATTGCATGACATACGGACTATTTTTTCAAGACAAAGCAATGGCGCCATCAGCAGCCGGACGATAAATCGTACAGCAACCAATAACTCCATGCCTTAATCAACAACTATTTCCAGAAATTACTGCTGTTGTTTCTTTATAATATCCTGCACCAGACTATGCAGATACATTTCAAGATTTGTATATTTTCCAGCCGGATCGAGTGTATTCGCATTACCGTCATCCGGATTATTGGCATCGAGCCCGTATGCCGTTTCAAAAGCATCAGGCATACCGTCGCCGTCTGTATCGGTCACATCACGCGAGGTATCTTTCGCAAGTTCCGGATAAGGATTGTCACCCAGTTCGGACAATGCCTGCAATACATCTTCAGGTTCGTTGATGTATCCAGGCTTATTTCCTGAAGCCGTACACGTAGCTTTTCCTTCTTTGACATCCGAAAGGACAAGCTCGTCGATTGCATCCCGATAATTGCAGGCTCCAGCGTAGTTCAATACCGCCTGATAAGCTTCCTGCGCCGAATGTTCGGTTGTCATTACCGGATCGACTACCGGCGACTCCTTACGGATAGCCTTCATGGTTTCTTCAGTCCACAGATTATCTACCTTACTGCCGTTTTCCTGCTGTGCGTAGATACCTTTTGTCCAGTTGTCTGCCGTAACATCATCGTGTCCTTCCACCACGTTTCCCGTTACATAGAAAGTTCCCCATTTATGCAAGGAAGGATACCAGTCGTTGTAAGAACCATCGTCTTCAGTCACATAATCGAGAGTACGAACACCAATCTTGGCTATACGGTAACGGATACGGTCTGTTTCCTTACCCGAATTAGTAGCCGGTCCCGGTTTATAATAATTGTCTACAATATTTATATTCTGATTTTCGGCTCCGTAACAGCCCTCTCCTGCCCAGTTATAGAATACATTATTCCGGATATCGACATACTCATTAAGCTGTGTGCTGGCGCGCGGGCCCAGACGAGGAACACGGCTTTCGCAATGTGCTATCAAGTTATGGTGATAGGAAGCTTTGTTTCCACCCCAGTTTCCTCCGTAGCAATGTGTACCCTTGCCATGAACCGATACACGAAGTGCCTGAGCCGCGATGCACCACTGCACGGTAGAGTTCTCCATACCGTACACCGAGAGACATTCATCCACACTCCAGCTCACTGAACAATGGTCTATGATAATATTCTTTTTATCCATACCTCCCAGTCCGTCGGGTTCTTTTCCACTGTCATCTCCGGGACGGAAACGAAGGAAACGGATGATTACTTCATTCGAATTGATGACAAAAGCATAATCGGCAAGACAAATACCTCCCGGAGAAGTCTGTCCGGCAATAGTCAGATTATCGTTATTGGTTTTTAAGTCGGCTTTCAGATGAATGGTTCCTGCAACATCAAACACGACTGTCTTTGCACCTTTCTGTTTCAATACCCAGCGTAATGTTCCCTCTGCCGGATTGTTGGCATCGTCGTCCAGACTGGTCACGTGATAAACCTTTCCTCCTCGTCCGCCTACGGTATTCTTTCCATACCCTTCTGCACCCGGAAATGCAGCAAACTCTACCGGATCCATCTGCAAAGGTCCATCAGGATTATCTTCACCTCCTGGTTCCTCGGTTTCTCCACTCTCTGTACCTCCACCAGCAGGCTGTTCTGGTGTATCATCCGAACATGCTGTTCCTCCCAAAGCAGCAAGCAGACATGCACTGAAGAGGATTCTTTTAAAATTTCTGTTCATAATATTAAATGTTAAGTAATTTAGAACTTGTTTCGGAAGCAAATTTAGGGAAAGGCAACTATACGGAGTTGCACAAATTGATTTATGATGTACAAACATTAGTCAATCGTACATAAATATACCTCGCAGAGAAATTGTACAACGAATTGCATAAATACTATACAAGGCTTTCTGGTATACGGGCTATTTTTGTGAACAACACTCAAAATTGTATCTTATGCATATCCTGAAAACTTCAATTTTAAGCGGTTTACTGCTGACAGCCGCTGCATGTATATCCTGCCAGACATCAGAACCGTGTTCATGGAAGGAGATGGAAAAGGTGTACAACCAGATTTCTCCTCCAACTTTTCCCGACAAGACGTATGTGATAACCGATTATTACAACGGAAAAGATTCACTATATACCGATGCGATTAATCGGGCCATCGAAGCCTGCTCTTCACAAGGAGGAGGAACCGTACTCGTTCCCGACGGCGAGTTTCTCACGGCTCCTATCCGCCTGAAATCGAACGTCAACCTTCACCTGTCGAACAGTACCATTCTGAAATTTACAACCGACTACAATCTGTTCGAAACCGTACTTACACGTATAGAAGGCATCGACTGCCATAACATATCTCCGCTGATTTATGCATACGGAGAAAACAATATTGCCATTACCGGAAAGGGGAAGCTAGACGGACAGGCTAGTACAGACAACTGGTTTGCAGAACAGCGCATCCGTGGCATTAAGTCAGAAAACGGAGAAACGGTCAACGAAAAGACCTTGCTATACCAGATGAAAGAAGATTCTATCCCCGTAAAAGAACGCATCTTTGAAAAAGCGAACGGTATCCGCCCGCAGTTCATCAATTTATATAAATGCAAGAACATTCTGCTGGAAGGATTCACCATCAACCGTTCTCCGTTCTGGCTTATCCATCCACTGCTGTCGGAAAACGTAACCATAAAAGGTGTGAAAATGCAAAGCCACGGTCCGAACAATGACGGATGCGATCCGGAATCGTGCGAAAACGTGCTGATAGAAGACTGCGACTTTGACACGGGCGACGACTGCATAGCCATAAAATCGGGACGCGATGAAGACGGACGTTACTGGAACATTCCCTGCAAAAACATCATCGTACGTGAATGTCGCATGAAGGACGGACATGCAGGAGTAGCCATAGGAAGCGAAATAACCGGAGGATGCCATAATGTATGGGTAGAGAACTGCCAGATGGACAGCCCCGAACTGGACCGTATTATCCGTATCAAGTCCAACCCTATGCGTGGTGGAAACGTAGAAAACGTCTTTGTACGGAATATCACCGTAGGCGAATGTAAACAATCTATTCTGGGTATAGAGCAAAAATACTGGCATGTAGACGAAGGTCCGTATCTGCCTCTCTTCGAGAATATCCACCTGGAAAATATTACCAGCAAGAAAAGCCAGTATGTGCTTCATCTTGACGGATTTGACGATAAATCTCAGATACGCAACATCTACCTGAAAGACTGCTCATTCGAAGGAGTAGAAAAGCCGGAAATCAACAAAGTAACAGGAGCTGAAAATATCCGTTTCGAAAATGTAACTGTAAACGGAGAACCATTCCACGAAATGTAATTATTTCGTGGAATGATTTTCCTTATATTCCGTAGGCGTACATCCCATTGCAGCCTTGAATACACGACTGAAATACTGGGGAGAAGAAAATCCACACATATAGGCAACTTCCGATACCGTATATTCTCCGACTCCAGTAGCTGCACCGAACGTTTCACACGCATATCTTTCACAAAGTCAATCGGTGAAACACTCAGAATCGATTTTATCTTCCGATAGAACATCGAACGTCCCATTCCCATCGAGTCGGCAAGATCCTCTATCTTAAAGTCCGGATTATTCAGGTTATCTTCTACACTCTGTATGATATTCTTGATAAACTCTTCATCAAAATGAGTGATTTGCGGAAGTGAAGGCGACAGATCCTCCAGCCGGTGTTCCTGCTTTTCTTCAGTTGCCGTTACGGTCACCTCGTCCAGACTACGCCCTGCCAGCAGGAAGTCTTTCAGGTGAGTGCGCTGCAACAATACCGATTTCAGACGTGCACGTAAATAAGCAGAACTGAACGGCTTCGTAATATATCCGTCGGCACCATACTCCAGTCCCTTTATACGATCGTCCAGCGAAGCCTTTGCCGACAAGATAATAACAGGAATATGGCAGACATTATGATTTGTCTTGACAGCATTCAGCAGTTCAATACCATCCATTTCAGGCATCATGACATCACTAACCACTACATCGGGCATTTCTGCCAGAACTTTTTCCAGTCCGATTCGTCCGTTCGGAGCCTCCAGTACACGATATTCTTTCTGAAGGATATGAACAATGAAGTGACGCAGCTCATCATTATCTTCTACAACCAATATCGTTATATCCTTCTGATCTTCCAGTTCTTCGGGCATCTGAACTTCGGAAGAAACATCCCGGCTGCCGTCATCCAATATAAACTCTACATTCTGGTCATTGCGATAAGCCTCAGCCCTCAAAGGCAATGAAACAGTAAAAGTACTTCCTTGTCCCAACGCCGTATCAACTTCAATCTTGCCGTGCATCATCTCTACCAGATTGTGTACCAGCGAAAGTCCTATTCCTGTAGAAACCGCCGAGCGTTCGCTTCCAAGTGTTTCAAAACGGTCGAACAGCTTGCTCAGCTTTCCGATATCGATGCCTTTTCCCTCATCTTTTACCCGGATCAGTACATTATCCGCCTGCATCTCGACGATAAGCGAAATAGATTTTCCCTTGGAAGTATATTTGAAAGCATTCGAAAGCAGATTGAACACCACCTTCTCTACCTTATCTACATCTGTATAAATCTTGATTTCTTCCTGAGGTGCGACAAAACGGAAATCTATCTCCGACTGATGTGCCATGCCTACGAAATCGGAGTATGCCTTGTGGGCCAAAGATGCGATGTCGACCAGCTCTATATAAAGCTTCATCTTATTGTTCTGGATCTTACGGAAGTCGAGCAGCTGATTGATGAGCTGAAGCATACGTTCTGTATTACGCTTGGCCACCTGCATGTTCTCCTGTCCTTCGGGTGAAAGCTTTTCCTGTTCAAGTACTTCTTCAATCGGACCTTCGATAAGCGTAAGCGGAGTACGGAGTTCGTGCGATATATCAGTAAAGAAACGGAGTTTCATATTTGTAAGCTGTTTCTCGAAACCGATTTTTTTACGCAACCCCCATATATACACTACAATACCCGAAACCAGGGCCAAAGCCAGCAGAAACAAGATAATGTACAAGACCCATGCCCAACCTGTTTCCCAGAAAGTAGGTTTCACATGAATATGCAATACCTTGATATTATCCGACCATACTCCGTCGCTGTTGTTCGATTTCACTTCCAGATCAAAATCTCCTGCCGACAGATTTACAAGGCTTACCGAACGGTTCTTTCCGATATACGTCCATTCATCACTCAAATTCTTTATCCGATAAGCATATTCCAGATAAGCAGGCTTGGTAAAATCGAGTGCAGCAAACGAAACCGTAATGTTACGTTCATCGGGTTCCAGTGTCAGCGTATCGTTTACCAGTGAGTTTCTGACTGAGATTCCTCCTCGTTTCTGAATGTTGAAACTTGTAAAGGCTATGTTTGGTGCATAAGCAGTCTTTTTCAACTGTTCCAGATCGATGCGTAACGCTCCTTCATTGCAGCCTACATACATGTTACCCGAACGGTCTACCACCGGAGGTACTTCGGAAAGAATTAAATTGGAGTTGACATTAAAGTGGTCATACACTTCGAAATCAGGCTTTTCCGGAGAGAACTTACAGATAATATTCTCGAACATAATCCACAGTCTGCGTTTGTTATCCTCTACCATGGCAAAGGCTATGTCCGAAGGCAGACCGTTTTTCTTATTGTAATGGAAAAAGTCAATCTTGTCGGACAACAGTCCTCCCAGTTCCACCTGACTGATTCCTCCACAGAAGGTAGTAATGTATACTTCTCCGTCGGAAGTTTCCAGTATATGCATCACATCGTTTATCACTCAAACTGTTCTCACGGTTCGGTTCACAGTAATTCAAGTAAAAATGAATATCCTCAGGATTGTCAAACTGCGAGGAGAATGAAATCAATCCGTCGGTCGTACCCACAAGTATCACATCATTCGACAACGGACAGACGCTGCGCACACGCATACATTTTCCGGAGGGATAATTTTTTTTCAGCTTGTTGGTAACATTTATAAAGTGCAGATTCTCCGGCTCACCTACGGCAAGATTCAAGCCACCCTCATATGTTCCTACCCAGATATGCCCGAAACGGTCTTGTGCTATAGAATAAACCGAATTACAGTTTATCCCGTCCGGATTGTTTTCCTCAATCTGATAGTGTTTAAAGACATACCCTTCTCCACGAGGTTTGCCTACAAACAACCCGTTACCGCGGCTTCCTATCCAGAAATTTCCACGGCTATCTTCAAAGAAAGAATAAATGTTAGCTCCAAACACCACCGAACCGTCTTTTACGATTCTGCCGTCAGGACTCAGGTTTCCGCAATATCCGAAATCTTTATCGTACACCTTCACCATTCCGTCCTTCGATGCCACCCAGATTCTTCCGCGCGAATCGATGTACAAGCCCCTGACCAATGCACTGGACGTGTTGAGATACTCAAAATTTGTATTCAGAAAAGCAATACGGTCAATTCCACCTTCCTGAGCCATCCATACATTTTTATGATTGTCTATGTAATAAACCCGGTTGATACCTTCGTACATCGTTTTGGTAGCATCGTTCAACATATAGCTCTGTTGAAACACATGCTTTTTAGGATTGTAATACGAGAAAAAGCCATTATTAGAATACGCCCATATATGACCATACTCATCTTCATGGATAAAACAGGCTTCATCTTCACTTGCCTGTCGGCGGGGATAGTCCAGAAACTCAGCTTGCCGGCACTTCGGATCCAACCTGACTATATGCTTGAACTTGTTTTGCACCCATATATTCTTTTTCGAATCCTGAAAAATATAAACCGGCTGAAAATCCTCCTGAGTTTCGTCGAGTAACAATGAAACCGACTTTCCGTCTGCCGGATTATAAACCGCAAAGCTTCTCTTCATCAATATACCCAGCAATCCGTCGGAAAGAGGAAAAATCTGCCGGATATTTTCTGCCGGACGAGATAGACGTACGTCAGACAGTCCCTTTTCCGGAAGGTATTCCATCAGCTTGTTTCTACTATCTGCCACGAAAAATCGCTTGCCGACACTAGCGGTATATCGATAAGCATCATTTCCTTTCAGTGCGTTATTGCCATATACAAAATATCCTTTGTCTGTCAGCACCCACTCATTGCCCTGCATATCGAGTGAGACTGTGAACACATATCGTTTGCGTTCCGCATCCGAATGGGTAGGCAAGTATACCAGCCCTCCCTTGTCTTTATACCTGAAACAATCGATACGCCACAAATCACCATTCGTACCTACAATCCACACCATTCCGTTTGGAAGGGTGATAATTTTCGAGGCAGCCGTACACAACTTTACCTCCGGATGATAGACAAATACATCCTCAAAACACTCCCGGCGTATATCGAACAGATACACCCTTCTGTCGTAACTCTGGCACACCAGCATCTGATTACCTCCGAGTTGCAGATTCACCAGACGGTTATACTGAAGCTTGACCTTGTCTGTAGGATATGTCTTATAGTTTTTAAAGGAATAGCCATCAAACTTTTCCAGTCCGTTCCAGGTAGCCATCCAGATGTAACCCTCATTGTCCTGCAAGACTCCCTGCACCGTATTCTGCGACATACCGTCCTTCACCGAATAGTGCTTCACATTGACAAGTCCTTGCGCTGCCATGTAACACAGGCTGCACACAGCATATATCACCGTTAGAAATAAACTTTTCCCCATACAAATTCATATCGTTTTAGATACGGCAAAGATATAAGAAAGTTTATAACTAAAAAAAATCCTGAAAAACAAATTTTCCCATTGCATCACGAAAGCTTTCTTCCGGACAAGTCCGGCAAAATATCAAGATAATGTATGGAAAACTACCCGACGTTTTTTTAAAACTTCATATAAAAACTTGCTGTATTTTCCTGACGTATGATATACTACCTGCCTAAACCTTACCGAAAACCTCGGCAAAGCTATTAAAAAGTGTGAAGTAAACGAGAAAATATCTGCAATCGGCATTTTTCGATGTAACGCACGAAAGGGGGATTGCATTTTTTTATACCTTTGCTTCAGGTAAGTATGAATAATAATAAAAACAAGCATATCTACACAATGAAAAAACTGATTGCATTATTCTGCCTGCTGGCTTTCGTTAATCGGAGCACAGGCACAGCGTAAGGTCAGCCTGCAAGATGTGGCACAAGGAACCTACCGTGCACAAAGCATCTACGGCATCAAACCAATGCTGGACGGAGAACATTACACGCAGATGAGTTCTGACAAAAAACGTATCGTGAAATACTCGTTCAAAACAGGCAAGGAAGTAGAAGCGATATTCGATGTTACTACGGCAAGAGATTGCCCCGTGAAGTCGTTCGACGATTATATCATGCCGCCCGACGAAAAGCTGATTCTGATTCAGACAGACACGAAACCCATCTACCGTCATTCGTTCACTGCCGAGTATTACATATACAACGTGAAAAACAACAAGATGGAATCGCTTTCTAAAAACGGTCCTCAGCAAGTTCCACTGTTTTCACCCGACGGCTTCCAGGTTGCTTTCGTACGCAACAACAATATTTTCCTTGTGAAGCTGCTTTTCGGCAACAGCGAATCGCAGGTTACAAAGGACGGTGAATACAACAAGGTACTGAACGGTATCCCCGACTGGGTATATGAAGAAGAGTTCTCTTTCAACCGCGCTTTCGACTTCAGTGCCGACAGCAAAATGATTGCCTATATCCGTTTCGACGAGAGTCAGGTTCCCATGTTCAGCTTCCCGTGGTACAAAGGTATGGCCCCCGAAAAGAGCCAGTATGCCACTTATCCGGGAGCTTACGAATACAAATACCCAAAAGCCGGCGAAATGAATTCGAAAGTCAGTGTGCACGCATACGATATCAAGAGCCACGTTACACGTAAAATGGATTTGCCGCTCGACGAAGACGGATACATTCCACGTATCAAGTTTACTTCCGATCCTGAAAAACTTGCCATCATGACACTGAACCGCCACCAGAACCGGTTCGACATCTATATGGCCAATCCGAGAAGCGCACTGTGCAAGCTTACTATACGCGACGAAGCCGAACAGTACATCAAGGAACAGGCTTATTCTGACATTGTTTTCTATCCGGAAAATATCGTAATGATGAGTGAACGCGACGGATACAATCACTTGTACTTGTATACTATCGGAGGAAACCTGATCAAACAAGTTACCAAAGGTAAGTTCGAAGTGAAGGATTTCCTGGGATGGGATAAGCCAACCAATACGTTCTACTATACCAGCAACGAGGAAAGTCCGTTGCGTACGGCTGTCTACAAGACCGATGCCAAAGAAAAGACTATCAAACTTTCTACTCGCACCGGAACCAACTCGGCCATATTCAGTACCAACCTGTCGTATTATATCAATAACTTCTCTAATATCGACACTCCTACACTGATAACGATAAACAATAACAAGGGTAAGGAGCTGACTACACTATTGGACAACTCGAAACTGAAATCGGAAGTTGCTACAC
>ENA-OQHF01000806-OQHF01000806.1-human-gut-metagenome-genome-assembly--contig:-NODE-806-length-17955-cov-3.122840_pt1 | contig 17955 bp, 19 predicted proteins | sample MGYA00242559_ERZ504709 | MGnify/ENA primary metagenome ERZ504709 (study PRJEB26092, sample SAMD00036203) | human gut metagenome | host: Homo sapiens | study: EMG produced TPA metagenomics assembly of... | reverse complement strand
CTCATCCAGCAACATATAAGCGCCTTTCAGCTTCTCGGCATTGATACAAAAACGACCATTCACGGCATCATATTCAAACGAGGCACCCAATTTCTGAATACCCAGGAAGTGCGTATCCAGACGGCGGCGTCCGATTTTATCACCACCCGGTTTCGGAATCATTGCCTTTCCGAAGCGAGCTACCAAAGGGCCTACCAGCATCACCGAACCACGCAATTTAGAGCAACGGTTCAAGAAGTCATCACTCTCCAGGTAAGCCAGATTCAGATTATCTGCCTGAAAAGTGTAGGTATCACTTCCCGACTTAGAGACCTTCATCCCCATGTCACGAAGCAACTGTATCAGGTTGTTCACATCCAGAATGTTCGGAATGTTTTCAATAGTCACTTCCTCATCTGTCAGCAATGTGGCACAAAGTACCTGTAATACTTCGTTTTTAGCACCCTGAGGCACAATCTCGCCATGCAGTTTGTGTCCTCCTTCGATTACAAATGAAGCCATAGTATCCGATTTTGATTAATATTTCTTTTTCTGCTGATTGTTATTGTTCATCTGACGGCGACGTGGACCGAACGAACGCTGTTCCACCAGCTTCAAGTCATCCGTCGTCAGCTTGATACGTCCTTCTGACAGCTCGCACAAATCCTCCAGGATTTTCTGGTCTTCCACCCCGTCTTTGTTGAAGTTGATGTAATCCTTCTTCATGTGGTTGGCGATATATTTTATCAGCTGTTTTTTCTCATCACCTTCCGGATAGTCTACTGCTATCTTAATCAAGTCCTGAATGAACCGTCCGTAATGACGGAAACGAATGACGTTCGGAGAATAGGGAATTCTGTCCGGTTTCACTTCCAAACTTTCTTTTTTTACAATATCCACCGGATAATCAATATCCAACTTGAAATCAGCCATAATGGCCAGATGATCCCACAGCTTATGACGGAAATCCTCCATGTCGCGCAATTGCGGGAACATGCCTCCCATTATGTTTACAATCGTATTGGCACACCGCTGACGCTCTTCACGGTCTTCGATGGTCAATGCATGGTCTACCATGTTCTGCACACTTCGTCCATACTCCGGAAGTGGCAATTTTCGTTGCTGGGTATTATATTCCATATAAAATTCTGTTATTCTACAAATCAAATCTTTTTACGCCTCACCCTCTCCGGCCATACGCCCTTACAGCAGTTTCTTCGGAGTGGAAGCCACGAATTCCTTCAGATAGAACGGCTCGAAATAGGCCACATCCTTGAAATCTTCCACTGCCATAGCTTTCTCGGCCAGCGGGAACATCCATTTGGCTACCGGATGAATATTCTCAATGAAGTGTGCGTTGGGGTGCGAAAGTTTTTCCTTGCACTTGGCTGCTCCGTTACCAAAGAAATACACCGGATGTTTCTCCAAATATTCGGCATACGAATTTTCGTCAATAATATCTGCTCCAATGGCACGCTGCACCTTCAAAGCACGGTCATACACGGCCGCATATACTTCCATACGGCGGGCATCAATCATCGGACAAAGCAAAGCATCTTCCGGCAGGTCATGCGCAAGCAGTACCGGCACACACATCACCTCCAGTGTGGGCAATCCTATCAGCGGAATGTTCCGCCCGTAACAGATACCTTTCGCCATCGACACACCAATACGCAGCCCCGTGTACGAACCAGGACCACAGCTTACTGCCACCGCATCCAACGGAATGGCATGGTTATCAATGAACGACAAGGCTTCATCCACAAATACCCCCAATACAGTGGCATGCGAAGGGCCGTTAAAATCTTCTTTTGAGAAAATGGAAGCTCCATCCTGGCTTACAGCCACAGAACAAACTTCCGTAGATGTTTCAATATGTAAAATGCATGACATAATTAAACTCGATACAATTATTATAGTCTGCAAATATACACTTTTCTTCTCACTATCTCATGAAAAAAGAGACAGAAAGTGAAGAAGCTGTTCTGAAAGATTCTCACTTCAAAGCATTTTTCATATACCTAACCACGAAAACAAAAAAGACACTAAAAAATTCTTTTTAAGTTCCTGACAAATTCTCTGTTTCACACTGTGAAATACAAAAACCACAGTGTGGGATACATATTTCACACTGTGGGATACAAATCCCGCACTGTGAAACAGAGAATATACAAGGAGATTGCAAAGAATAAACAAGACCATAAATATTTATCCAAAGAAGCAATCCTTATTTTCATAAACTGCATCTGAGTTTTCACACGGTTTTTTTAACAGCGCTTATTCTTTATTTAGATTTTTCCTACCTTTGTATCCAAATTATCAAAAAAAACAGAAGGAGTTATGATACAGTCAATGACCGGATACGGAAAAGCAGTCACAGTGTTCGGAGACAAAAAAATCAACGTGGAAATCAAATCGTTGAACAGCAAAGCAATGGACTTATCCACACGCATCGCTCCATTGTATCGTGAAAAAGAAATGGAAATCCGCAACCTGATTGCCCAGACACTGGAACGCGGGAAAGTGGACTTCTCTATATGGGTGGAAAAAGACGCCGCCGAATCGGCTACTCCCATCAATACAGCCTTGGTAGAAAACTATTACAACCAGATAAAAACCATTTCTGAAACTTGCCATATTCCGTTGCCGGAAGACTGGTTTGCCACTTTGTTGCGCATGCCCGACGTGCTGACCCGCGTAGACGTGCAGGAACTGTCGGACGAAGAATGGACTGCAGCCAAACAAACCATCGAAACCGCTCTGCAACATCTGGTTGACTTCCGCAAGCAGGAAGGAGCAGCTCTCGAAAAGAAATTTACAGAAAAAATCGACAACATCGAACAGTTGATGAAATCCATCGAGCCTTACGAGAAAGAACGTGTGGCCAAGATACGGGAGCGCATTACCGATGCACTGGAAAAAACGCTGAGCATCGACTATGACAAGAACCGTCTGGAGCAGGAGTTGATTTATTACATCGAAAAACTGGACATCAACGAAGAGAAGCAGCGTCTGGCCAACCACCTGAAATATTTCCGCGAAACCATGGCTGGCGGACACGGACAAGGCAAGAAACTGGGATTCATCGCTCAGGAAATGGGACGTGAAATCAATACCACCGGCAGCAAGTCGAACCATGCCGAAATGCAGAACATCGTGGTGCAGATGAAAGACGAACTGGAACAGATTAAGGAACAAGTGTTGAACGTAATGTCAAAAAAGAATATGGCAGGCAAACTTATTACTTTTTTCAGCCCCCTCCGGCTCTGGTAAATCCACCATTATCAAATTACTTGCTGACACAGAACCTGAATCTGTCCTTCTCCATCTCTGCCACCAGCCGCGCGCCCCGTGGCACAGAGCAGAACGGAGTGGAATACTTCTTCCTGACACCAGAAGAATTCAAGCAGCGTATCGCCAACAATGAGTTTCTGGAATACGAAGAAGTGTACAAGGACCGTTTCTATGGCACACTGAAAGCACAGGTAGAAAAACAGCTAGCAGCCGGACAGAATGTAATTTTCGATGTCGACGTAGTAGGCGGATGCAATATCAAGAAATTCTACGGCGACCGCGCACTGTCTGTATTTATCCAGCCGCCTTCACTCGAAGAGCTCCGCAAGCGACTGACCGGCCGTGGTACCGACGCGCCCGAAGTTATCGAAAGCCGTCTGGCAAAAGCGACCTTCGAGCTGAGCTATGCCGAAAAATTCGATGTAGTGATTGTCAACGACAATTTGGAAAAGGCTCAAGCAGAAGCCTTGAAGACCATTCGCGATTTTATTCAACAATAAATTTGCTGATATGCCTAAAGACCCAAAGAAAATCATGTTCATGATGACCATACTTTGTATCGTCATCGGGCTGGCAGCCATTGCCGTAGGGGTGGTGGCCGTAGCAAAAGAAGAATACATCATTGCCGTAGCCATGCTGCTGGTAGCTGCCTGGCAGATAATCAACTACAGACAATGGAAGAAAAGCCTCAAATAAAAACCGGACTTTTCGGAGGTTCCTTCAACCCTATCCATACAGGCCATCTGGCACTTGCCAACTACCTGTGTGAATATGGGGGACTGGAGGAGGTATGGTTTTTAGTCACCCCTCAGAACCCGTTTAAACAGAACGAGACTTTGCTCGACGACCATCTGCGGCTGAAAATGGTAGAAGCTGCCGTGGCAGGATACCCCCGTTTCCGCGCATCCGACTTTGAGTTCCAACTTCCACGTCCCTCATACACTATCCATACCCTTGATAAACTGGCCGAGTGTTATCCTGACCGGGAGTTTCACCTGATTATCGGTGCCGACAACTGGCAGGCTTTCGACCGCTGGCGGTCGCCCGAAGAAATCATCCGCCGCCACCACATTCTGGTCTATCCTCGCCAGGGTTATCCCTTGGAGGATACAGCCAGTCTGCCTCCTCATGTCAGAGTCGTACAAACTCCCCTTATCGAGATCAGTTCGACCTTTATCCGCAAAGGTATCCGGGAAGGAAAAGACCTGCGCTATTTCCTGCATCCGGAAGTATTCAGAATTATTCAGGAAAAAGGATTGTACCGGTAATCATTTCTTTTTGTGCAGTACCACCAGCACCACCTCGCTCGGTGTAAACAAGCGCACATCCTTGCGGGAAGTGCCCAGTCCATTGGTAACAATAACCGGAATACCCGCACTGTTATACTTCAACCCCGTCAGGAAACGGTTGCCGTATTTGGAAAAATGTGCCGGCGTCCATCGGCGGAACAAACTGACTTGTCCCCCGTGCGTATGTCCGGCCAGTGCCAAATCGGTGTGCGCCACATTCACATCCTCCACATAATCGGGTGTATGCACCAACATCAGCACGAAATCTTCTTCCTGCAATGCCAAGGTAGGTGACACCCCGTTCTGTTTCAGGTCAAACGGGTTACGAATGCCACACAGCAAAATGTACTCCTTTCCCCTCCACAAGGTATCCACCTTGTGCTCCAGTAAGTGTACCCCAGTTTCCTGCATGGCCTTCCGTGCCAGCGAGTCAGCCTGCCCACGCTCGTGGTTTCCCATCACGGCATACGTTCCGCAGGGTGTCTCCACCGTCTTCAGCGCCTGAAAGAGTTGCGTCACATCTCCTCCGTTACGCCCCCGATAGTCACCTCCCAGTAGCAACACATCCGCATCCAGCGAACGAAGTGCCTGGCACATGCCTGGCAAACGACGGGCGGTAAACCGACTCTCGTAATGAAAATCGGAAGCAAAAGCCACACGGAAACCATCGAAAGAATCGGGCAACTGGGCACTGTAGAAATCATAGCGCTTTACACGCCCCACGCCTTTATATTTGGAAAAAGAAGCCGTAGCACAAGAAGAAAGCAGGACACATAGCACCACCAGGCAACCTGCCAGCAAGTTCAATCGTTTCATCATTTTAAAATACATATAACTATCCGGTCGTGACAAAGGTCGTAAAAAAATACCTAACTTTGCCGGACGAAAAACTAAAAATCAATCCACAATGACAAACGTCAAAACCAATTCCATAAAAGCCTGGTTGTTGGCTGCCCGCCCCAAGACATTGACCGGTGCTGCCATACCCGTCATGCTGGGCTGTGCGCTGGCCTTTATTTACGGTCACTTTCAATTAACGCCTGCCTTGCTTTGCTTTCTGTTTGCGTTTCTGATGCAAATTGACGCCAATTTCATCAACGACTTGTTTGATTTTCTGAAAGGCAGCGACCGCGAAGACCGGCTGGGCCCGGAACGCGCCTGTGCACAAGGATGGATCAGCGCCAAGGCCATGAAAGCCGGAATTGCCTGTACCACCCTGTTAGCAGGAATCACCGGACTTTGCCTGCTTTACTACGGAGGACTGGAAATGATTCCGGTTGGTATTGCCTGCATGATTTTTGCCTTCCTCTATACCGCCGGACCGTATCCGCTGGCTTATCACGGATGGGGCGACTTGCTGGTACTTGTTTTCTTCGGCTTCGTACCCGTGGGATGTACCTACTATGTCATGGCGCACGACTGGAACATGTCTGTCACCATGGCTTCACTGGCCTGCGGCCTCATCATCGATACCCTGCTGATGATTAATAACTTCCGCGACCGTGAACAGGATGCTATCAGCGGCAAGAAAACCATCGTGGTACGCCTGGGTACCAAAGCCGGACTGATTCTTTACTTTCTGTTAGGACTGGCGGCCTGCTGGTGCTGCTTCTACTTCCTGGAAATCGGGAAAATCTATGCCGTACTGCTACCCCAGCTGTACCTGATTCCACACATCCTGACTACCCAGCACATGGCCCGTATCTACCGCGGGAAAGCCCTGAACGGAATTTTGGGAGAAACCTCCCGCAATATGCTTATTTTTGGATTATTACTCACCCTCGGCTTAATACTTTAATATGATTCGAAAGGTACGCAAAGAAGATACATCGGCCATCACTGCCATCTATAATCATTACATCGCCCACACTACCATCACCTTTGAACTGGAACCGGTGAGCGAAGAGGAAATGTGGACACGTATCCAGCACATCAATGAGAAGTATCCGTACTTTGTATATGAGACGGAAGGGCAGATTGCTGGCTACTGCTATGTGCACGGATGGAAAGAAAAGGCTGCTTACAACCAAAGTGCAGAGACCACCATCTACCTGGCTCCTTCGCATACCGGGAAAGGTATCGGAAAAGAACTGATGCTGCATCTAATAGAAGAATGCCGCCGCTACGAACTGCATGCCCTGATAGCCTGCATCACCGAAGGTAACGAAGCCAGCTACGCCCTGCACGAAAAGTTAGGGTTTGAAAAGGTATCTTATTTTCGGGAAGTAGGCCGTAAATTCGGGAAGTGGTTAGGAATCGTAGATTATGAACTGATTCTATAAGAGAGTATAGTATTATAAAAACAAGCAGGGCGATACCTTTATTTCTCAGGTACCGCCCTGCCTGTTATATAGGGAAATTCACATCACTTCAGCTGTATTGCATACTTGCTTAACGCTTTCTCATCCGAACTACCTCCAATCCATACCTGATATTCTCCCGGACAGAACTGGATGCTGTGTGTGCCTTCATTCCACCATTCCAAATCTTTCTTTGACAAGGTAATGTGTACATTGACTGTCTTTCCGGCGGGAACGGATACACGCTTGAATGCACGCAGAGTCTTGACCGGACCAGCCTCATCTCCCACCTTACTCAGGTAGACTTGCACCACTTCTTCTCCATCCCGGCTGCCCGTATTCGAAACCGGAACCACCAGAGAGAGATTATCCTCACTGCCTACCGTCTGCTTGCTGAAAGTGGCTGCCCCGTATGTAAACGTCGTATAGCTCAAGCCATATCCGAACGGGAACAGCGGGCGTTCTTTCATGAAACGATAAGTTCGTCCTGTCATATTATAATCTTCAAAATCGGGTAACTGCTCGATGCTTCGGTAAAAAGTAACCGGCAATCTTCCGGCCGGATTGTAATCACCAAACAAGACATCGGCTACCGCCCGACCACCCTGCTGTCCTGGATACCAGGCCTGCAAGATAGCCTCACAAGTCTCAGTTTCAGGAACCAGTCCGACAGGTGAACCGGAGCAGTTCACTAAAATTACCTTTTTCCCTGCACGATGCAAGGCAGCAAGCAAATTCCGCTGTACTTCCGGCAGCTCAATGCTGGTACGGTCTCCCTTCTTAAAGCCAGGCAAATCAACTCCCATTTCCTCACCTTCCAGGCTCGGGGAGATACCTCCCACGAAAACAACGACATCGGCATTCCGGACCGCATTGACAGATTGGGCAATATCCACTTTCTTCTTAAAGCCCATATCGAAATTCAGCTGCGCATCACTCTGCAGATATTCAAACTGCAATTCAATGTCATACTTCTTCCCTGCTTCCACTTGTAAAGCATACGATTGCTTGTTTCCGCCATGACTATTATAAAATGACATGGCTTCTTTCTGATTCACCAGCAACCGTCCTTTGCCAAAGCTGTACACATCGAAGATAACCTCACCGGAAGCCTTTGGTACATAAGTCGCATTGTAGGTTGCAGAGAAATCCGTCAGATTCACACCCGGTGCAAACACCGTAGCCCCTGAAGTACAGAAGTTGAACGGAGTCATCACCCGTGTTTCTACATCCACTTTTCCTTCGTGGTTCACATTGTTCCAGTAACGGGCACTGAATCCAGGTCTGCCTTCCGACTTGCACTCACTGAACACACTCTCCAGCAAATCATCACCTACACAAGGACACCCCTGTTCATAAATCAGTTTATCTCCTTTTCCAAGAGCTGCACGAATACCATCCAATACGGTCACCGTGTGGGCCGGTACTCCATTATAGTTTCCCCACATCATGACAGAATCTTTGGCATTGGGTCCCATTACAGCAACCGTCAAATTGCCACGTTTCAATGGAAGCACATTTTGTTTGTTGAGCAACAATGTCATCGATTCACGAGCCATTTTCAATGCCAACGAATCATGTGTGGCAGAAGCCACTACAGAGAAAGGAATCTTTGTCCAGGACACTTTGGAGGGATCGTCCATTTCTCCCAAATCAAAACGGGCCTTCAGCAATTTCTTCACGGAACGGTCTATTGCTTTTTCATCTATCATCCCCTTCTTTGCAGCTTCTATCAACGATTCATAAGTTGAACCACATTCCAGGTCTGTACCACTCAACACAGCCGCAGAAGCTGCAGAAGGAGCGTCTTTATGAGTTCGATGTCCTTTTTCCTCAAAAAAATCATTGATTGCCCAGCAGTCACTTAATATGATACCATCAAATCCCCACTCTTCTCTCAGAATCTGAGTCAGCAGACGTTTGTTTCCACAACACGGTTCTCCTTCAAACCGATTATAGGCGCACATCACTTCTTTCACATCTGCATCCTGTACCAAGGCTTTGAAAGCAGGCAAATAAGTTTCATATAAATCACGAAGCGGCAAATCTTCTACATCAAAAGAATGGCGGTTCCACTCCGGTCCGGAATGCACGGCAAAATGTTTGGCGCAGGCATGCAACTTATCGTATTTTCCGTCATTGACACCTTGCAGCCCTTTTACTACATTTACCCCCATACAAGTAGTCAGATACGGGTCTTCTCCGTATGTTTCTATTCCGCGGCCCCAACGAGGATCTCTATAAATATTCACATTTGGGGTCCACATCGTAAGCCCTTGGTACCTTTCATAACTTCCCTTCGACGCATAATATACATTTTTAGCTCGAGCCTCATCCGACACTGCCGTAAATACCTCATATACCAACGAGTCATTAAAAGAGGCTGCCATACCGATTGACTGCGGAAATACCGTAGCCAATCCAGCACGTGCCACTCCGTGCAATGCTTCATTCCACCAGTTATATGGCTTTATACCTAACCGTTCCACCGGCTTTGATACATCCATCATTAAGGAAATCTTTTCTTCCAGCGTCAGTTCCTGTAACAACAGCTCTGCCCTCTGTTCGGAAGGTAAGGAAGAGTCACGGAAATCGGGACGAGCACAGCCTAAAAAAGCTAAACCCAATAATAAAATACCATACCTCATAAAGTTACTTATTAGCAGTTTCCCATAGTTTTGTTTCAGAACATTTTATATCTGCCCACAAGTTACCACATTTTATTTTAAAATCTCCCTTTTCAAGACGCCATTTGCCATCATAGCCAACGAAAGCGAGATCACTGCCTTTTATCTTCATTGTAACTGTCTTTGTTTCACCCGGTTTTAAGTATACCTTCTCAAAATTACGCAAACGAATATTATCAGGAGTACTACTTGCCACCAAATCTTTTGAGAACAACAAAACCGCTTCTTTCCCTGCAACCTTTCCGGTATTCGTTACATCTACAGAGATTGTCAGTTCATCTTCAGCAGTAAAAGAAGTTTTATCAACTTTCAGGTTATTGTATACATAAGTTGTATAACTAAGTCCAAAACCAAACGGCCATTGTACATCCATTACAGAATCGTAATTATAGTTTCCTGCCATCTGTCCCAAGTTTTCACAAGGTTTGTAATCATACGTGGCAATTGCATTAATATACTTCGGATAAGTGAAAGGCATTTTGGCACTAAAATTCGCATCACCAGACATCAGATTTGCCAACGCATCTGCTCCATAGTTACTAGGAAGCATAATATTAATCACTCCCTGAGCTAAAGGTTCAATATCATTAATGATACGCGGACGTCCCTGATTTAACACTAAAATAACAGGTTTTCCCGTTTTTGCTAATGCTTTTACCAGGTTGCGCTGATTTTCTGAAAGTGTCAGGTCTGTCAAATTTTCCCGGGGTTTCACAGTAAGAGTTTTCACCAATACAAGCTACAATAACATCAACCTTTGCTGCAGCAGCCACAACTTTTTCTATTTCCGGCTCATTTTCCTGCCACCAGTTATCATTTTGATTCGTTATGGCATTAGGGTCTGATGCTGCATAAGTTACCCCCGGCTCATAAACCACATTTTCTTTTCCATATTTATGGCAGAACGCTTCATAAATCGTATTATAGGCTCCGGCATATTCATCTGCCTTATTTCCCTGCCAACTATAAGACCAGCCTCCGTTCAAACAACGCATAGAGTTTGCATTAGGACCTGTCAGAAGAATTTTTTTACCTTTGGCTACCGGTAATACATTCTGTTCATTCTTCAACAATACCTCTGATTCTTCAGCAGCCTGGAGAGCAACTTTTGCAAATTCTTCCGATCCAAACTTATCATATTTTTTAATATCCCAATATGGATTTTCAAACAACCCCAGACGATATTTTAAACGTAACACACGGGCTACAGCATCATCAATACGGCTCATCGGTACTTCTCCTTCTTCTACCAGCTCTTTCAAATAAGTACAGAAACTGACTTCATACGGAACCATTGACATATCAATACCCGCATTAATAGCTATCTTTATTGCTTCATTTTTTAGTAGCTGCAATATGGTCACGGGTACAAAGGTTATTAATATCTGCCCAGTCGGTCACTATCATGCCATCCCAGTTCAATCCTTCTTTCAACCACTCTGTCAACAACTCATGATTGGCATGGAAAGGTATTCCGTTATCGACTCCAGAATTCACCATGACACTCAAGGCTCCATGACGAATCGCCTCCAGGAAAGGAGCAAAATGTTTCTCACGCATATCGCTACGAGAAATAGAAGACGGTGTACGATCCTTTCCTGATACTGGGACTCCATATCCCATATAATGCTTCATACAGGCAGCCACATTGTATTCACCAATATGATTGGGATCCTCTCCCTGAAATCCTTCTACAGCAGCCTTTCCCATTTCTGCATTCACGTAGCAGTCTTCTCCATAATTTTCCCACATTCGAGGCCAACGCGGATCTCTTCCTAAATCAACCACTGGAGCGTATGTCCAAGGAATACAACTGGCCTTTGTTTCGTAAGCTGATATTTCAGCCCCCTTCTTCGTCAGTTCGCGATTGAAAGAAGCTCCCATATTAATGCCCTGTGGGAACATGGTACCATCAAGAGTATAAGTCGTTCCATGAATCTGGTCTACACCATAAATACAAGGAATACCTATTTCTTTCATGGAAATTTCCTGTATCCGTTTGATTGCTTTGGCCCAAACTTCTTTCTTCTGTGCCACACTCAACGGAACATTCAAGAGTGATCCTACTTTATATTTCCCGATGACCGTATCGAGCATAGCTTCGCTCATTGTAAAGCCATGCTTCTTACTCGCCTCAAAATCAGTTACTACATCAATAGTAATTTCGCACATTCTGTCCGATTTTTTCCTCCAGCGTCATTTTATTCAGCCATTTCTGAATATTTGCCTCTATATTCTTATCTACTGGGATAGCCGGTGTCACGCTCTGCACGTTTTGTGCCATACACATGCCAGATCCAAGCACTGAGGCCAAAACTACGTTCTTTATCAAATTCATGGTATTTCTTTTTTAATTATTAATATCAGTATTAATTCTTATAGTCAAACTCTACAACTCCCTTTATATCTTTTGATGAACTGCCTATATAAATCTTGAATTTGCCTGATTCTGCCACCCATTTATGCTGCGTATCATCAAAAAATTTCAAGTCTTCCTCATCTATCGTAAACAGTACCTCTTTTTCTTCACCTGGTTGGAGTGTTACTTTATAAAAATCTTTCAATTCTTTCAACGGACGCAATACACTGCATTTTTCATCTCCGATATACAATTGTACAACTTCTTTTCCTGCTACTTTTCCTACATTTCTTACAGTACATTTGATTTCCAATACATCTCCGGATTGCATCTGAGAAGAAGAAACAACCGGCTTTCCGTATTCAAATTGTGTATAACTCAATCCATACCCAAATGGGAAAAGAGGTTTGATTTTTTTTGTATCATACCAGCGATAACCCACCAAGATATCTTCTTTGTATTCCTGTCGGATACCGTCTCCAGGATAACTGATTTCTCCATAATAGTGAGCTGGGCAGTCTTCTAATTTAGCCGGATAAGAGAAAGGCAATTTACCACTCGGAGTGACCTCACCTGTAATCACATCGGCAAGTGCCTTTCCACCAATAGAGCCCAGATACCATGATTGTATAACTGAAGGGACCTCCTTCAGCCAAGGCATATCCACAGCATTTCCACTTGTCAACACCACTACCACTTTCTTATTAGCCTTCAAAAGGCCTTTGATAAGCCGATCCTGTTCAAATGGCAATTGGAATGTTTTCCGATCATCTCCTTCGCAATCCTGCTGAAAATTCTTATTAAGTCCACCCATAAAAATAACCAGATCCGCTTTCTGGGCTTCATTAACAGCTGCCGTATAAAGAGAATCAATCACTGACTGAGAAAATGTATCGGCCCGATCAAACATAGGTCGTCCAGCTACATACCCCTGAGTAAATTTCACACATTCTTTTCCCCAATTTCTCTGTCAATGCTTCAAGAGGAGTAATCACCATCTTAGGCTTTAATTCAGAGGAACCTCCTCCCTGCATCAAATTCCGAATAGCATTATCTCCTACCACTAAGACACGCTTGTACTTTCCTTGACTTAAAGGTAAAAGAGACTCTCCCTTAAATGTAGCCTCATTTTTCAACAAAACAATCCCTTCTGTTGCTATCTGATAGGCTGTTTCATAATGAGAATCATTAGACATAGCACCTAACTTTCCATTATCATTCATGGCCGTTCTGAATATTAATCTCAACACGCGAGCTGCTTTGTCATTTACTACTTCCATCGGAACTTTACCCTCTTTCACCATCTGCAAGTACGCATTTCCTAAATAATAACTATCATACCCCAAGCTTGAATTAGAGGTCAAACCATTTGTAAAAGTACCAAGCTCAAGATCTAATCCATACATAGCAGCTTCATACGTATCATGCGCAGCTCCCCAGTCTGTAACCACACATCCGTCAAAACCCCATTCACCCTTCAGTATATCATTATTCAGTAATTTATTATGAGCGGCATGTGTTCCACGAACTTTATTATAAGCTCCCATAATAGTCCATGATTTTCCTTCTTCTATCGCAGCTTTGAATGCAGGAAGATAAATCTCATACAATGCACGATCACTCACCTGCACATCAATATGATTACGCCAATGTTCCTGATTGTTAAGTGCATAATGCTTTACACAAGCTGCAACCCCATTTTCCTGTACTCCCTGAATATAAGGAACACACATACGTGCAGCCAAAAAAGGATCTTCACCCATATATTCAAAGTTACGTCCATTCAACGGAGTACGGTAAATATTCACTCCAGGTCCTAACAATACATTTTTATGACGATAACGTGCCTCTTCCCCGATAGCTGTTCCATACGCCTTCGACAAAGAGGGATTCCAAGTAGAAGCCAAACAAGTCAAGGCTGGAAAAGCAGTGCAACTGTCATTAGTCCATCCAGCATAATCCCAGCTATTCCAGCAAATTTCTGCACGTACTCCATGAGGGCCATCGGAATACATCAACCCAGGAATACCCAAACGAGCACATCCAGGTGTACTGAAACGGCCATCCGCATAACTTAAACGCGTCTTCTCTTCTACAGTCATTCTGTTCAATGCATCTTTCACACGAAGCTCCAAAGGTTTTCGAGTATCCAGATAAACAGGTGTCTCTCCTACGACCACCTTCTTCCCACTACCAGACATCAGCACTTTAAGCAAATCTTTTTTCTGCTGATTTTGAGATGTATATATTCCAAATCCTCCTTTATAATCCCATTTAGCCCAAGCTATATTAAGACTATCAAATACACTAATTACGTCTGCATACCATTTCAATGCTGATTCTATCGGAGCTTTTTCATAAATTCCAAATTCTCCACAATATAAATTCAGCCCCTTTTCATCTGCTACCCTTTTAGCCTTACTTAAAAATGCAGACAGTGTTTCCCGGTTCCAAGGAGTTGTACGCCAACGTGCAACCAATTTTTTATCATCTGCTGATAAAGAATCAAATTCATCTTTCGACACCAAATAACCAGGATAATGTACATTGCCCTGATACTTACCAAATTCAGTCCAACCTGCCTGATAGTGACTCAACAGGAAAGGTTCATAGAAATGACAGCTCAACAAAATGAACTCATCTCCTTGGGGAACCTTCAAATATTGAAAAGTATCTACCCCTTGCCACATATTGGAACCGATGACAATAACTCTTTCCTTTTCAACCTTTCTAATTATCTGATAGGCTTTCTCAACCAGTTTATTCCAGTCCTCATGATTTGGAGCAGTCGGCTCATTCATTATCTCATAAGCCACATCTGAAGTTGAATAGCCCTTTAATTCTTGTACTAAATCCTGCCAGAGTGCAAGAAAATGAGTTTGCGCTTCCGGCTTTTCCCACAAACTATTTTTCTTTCCTTCATTCCCTGCATTAAAATAATGTGATCGTACAATATGCAAATCCACAATGACTCTTAAATCATTTTTTAAAGCCCACTCAATACCTTTATGAAGATAAGAAAAAGCTTCTTTATTTTTCTGACCATTTTCCTGCCACAACACTTCTTCATCAATGGGCAATCGTACATGGTCAAAACCAGCCCGAGCTATTCGGGAAAAATCAGTTGCACTCATTCCGTCTTGTATGGAAGGAGTATTTTCTCCCCGTTGAGACAACCAATGGCTCAGGTTTACCCCTCTCTTTATCTCAAACGACTTTTTAGGAGAAGCATATCCTCCCACAGACAAAACAATTATTAAAATAAAAGTTATAAGTTTTCTCATACAATCAATCTTTAAAATGGATATTCAGTATTAGCCCCTTCCATAATGCCTTCCAAAATGGGTCTAGAGTAGATGTTTACTTCCATCTGATACCATCTATTAAACAAGCCAAAATATTCTTTTCCTTCTACAAATGGGCCATCATATAAAGGATTATAGAAAGTACCATTGTCCCAAACAATTGGAACGATACCATTCTTTTTGGCAGCAGAAGTGATATAACTCATATAATATCTTTTAGTATCTGCTAAGTCATTTACATTCCCATCCGACTTATCTTTAGGAGGTGTAACCACCCCATATTCACCCATAACAACCGGATAGCCTTTATCCACCCAAAGCTGTTTAATCTTTCCAAACAGTTCATCTACATAGTCTTCCTGTTCTCCTGATACAACTGTATTATACTGAATATAGTCCTGCCCCCAATAATATACAGTCTCTGTATAATCTGCAAAATCCATGTAAGAGAAACCTGCCGGGCGATAATAATGAAACTCAATTGCCATTCGCTTATCCACTACATCAGTCGGGAAAAGAAGTCCATCAAATGCATAATCAGGATTGGTGGCATAAGTTTGAATAATCAAATTTCGATAATAATTCTTACCTCCAGTAGCACGTACAGCATCTACAAAGCACTGATTAAAACGATTCTGCACTTCTAAATTAGCAGCAGTAGGTGCCTGCCAATTTATTTCGACTTCATTAGTGCCAGAAAAAATCAAACGCTCATCGTAATCCCTGAAATAAGATGCGATTGCATGCCATAGATTCTTTTCTTTCATCAATACCGTTTCCGCTTCTGATTTCAGAGGGTGGCTTTCCAGCCAGTCTTCATGATGCGTATTTAAAATGACATACATGTCATTATCTATACAATAGTCTACCACCTCCTTTACACGAGCCAACCAATCAAGACGTATTTCAGCCATCGTATTCTGATCCACGACATGAGGATACCATCTGACCGGTATTCGTACAGCATTAAATCCTGCATTTTTTCACTGCATCAATCATCTCCTTTGTCACAATTGGATTCCCCCATGAAGTCTCTGAATCCATGTGATTGGCCAATCCATCTTCATAACTCTCCAAGGAGTTACCCAAATTCCATCCAACCTTTATTTTCTTAAACAACGCATAAGCATCGTTTTCCATACCAACATTATCCGGCGCTTTTGTCAACCGGTAAAGCTTTGGTCTTAAAAAGTATTTTAATCTCACCTACAGAATTATTGTCATCATCAATCAATAATCCACCAGGTATAGTCAAAGTATACTGCGTTTCTGGAGTTAATCCTGAAATCTGCACTGTGACAATCTCATCAGAAAATGAGATATTCTCTATTTGAGCACTTGGGCTTAACTGTAACTTTTCCAAGTCCGAAGCAGACATACAGACTTTCTTATTTAAACGTCAGCACAATCTCAGAAAGTGCAAAATCAACCTCTTGAGCTTCATTTTCAGGATTACTTTGCAAAAGCACCGGCATGATTACAGATTTCTCTTCGCTTGAACATGAGGATAGTAATGAGCTAAGCACCAATATCATCAAACTTCCATATAATAATATATGCTTCATACATAATTTTAATTAGGGTTAACATAGAAACCTTTAAGAAACACAATCTTGTCCAAGTAAAAATACAAGGACAAGATTGTGACATAAGATATTACTTAATAGTTATCCGATCCACATAATATCCGTGACCTACACAAATAAATCCTCCCTTTTCCTCGATTGTATTCAAAATTTCCTGAGTTAAAACAAACTCGTAAACTCCGTCTTCTTGTACATCTATCGGGTCGGTAAAATAGGGTTCCCAAGCTGCATGTGTCAGTCGAATCTGATGATATTCATCGTCAGCCTTAATCGAATAACTTACATACATTGTTGTACCCGGATAAATCGATTCAAAAGTTTCCAAAGGAATAAGGTTAAAAGTCTTATGAGGATCACCGTCTGGCAAATCCCAGGATACATAATGATGTCCTTCCCAGAGCAATGTTTCTGAAGAAACAGCGAACGAGATTTCAGACTCCATTTTTTGTGAAGAATAGAACAAGACTTCTGCTCCATTATCACTCTCTCCTTTCAATACATACATACCATCCTCTAATTCTGGACAGGTAAGTACTATTTCGTCATAACTTTGTCTGATAAACTCAGTCACTGTGGTTCCATTAATACTAAGAGAGGCAATCTTATCCAATCCGATACCAGTCATAACCCATTCACTATGTGAGGTTGCATGTGCAAATCCGCCAGTGATGACCGGAACATTAACTACCGTTACAAGATTTCCACCATAGCTATTTCCTTCTACATCTACAAGGCTGATACGATATTCTCCCACCTCCAAGTTTGAAGGAACCTCATATTCTACATAGTTACCCAAATCTGAACTTCCCATCGATACAATAGGAACCGTCTGTTCGCCTATCACTACACCTGTGACCAAAGACAAATTATTTCCATAAAGACGAGCACGAGCCCCATTAGATACAATTCGTTCAAAGCCAACAGCCTCCGACCATGGTTCGCCCTGAAGAGGACTGACCACAATCTTTCCTTCCCTGGAAGTGGATTGTCCTTTTGTAGTCGTTGCCACAACCTTTAAAGAGTCAAGTTCCTGCTTCCAGTGGAATATCTATTTCATTTCCTTTTTGAACCTCCACTCCGTCTATTAACCAAGTTACTTCATGTATAATCAGAAGGAGTAACTGTCAATTTCATTGTAAAATTGGCATCATGAGTT
>ENA-OQHF01000804-OQHF01000804.1-human-gut-metagenome-genome-assembly--contig:-NODE-804-length-17971-cov-2.795169_pt1 | contig 17971 bp, 18 predicted proteins | sample MGYA00242559_ERZ504709 | MGnify/ENA primary metagenome ERZ504709 (study PRJEB26092, sample SAMD00036203) | human gut metagenome | host: Homo sapiens | study: EMG produced TPA metagenomics assembly of... | reverse complement strand
ATTTCCACCGTTATCTGAATCAGAATCGGAATTTTTTCGTTGTAAGATACTCTGTCTTAATATATCCGGTCTGTCCGTTATAATTTACACACTCCACTCTCCATCTGTACCTGTTTCTTGTAAGTGCTGTGCCTTTCTCTAACGTTCCAATTTTATCGGATTCTGTATCTGCGGCTGCTCTGACATTTACAGTATCTACTGCATAAACGGTATCCGGCTCACCCTGTGTCGGTGTATCTTCCGCCGGCTGCTCCGTATTCTCCTCCGGTGTCTCAGTCTGCTCTGATTCTGTTGTTTCTTCCGGAGCCTGCTCTGTGCTCTCTGTCTCGGTATTCTGGCTGACGATCGTGCCTGCCCACTCAGTGATCGCATTCGGAATCGTCGTGGAGATCATCTCACTTAACTTATCATCCGAAGCAATGGCCGTGTCATATTTACCCTGTACTTCTTTCTGAAGTGTATTGACATCTTCGCTGTCCTCGTACTCACTGATCAGGTTCTGAATGCTTGTATCTAACGCATTTTCTTTAATCTTTAAATTGTACTGGCTGTAAAGGTTATCAATGTATACACTGCCATCTTCATTCGTGCGCACATAGAAGAAATCCAGTCCCGGCGCAACCGTATCTACATCTTTAAATTTCACTTCAACATAAACGGATACAAGATAAGAAGATGCATCAAGCCCCTGTTTTGTGTAGCATTTGATATTCTGGTATGCATCTACATACTGGCTGAATACGGAAATATAACTTTTTTCATTTTCAGACAGCGGGGTTGCGATTGTTGAAAGTGTATCCGTGTCTCCCGCTGCATATGCGGTATAGTACTGGTTGATCAGTGTATTTACATCTTCATGTGCATCCACCTCAAACTCCTGTTTTGCGTCATCTGATGCCTCTGAAGCTACCTCTGTTGCCGCAACATTCTGTCCATTCTGTGGCTGTTTCGGAGATCCGACCTTTACTAAAATAAGTACCATTGCAAGGAACAATACCCCTGCTGTAATATAACGCACATTCTGTTTTATAAATGTAAGAATCTTATTTGTTTCTTTATTGCCTGTCTCTTTATTTTCTGTATCTTTTTTTAATTTATCATCAACATTTGAAGAAGCCATTGTATTTTCCATCCCTTTCCTTTTGTTGTATAAAACGCCATAAAATATGTAACAGGCGTAACATATAACATGCCGCCTGCTATCTGACTGTCAAAATGCACCCGGCGGGAATCGAACCCGCATTGCCGGAGTCGGAGTCCGGTGTTCTATCCATTAGACTACGGTTGCCTGCTCTTACTATTATAAGGGATCTGCAGCATAAAAAAAATGTTACTTTTTTACGCACGTTTTATCATAGCAGACCATAAAATAATTGTCAACAAAAAATGCCGGTGCAGGTTACGGCATTCTTCCTCATGCGTGTATTTTCCTGCTTTCCGGCATTTCTTAAAATTTAATGAAGATATTTTAACATGCGATCCATCAGATCTTTTTTCTCACTTTCAGATTCTTTTCCCATCATGACTGCCACCCACACTGCGGTCTTTGATATTTTCCCTTCGCCCAGAAAACGGATATCCTCTTCGCTCTCGCTGTTTTCGCGGTACCGGCTCACAACCCGGTTTAATTTCGAAAATATCTCCATCAGTCTGCCAAAATCATTTTCTCTTTCTAAAATCATGGTTTCGCCATGATTTCTTTCTTCCCCCGCGGTTGCAATGATCTGCATGCACAGATGCAATTCACCCGTGATATCAGATGCCTCCATTAATACATCCGGTCTTTTTTCTCTTGTCTCCAAAAAAATTTTCTTTGCCAGATCAACATCGCGGTTTCTGAAACATTCGGCAAGACACCTTTTTAATTCACCGGTCTCTGCCTTTTCTCCAAGCATTCCCACTTTGCACTCATATACACGCAGCTTTTTCAATGTAACCCACACAAGCAGGAGAAATTCGGAAATAAATCCAAATACTCTTTTATGGTAGGCATCTTCCCCCGTTTCTAATTCGATCCGCTCTGCCACCTCAAAGAAAATGGAAAACAGCCAGGATGCATATTCATCAAATAATATTTTTGAAGTGACAAGGATATTTCCAAAATAAGTCTGTCTGCCATTTACAAGCTGTTCAAATGCATCCGCATATTCCGGATATTTCTCTGTAATGACCTTTCCTGTCATCTCCAGTGCCCGTATATTGTGGTTTGCCAAAAATCCGTCGTAATAAGAATTGTTTAACAGGACTTTTTTGGTCGTGACCAGATCGTATTTTCTTAACAGTTCCCGGTATTCCTTCTCCGTATAGATCTGTTCTTTTTCGTTGATCAGATACCGTCTGTAATGGCAGGTGCCGACATAATCGGCATCATGGCAGTTTTTCCAGATCCAGTAAAACCCGGTCAGCTCACTGTAATAACAGTTCAGCGCTGAGATCTGTTCTCCCGTATCATCCCCCAAATATCCCAGATTCTCCCCGCATGCCCTTCCGACATGAAGCGGTACATAAAGCGGATCCGGCAGGGGTGTAAATTTTTTGTGTGTCATGGTATATATGCGCATGGACATGATGTGTCCTCCTTTGTATTCCTGTTGATACAATTTTTTTTACATCATCTGCTAATAAACTATACCACAACTATCCTGTTTTTTTAACCGATCCCGTGTTCTTTTTTTATCATTTCTTTCATCCCGGTTAAAATATCCGCTGATCTTTTCAACTGCATTTTTTCTTCCTCGTCCAGTGAGATCGGTATCACGTTCTCCACACCGTCCTTTCCGACAATGGCAGGCATGCTGATCACAATATCTTTCATTCCGTAAATGCCATGCATCATGGAAGATACCGGAAGGATCGACTGTTCATTTCGGATGATACATTCACAGATCCGCTTTACCGCCATCGCAATCCCATAATAGGTCGCATGCTTGCGTTCAATGATCTCGTAAGCGCTGCTTCTTACTTTTTCATAGATACGGTTTTCGGATTCCTCATGCATAAAATGACCACGCATTTCGCAAAAATCACTCAGACGGACACCGGAAATATTCGCATTGGACCATGCGGCAAGTTCACTGTCTCCGTGTTCCCCGATGATAAACGCATGCACACTGCGGTTATCTACCCCTAAATGCTCCCCGATCAGATATTTTAACCGGGCGGTATCAAGCACTGTCCCGGAACCGATCACGCGGTGTTCCGGGAAACCGGAAAGTTTCAGTGCCGTGTAGGTAAGGATATCGACCGGATTGGATACGATAAGAAGGATTCCCTCACAGCCGCGCTTTGCGATCTCCGGGATGATCTGTTTGTATATCTCCACATTTTTGTGGATCAGATCAAGCCGCGTCTCATCCGGCTTCTGGTTTGCACCCGCCGTGATGATAATAATTCCGGCATCTACAATGTCATCATAGTCCCCGGCATATATTTTTACCGGTCTTGCAAATGGAAGTCCGTGGCTTAGATCCATCGCTTCCCCCTCCGCCTTCGCGTGATCTGCATCAATCATGACCATCTCCGAAAAAATACCGCTCTGCATCAGCGCAAATGCCGATGATGCGCCCACGAATCCGCAGCCGATCATTGCCGCTTTTCTGATATTCATTTTGTCCATATGATTTTCCTGCTTTCTGCCGCACGAATGTGGCTTTTTCTCATAGTGTTTCCTGTTTGCCGGAAAATTTATGCAGCTATTTTTCTTTTATGTATCCGGAACGAAAATGAATTCCATACCCGGCAAAATCTGCACGAAAAAAGGATGCCGCCAAACGACGACATCCCATATCCTCTTACGCAACAACATCCTCAAACTGTGAATTATAAAGATTTGCATAAAATCCATTTTTTTCAAGCAGTTCTTCGTGATTTCCCTGCTCCACGATATCCCCGTCCTTCATGACAAGGATCAGATCCGCATTGCGGATCGTTGAGAGTCTGTGTGCAATGACAAAACTGGTTCTGCCACGCATCAGATTATCCATCGCTTTCTGGATTGTGACCTCGGTTCTCGTATCAACCGAAGATGTTGCCTCATCGAGGATCAAAATCTTATTGTCCGCAAGGATTGCCCTTGCGATCGTAAGGAGCTGCTTCTGTCCCTGTGAAACATTGCTTGCATCCTCATTTAATTCCATCTGGTAACCACCCGGAAGTGTCTTAATGAAATGGTCAGCATGTGCCGCTTTCGCCGCTGCAATGACCTCTTCATCTGTAGCTTCTAAACGTCCGTAACGGATATTTTCCATGATCGTTCCCTTAAACAGCCAGGTATCCTGCAATACCATTCCAAACGCATCTCTTAATTCCCTGCGGTTAAAATCCCTGACATCATGACCGTCTAATTTGATGGAACCGCTGTTTACATCATAAAAACGCATCAGAAGCTTTACCATCGTAGTCTTTCCTGCGCCGGTCGGCCCAACGATTGCAATCTTCTGCCCCGGTTTGACATGTGCACTGAAATCTTTGATGATCGTCTGATCCGGGTTGTAACCAAACTGTACATGATCAAAATCGACGGTTCCGGTTACGGCACTCACATCTGCCGGATGTTCTACGGTCTGATCTTCCTCTTCCTCATTTAAAAACTCAAACACACGCTCAGATGCTGCCGCCATTGACTGTACCTGATTGATGACCTGTGCAATCTGCTGGATCGGCTGTGTGAAGTTTTTTACATACTGGATAAATGCCTGGATATCACCGATCGTGATCGTTCCACGGATTGCAAGCAGTCCACCGGATAAAGCCACTGCTGCGTAACCGAGGTTTCCGACAAACATCATGATCGGCTGCATCATACCTGACAAAAACTGTGATTTCCATGCGGACTGATATAAAATCTCATTGGTGCGGTTAAATTCCTCAATCGTGTCTTTCTCACGGTTGAATGCCTTGATGACTAAATGCCCGCCATAAACCTCCTCGACCTGTCCATTGATATGACCTAAATATTCCTGCTGGTCTTTGAAGTATTTCTGGGATTTTTTGACCACAAATGAGATCAGTGCCATGGAGATCGGCAGGATCACGATTGCAATCAGCGTCATTAACGGGGAGATACTTAACATCATGATCAGCACCCCGACTAAGGTTGCAACCGACGTGATGATCGTTGTGATACTCTGGTTTAATCCCTGTCCTAAGGTATCGACATCATTGGTGATTCTCGATAAAACTTCTCCGTAAGTACGGCTCTCAAAATACTTCATCGGCATGCGGTTGATTTTCCTGGAGATTTCTTTACGCATGCGGTAGCAGATCTTCTGCGTTACACCGGTCATAATCCAGCCCTGGATAAAGTTAAATGCCGCACTGCACACATAAAGCCCTAACACAAATAAAAGGATCTGTCCGATATAGGTAAAATCGATGCTTCCCGTGCCCTGGATCTTTGCCATCAGTCCTTCGGAGAGCGCTGTGGTTGCCTTTCCTAAAGTCTTAGGCCCGATTACATTAAATACCGTGGAAGCCGCCGCAAAAATCATGACTACAATAATTGCAGCTTTAAAATTTCCAATGTAAGATAACAGTTTTCCCAGAGAACCTTTTAAATCCTTCGGTTTTTCTCCCGGCTGCATGCCGCGCCCCATCGGTCCTCTGCCACGGTGCTGCATTCTAACTTTTTCTCTTTCATTACTCATTGACAGACACCTCACTTTCCTCTATGCCAAGTTCTTTTGCCGAAAGCTGTGAACGGGCGATCTGCTGGTATGTCTCACAGTTTTTCAGCAATTCTTCATGCGTACCTTTTCCGACGATCTTTCCATCATCAAGCACAAGGATCTGTTCTGCGTGTAAAATTGTACTAATTCTCTGCGCTACAATGATGACTGTGCTGTCTTTTACTTTCGATGCCAGTGCTTTTCGAAGTGCCGCATCCGTCTTTAAGTCAAGTGCAGAGAAACTGTCATCAAACACATAGATTTTCGGCTGTTTTGCAATCGCACGTGCAATGGCAAGACGCTGTTTCTGTCCACCGGAAACGTTGCTTCCGCCCTGTGCAATAACGCTGTCGTATTTTTCCTGTTTCTCCTCAATAAAATCGGCTGCCTGTGCGATTGCTGCCGCCTCTTTGATCTGCTCATCTGTGGCGTCTCGTTTTCCAAAACGCAGGTTTGACGCGATCGTACCGGAAAACAGTACACCTTTCTGCGGCACAAAACCGATTTCTTCCCTCAAATCTTCCATACGGATATTCCGGATATCCTGACCGTCTAAGGTAACACTTCCACCTGTGACATCATAAAGTCTTGGAAGCAGGTTGACCAGCGTGGCATTTTCCACATCCGGTACTTCCGATGATTGCCGTTGTCTTACCCGGCTCCGCTGTAAAATCAATATCCTCCAACACATCTGCCTCCGCTCCCGGATAGCGGAAGCTGACATGTGAAAAACGGATCACACCTTTGTGTTCTCTAATTCTTCCGGAATTTTTTGCATCTTCTATGGAAGACTCTGTGCGGATAACCTCATCGATACGTTCTGCTGCTACTGCTGCACGCGGAAGCATGATCGACATTGCTGTCAGCATTAAAAATGCCATAACGATCATCATCGCATAGGTGATGAATGCAGTCATGGAACCGACCTGCATGGAACCGGCATCGATTTTGTGCGCGCCTACCCATACGATACCTACGGTCAGAAGATTCATAATCAGCATCATACCCGGCATCATAAATGTCATGACACGGTTTGTAAACAGCATGGTCTTTGTCAGATCTTTATTTGCAGCATCAAAACGTTTTTCTTCCTCTGTTTCCCTGCCGAATGCACGAATGACGGAAAGTCCTGTTAAGATCTCTCTGGATACCAGATTGATCTTATCGACCAGTTTCTGCATCAGCTTAAAACGAGGCATTGTAACAGACATCAATACCATGACATAGCCAAGGATCACAAGGATTGCCAGAATAATGATCCATCCCATTCCTGCTCCTGTCTGGATGATTTTTAATACACCTCCGATGCCAAGAATCGGCGCATAGGCAACCATACGGATCATCACTGCAGATACCATCTGAATCTGCTGGATATCATTCGTACTTCTGGTAATTAAAGATGCAGTGGAAAATGATCCATCTCCGCGTTAGAAAAACGAACCACCTGTCCAAATATCTTTCCTCGCAGGTCACGTCCGATTCCGGCACCGATACGTGCACCAAAAAATCCTACCAGAACCGTTGCCACACCCATAAGAAGTGCCATCGCAACCATCCTGCCACCGGCTGACCAGAGATAGGATGTCTGTACCTTATCAATATCCACTCCTGCCGCTGTATCACAGCTTACTGCATACGCGATACCCATTGATTTTACCAGAGAACTTCCCATGGTATCGATCGTATCAGAAACGGTATCACGCATGGATAAGATCTGTTCCTCTGTCATTGCCCCTGACGCTTCCATGGCGGCCAAAAATTGTACGCATATCCACGCAATTCGTAACCACGGTATTTCCGTCGTCATCCTCGACTTCTTTCTCAAAAGATGTAAGCGGCACTCCCATGGACTCCCCGATCTGCTCGATACTCATATTATCAAGCATCGCCTGATCCATTCCGGTCTGTTTTGCCACACTCTCTTTAAATGTCTGCTCATCCACCGATGACATCTGATAGTTCATCAGAAGAGGAAGAAGCAGCGTATCATCCAGTTCATCTAACTGTTTTTTATCTGTAACGGTCAGACGGTAAACATCTCCGTCCTTTTCGTAACTGTTTTCCCAGCTTTCCTTCTCCTCATCGGCCATAAAAAGCTGTGCCAGTGTAAACTCATCCTCCGTTACTGCCTCCGGCAGCACATGCTCCACACCTTTATTCTGGATTCCGACATCAATAATATCCGATGTGTATGCCGGAAGAGACAGATCACACCACGCCTGTACAACTAACAGTGCAACAACAATGATCAGTCCCTTTCCAGTACGGGAGCATATTTTTAAATATTTTGCTCATGTCCTATTCTCCTTTTTGTCTCATTTTTCGGTCTTCGATTTCTTCCCTCGACGCCTCGTAAAGCTCATTCAGGCAATCGATCAGCTGTTCCATGTCATCCCGGTCTATTTTTGAGATGACTGCATGCGCAAAGCTGCTCATGATCTGCTCGCACTCTTCCTGCTTCTGTTCCCCGGATGCCGTCAGCTTCACATAAGTATTGCGCCTGTCTGCTTTGTTGACGTCGCGCTCAATGTATCCTTTATCTTCCAACGTCTTTAAGGTGCGTGAAACTGCAGGTCCCTTCGCTTTCAGCTTTGCGGTCAATTCGGAAACCGTCAGTTCTTCCTTTTCCCCACTGCAGTGCTTGATCGCCGCCATCGTCATGCCCTCAAGTTTCGTGATATCCGGCACCAGATCACCCATATGCAGTTTGTGAAACTGATACAGCGCAAAAAAAATCTTGTAAATAAATCATCCATTCCTGTTTTTCTCACCTCATTATTTAACATTGTTATATATTTTCTTTGTTATTTATTTACAGTGGCATATATTAACACAGGGAAGATACCACGTCAAGTATCTTCCCTGCACTTTATCCATTCTTTATATTTTCTTTATTTTTTATTCACATCCCTCATGCAGCATAGCGAGCGTTTGCTGCATTTCTTCCAGTTGAAACTGTCCCGGTGCACTTTTCTTTCCATGCGACGCAAATGTCACACAGGAACCAAAAGTTTCTCCGCTCACTCTGCTGACTGCCCCCAGTTTTCCCATGGACACGGTAATGATCGGTGTTTCTTGATTTTCACTGTGAAATTCAGAAGTAACGGCAAGCAGCCGCAATACATCTTCCGTTGTTTTTGGAGTCACAACAAGTTTGACAATATCCGCACCTCCTTCACACATATGGTCAAGCAGCATCCGCATTACATCTATCTGCGGTGTTCCTTCCAGATCATGATGTGATGCCACAACTTTCTTCCCCTTTTTTTGAATTTCCCGGATCCGCTTTGCCGCATGTTCCTCCTCAAAAAATTCCAGATCGATCAGATCCACACATTCTGACTCTGCCGCAAGATCGTGCAGATCATTTAATGTTTCCCGGTCAACCGACACCACTCCACCCTGTTTTGCAGTACGAAATGTATACAAAAACAGTTTTTTCTTTAATAAAGGCGCTATCTGCTGCAATATTTCCCGCACTTCATTGTAGTCGGTGTAATGTTCAAATGCATCCAGCCTCCATTCGATCATGTCTGCATCCGATTTCACGAGGTATTCCACTTCTTTTATAACTTCTTCTTTCGTTTTTTCGAGAACCGGAACGCATATGAGCGGACGTCCCGTTCCGACCTCTGTTCCTTTTATTTTCATGCCAGACACCTCCCTGCCATCTCACAATCATCTTCTTTTTTCATTATAACCAACCCCCTCCTGTTATGCAAATATTTGACATCTTCTGCAATATCATTTAATATAATTTTTGATTTTAGCGCTTAGAATGGAGTTTTTAGTGTGAAAAATAAGTTTGATAGCTTATTTTTCGCAATAAGTTGCTCAGAAATGAGGATTATTATGAGTTTTACATTTTTAAACCAGCTTCCTTCTCCGGCAGAGATCAAACGGGATTTTCCGCTGTCAGAAGAATTAAAACAGTTAAAAAAAGAACGGGATGCTATGATCTCCGACGTTATCACCGGAAAAGATGACCGTTTTCTCGTTATCATCGGACCTTGTTCCGCAGACCGGGAGGACGCTGTCTGTGATTATGTCAGCCGCCTCACAAAAATCCAGGAGGATGTTGCCGACCGTCTGATCATCATTCCGCGTGTTTATACAAATAAGCCGCGTACTACCGGCGAGGGCTATAAGGGTATCGCCTCCCAGCCGGATCCGGAAAAAGCGCCTGACATGATCGAAGGTCTGATTGCCATGCGTAAAATGCACATCCGTGCGATTAAAGAGAGCGGTTTAACCTGTGCAGATGAGATGCTCTACCCGGAAAACTGGGGGTATGTCGAAGATCTTCTCTCCTACGTTGCCATCGGTGCACGTTCTGTCGAGGATCAGCAGCACCGTCTGACGGTCAGTGGTTTTGATGTCGCATCCGGTATGAAAAACCCGACCAGCGGCGACTTTTCTGTTATGCTCAACTCCGTATATGCAGCACAGCACCCACATCATTTCGTATACCGTGGTTACGAAGTGGAGACAAGCGGCAACCCGCTGACACATGTTGTTCTGCGCGGCGCAGTCAGCAAACACGGTAACTCCACACAGAATTACCACTACGAAGATCTGATCCGTCTGTGTGACATGTACGAAAAATGGATCTTGTCAATCCGGCAGCCGTTGTGGACGTAAACCATTCCAACTCCGGCAAAAAATATAAAGAACAGATCCGTATCGTAAAGGAAGTCATGCACAACCGTCAGGTTTCTTCTGAAATTCAGAAGATGGTAAAAGGTGTTATGATCGAGAGTTATATTGAGGAAGGCTCCCAGAAGATCGGCGAACACATCTACGGTAAATCCATCACGGATCCTTGCCTTGGCTGGGAAGATTCCAAAAATCTGATTTATACGATTGCAGATATGTGCCGTTAAGATTTTTTACCTGTACCGGCAGCTTCTTGAAATCTCATAATGAAAAAAGGAACTCCATTTCTGTGAGTTCCTTTTTTATTATTCATGACAATAGAGTGTTTACAGAACATGCATTCTATTGTTTCTACTACTATCCTCTCGGATGTGCTTTCAGATACACTTCCCGGATTCTTCCCTGCCCCATCTGCGAATAAATCTGTGTCGTAGAAATATCAGAATGTCCTAACATCTCCTGCACCGACTTTAAATCTGCTCCATTGCTGATCAGATGTGCCGCAAACGAATGGCGCAGCGTATGCGGTGTGATCTCCGATTCGATCCCCGCCTTCTTCCCATAAAACTTGATCAGTTTCCAGAAACCCTGACGGCTCATTGCACCACCGGTACAATTCGTAAACAGCCACGGACAGTCCGCCTGGCTGATCAGATGATCTCTTCCATCCTGCATATATCTTGTCAGTGCCTCCCTTGCGACATTCCCAAATGGAATGATCCGTTCTTTATGGATATCCGTACAGATCACATACTCCATCTGAAGATTCAGATCCGAGACTTTTAACGATATCAGCTCCGACACACGGATCCCTGTCGCGTAAAGCAATTCAAGCATCGCCTTATCCCGCAGCTCTTTCGGTGTATTTCCGGACGGCTGCTCTAACAAAAGCGTCACTTCTTCCGTGGTCAGGATACGCGGCATCGTTTTTTCAATCTTAGGTGCTTTCAAACGCCATGCCGGATCCGACTCGATTCTCCGCTCCTTTTCAAGAAAATGAAAAAAAGCTTTCATTGATGCAATGCTCCTTGAAACCGTCGCCGGTTTCCGTCCTTCACGTTCTAAAAACATAACATATGCATTCAGATTTGTCTCCGTAACGGCAGACACCCCGTATACATTCTGCGCTTCCAGATATTCATTCATCTTGCGGAGATCACGTTCATAGGAAACTTCCGTATTCTTTGATGTCTGTTTTTCATTGTGAATATATTCAATAAAATCCATAATGTCATGTGTCATGTTTTTTTCCTGACTTTCTTTTTATCCTGTGTATTTTTTCATTATAATGATAAGCAGACCGAAAAGCAATCTTTTCAAAAATTTTTTACGATCATCTTAAGGAGCGGAATATTGATATAAGCTTCTGCAAATACGCCGCCGATTACCAGTATTACTGCCACCCCATAAAATACAACAGATTCCACCGCCTGTTTTATGCGGATTTTCGGATTACATACCGGTGACCGGTACTGTCTGCTGTTTTTGCCACAAAAGCGGCACCATAGTACCGCAGCCACATAAAAAATGCCTGTGGAAGCAGACCGACAAACGCAACTGCAACACCACGGATTCCAAGATCCGCAATCGCCATTGCAAGAAAAAATCCAAATGTTCCTGTCAGAAGACACAACCATACCGTCGATGCCACCGCATATCCACACCCTTCCCCAAACAAAAAGAAAAAAATGCGAACTTTCCCCGTTTCCAAAGCAGCAGCCAGAACAGTCTTTCCGGTGAAATGCTGCTATATGCGAACTGTTCTAAAATCCATATATTTAATATCCGGCAAAGATCCCCTGTCTTATACTTTAACAGGTTTGCAAGAAAAACACCCACAAAAAATACAGGCAGAAACAGGCATCCTTCTTTTTTTCACACACGCCCCACATACACTTTTCTTCAGTTTATGCGTTTTTTCTCCTGATTCAGAAGATTTTTATATGCCAAAAGTGCAGAAACTGTTTTGGCATCCTGTAATTTTCCATCGTAGATCATCTGACAGAGTTCATCGATGTCATGTGCCTCGACATCAAGGAACTCTCCCTCATCTAAATGCTGATGTCCCGGTTTTAAATTACGCGCTAAATACACATCAATGAACTCGTCACAAAATGCAACTGTTGTTTTAAGTGACAAAAGACGCGTAAGATCATCACTGCGGTATCCCGTTTCCTCCTCTAACTCCCGTGCAGCACACACCTTTGTGTCTTCTGTAACACTGTCTCTTGATCCCGCCGGTATCTCAAGTGTCATACGGTCGATTGCATTCCGGTACTGACGCACCATCAGAATCTTTCCGTCTCCGCGTACCGGAACAACGGCTGCCGCCCCTTTTCTGTGTGAAATAAAATCCCATTCTTCGAGTTTTCCGTCCGGCAGCTGCATCGTATCTGTATAAATATCCAGAATGGCTCCATTTTTTACCAGTTCTCTTTTTATCTCTCTTAACCTGTTGGTCCATACAATATTCCTCCGCTTCAATATATTCCAAGTCTGTTATTTTCTTACAGTATCTGTTGTTATTGTACCACCCTCTGCCTTTATTTTCCATCTGCTTTTATACAATTTGGACACGACGAAGGCGACTTGTTACTGTTCGCAGGCAAGTGAATGGCATAGCACCGGACACTGACACACCTTTCCATCAGCTCTTATCACGTGCGTATGAACAGATAGTACTTGGCAAAACAACGATCTAAAAGACAAAAAATAAAGCTGGCAGATAATAAAAACGTTTAAAACTTTCCTCTTCATCTTTCCTAAAAAAGATTAAGGAATACACAAAAATCTCCCTTTTTATAAGTTTGACTGTTATACTGATTAACATCAAATTTACGAAAGGGAGATTTTACTATTGACAGTCATTGAGATTGTTTTTTCTGTCATCGGGATTGGCATTATCATCGGAGGGTTTGTTTACGCAATTTACGATTCTTACTGTCAGTCAAAAGAATTATCGTACATCCAGAAAAAAATAAGCTGCACACCTCTGTGTGCAGCTTATTTTTATGCCATCATACGGATACCATTTCTGATATTCTGACCTTCCATCACTTTCATGTTTCTGCCAGTCTGATTTTCCAGCATCTGCATGCCACCTTTCTCAGCCTGACTCTCCAACATCCGGTATCCTACCCGCGGGATCGTTGTAATATACTCCGGTTCTAAAGGAGAACTTTCTATTTTTTTCCGGATATTCGTCATATTGACACGAAGGATCCTGCTGTTTTGCTCTGCATATGGTCCCCATATTTTTTCCAAAAGCATCTGATATGTTACAACCGTACCAGAATTTAACGCAAGACTTTCTATGATCCGGTATTCCACCGGTGAAAAATGAACCTCCGTTCCTCCAAGCAAAACCTGTCTTTTTGTAAAATCAACCTTAAGATTTCCTGCCTCGTAATATGTATGCGCACCTGCCGAAATTCTTCTGCGTAATGCGGAAAAAATCCGTGCCGCAAGTTCCTTCTCATGAAACGGTTTTACCATATAATCATCTGCTCCGGCATATAATGCCTCCACTTTATCAAGGTAGCTGCTCCGTTCCGACAGGATTATAATCGGGCAATCCGTCCACTCCCTGAACCACTGGATCAAGGTGATCCCTTCCATATCAGAAAATTTATTATCCATCAGAATCAGATCCGGACAGACACCGGTACTCATCTCCATTCCCTGTTTTCCACTTCCTGCAATATAAATCTTGTAATTTTCTTTTTCCATTGCCCTGCGGATCAGATAAGAAATGCTTGTATCCTCATCGATCAGTAATATTTTTGCTCTGTCACTTATTCTATTTTCTATCACGTTAATACGCCTCCTGTAATATCATCTTTTTATTCAATTACAGGAATACGTTTTGCCTTCTTACCATCAACAAGATGTATGTATTTTATATTCTGCCACAGTATGATCATATGGCTGCTAAATCTTTTTAGTGCCATATGCAGAATAACTGCCGGGATCATTAAAAGTACATATACTTCTACTAAAAACCGTAACATCTGAAAACGGCTCTGATTCTGTTCACCCAGCGCAGCTTCACTCTGTGTCGTTCGCGCCAGTGTAGCCGCCGGTGTTTCTTCCGGGAGACCGCATGCCTGACGTTCTGCTATTTCCGGTCCCGTCAACCGGTCTGTGTGATATTCTTCTAGTTCACATTCCCCTGCCTGGTCTGCATTTTGTCCTTCTATTCCATACTTCAGGAGCCCGCCTGCGGTCATCTCAAAACTCTGTGGTGTCTTTTCATACAAATGCAGTGTATCTGTCTGCGGTAAAACTGAAAGAAAGATATTACGATAAATCCAATCAGGATAAACAGAAACCACTTATGCTGTTTTACTCTCTGCATTTGCCACACCACCTTTCTTTCACTCATTTTCAGATGTATTTTAACATATATTTTACATCCTGGCACTATTTTTTTCAGAATTCCGTCTTTCTCTGATTCCATATATGCAAAAACTGCCGTACCTGTCATTTATGACACCGGTACGGCAGTCTCTTTATTTTTCATACAATAGATTGCACGCTCTGCGAGCAACCCCATTGTCACGAATCACTTCGCGTAATCTGTTACCCTTGACTCACGAATAACATTTACCTTAATCTGTCCCGGATATTCCAATTCAGCTTCGATCTGTTTGGAAATATCACGCGCAAGCAATACCATATCGGCATCGCTGATCTGCTCCGGAACAACCATGATTCGAATCTCCCTGCCCGCCTGAATAGCGAAGGATTTTTCTACACCCTTAAATCCGTTAGAAATATCTTCTAACTGTTTCAATCTGTTTGAATATGTTTCCAGTGTCTCTCTTCTGGCACCTGGTCTTGCTGCACTAATTGTATCTGCAGCCTGAATGATACATGCAATTAATGACTCCGGTTCTACATCACCATGATGTGCTTCTACCGCATTGATAATAATTGGTGACTCTTTGTATTTTCTACATAAATCCACACCAATCTGAATATGGGAACCTTCCATATCATGATCGACAGATTTACCAATATCATGTAACAATCCTGCACGTTTTGCAGTTCTTACATCTACACCGATTTCAGCAGCCAGTAATCCGGAAAGCTGTGCTACTTCAATGGAATGTTTGAGAGCATTTTGTCCGTAGCTCGTCCGGAATTTCATCCGGCCTAAAAGACGCACAAGCTCCGGATGGATTCCGTGAACACCAACCTCTAAGGTTGCTGCCTCACCTTCCTCACGAATCATTGTCTCGACTTCTTTCTGAGCCTTCTCAACCATTTCCTCGATTCTTGCTGGATGGATACGACCATCCACAATCAGTTTTTCCAAAGCAATTCTGGCAACTTCACGACGAATCGGATCAAAACCGGATAAAATCACTGCCTCCGGCGTATCATCAATGATCAGATCCACACCGGTTAACGTTTCTAACGTACGGATATTACGTCCTTCACGTCCGATGATTCTTCCTTTCATTTCGTCATTCGGAAGCTGTACAACAGAAATCGTCGTTTCGGCAACATGATCCGCAGCACACTTCTGAATTGCAGTCACCACATACTCTTTTGCCTTCTTATCAGCTTCTTCCTTTGCCTTGTGTTCCATTTCTTTGATCAATTTTGCAGTATCAATTTTAACGTCTTCTTCAACAGTCTTTAAGAGATAATCCTTTGCCTGTTCGGAGGTTAAACCGGAGATCCTTTCCAGTTCTTTCACACGCTCTTCATTGAGCTTTGCGACCTGCGCTTTCTGTCTGTTGATCTCTTCTTCCTTGGCTGCAAATCCCGCCTCGCGTTTTTCGATCGCTTCTAACTTTTTGTCCAGATTTTCTTCCTTCTGAACAATGCGTCGTTCACTGCGTCCGATCTCCGCTCTCCGCTCTTTTACCTCCTTGTCTAAGTCATTCTTGACACGGATGGATTCTTCCTTCGCTTCAAGCATTGCTTCACGCTTCTTGGTTTCTGCCGTTTTTACCGCTTCATCAATAATCTCACGCGCTTTTTCATCTGCATTTCCGATCTTAGCCTCTGTTACTTTTTTATAGTAAGCAGTTGTGACGAAATATACAATCGACCGCGGTAACCAGTAGAGTGATCACAACAGCGATAATCACACTTCCCACAGGAGCACCTCCTTTATTAAATTTTCATTGTACATATAACATAAAAACATGGTTTGTTATCTGTCATAATTACAACATATAAATTTTATTCTATTTTAATATTTATGTCAAGTAGATAACTGTTCAATGTGCATAATATTGCATTTTTATTTTGCAACAATACAACATATTGTACCCAAAAATTCCCCCGGTTTTACCTCATGTTTCTTATTCCTCGTATTCATCCCAGATTTTCATGACATGCAAAATATCGCTGCTCTTAAATCCACGGCGCATCAGATACTGGTAAATTTTCTGCTGTTCTTTGCGGTCACATTCTTTTGGTTCATAATGTTTCTTTTCTAAAAGCTGACGGATCTTTAACTGTTCATCACTGTCGAACACCTCATCAAGTGCCTGTTCTATCACACTTTTTTCAATTCCTTTTGCTATAAGATCCATTTTTAATTTCTGACGGCTGTTTTTCTTCTGTTGATATGAAATATAGGTCGTCGCATAGCGCAGATCATCGATATAGTGATATTTTCTGACATACTCCACTGCAAGATCCACGCACACATCAGGATACCCGTTCTGCATCAGCTTCTCCCGCAGCTGATGTTCCGTCCGGTCCATTCGTTCCAAAAGAAACATCGCACGTTTCTTCGCCCGCGTTCCAAGTATTTCATAGATGATCTCATCATATTTCTCCCGGGATATGACAGTCCCCTCCCGCAAGGATAATTTTCTTACCTCACCCTTATATAAAAGGACTTCCATCCCGTTGTCAAACCGAATGGAAGTCCTTCCTTTTTCCCGGGGAATTACTTCTACGACAAGCAACTCCTGCATCTTTTATTCCTCCGCTTTTACCTCGGCTGTATTCTCTGCTTTCTTTTCAGCCGCTTCCGCTTTTTTTGCGATCGCTTCCGCTGCTTTTATGCTCTGTGCCTCAGTCTCGTTTTCCTTTGTTTCCTCAGACTCTTCCGTTCCGTCCACATTTAACATTTCTCTGACTTTTGCCTCGATCTCCTCACAGATCAGCGGATTTTCTTTCAGATACTGTTTTGCATTCTCACGTCCCTGGCCGATCTTATCTCCATTGTAGGCATACCATGCTCCGGATTTGTTAACCACACCCTTATCTGCTGCAAGGTCTAAGATATCGCCCTCTCTGGAAATTCCCTGTCCAAACATGATATCAAACTCTGCTTCACGGAATGGCGGTGCCACCTTATTCTTAACAATTTTTACCCTGGTACGGTTACCAACAACCTCTCCGCCCTGTTTTAATGCCTCAATCCTTCTGACATCCATACGGACAGAAGAATAGAACTTCAGTGCACGTCCACCGGTCGTTGTCTCCGGATTACCAAACATTACGCCCTACTTTTTCACGAAGCTGGTTGATGAAGATAACCACACAGTTGGATTTGCTGATGACAGAAGTCAGCTTACGAAGTGCCTGGCTCATCAGTCGTGCCTGAAGTCCGACATGCGAATCACCCATATCTCCATCAATCTCTCCTTTTGGAACGAGTGCTGCCCTACGGAGTC
>ENA-OQHF01000803-OQHF01000803.1-human-gut-metagenome-genome-assembly--contig:-NODE-803-length-17977-cov-4.324986_pt1 | contig 17977 bp, 20 predicted proteins | sample MGYA00242559_ERZ504709 | MGnify/ENA primary metagenome ERZ504709 (study PRJEB26092, sample SAMD00036203) | human gut metagenome | host: Homo sapiens | study: EMG produced TPA metagenomics assembly of... | reverse complement strand
AAAAACCGCATTGAAGGTATTGCCATCAGCATGCCTGGTATGCTGGACAACAGGAATGGATATTGCGTAACAGCAGGATATCTTGCATATCTTGCAGGAAGTACTGATTGGTACAGAACTTTCCCAGCGTTACGGAATTCCGGTTTCTGTGGAAAATGATGGAAAATGTGCGGCACTTGCCGAGTTCTGGAGAGGAAGTCTTAAGGGCTGTACAAATGGGGCTGTTGTGTTATCGGAACCGGTGTTGCAGGGCGGGGATCATCCCAACGGAAAGCTTTTCCGCGGAAATCATTTTACCGCAGGCGAATACAGCTATATATGCACAGAGGCGAAGGGGCCGGCAGAGCTGACAACTACTGGGGAATGATCAGTGGTGCGGAAGGACTTGCAAAGACTGTTGCAAAGCATACAGGAGAGGACTGGCAGATTTACGATGGATTGAAGATATTCGGTCTGGCAAATGAAGGTGATGAGAAAGTTCTGGCAGGTCTGAGGGAGTTTACAGATCGTCTTGCAGTACAGATCTATAACCTGAATATCTATCTGGATCTGGACATCATTGCTATCGGCGGAGGCATCAGCCAGCAGCCGCTTCTGCATGAATATCTTCAGAAGAGCCTGGATGAAGTAATGAAGAATATTCCATTGCGAAAGATAACACCATATGTTCCGGAGCCGAAGATCACAAACTGTCAATTCTACAATGACGCAAATTTAATCGGTGCTTTATATCACTTCATGAACAAATAAGCGGTTATTCCGCTTATTTGTTCATGAGGAAGTAGCGAAGCGGATTCCGAATGTCCGCTTACAGATAATAAGCGGTTATTCCGAATGTCCGCTTGAATATATTACATAAGGAGGATTCCAGAATGTCATTTCCAAAGAATTTTTTATGGGGCGGTGCAGTTGCTGCCAATCAGTGCGAGGGTGCATACAATGAAGATGGAAAGGGTTTATGCACACAGGATGTAACGCCACACGGAATCGTTGGCCTCAGAACGGAAGAGCCTACACCGGATAACATGAAACTTATCGGAATCGATTTTTATCATCGTTATAAAGAAGATGTGAAATTATTTGCGGAGATGGGCTTCAAAGTATTCCGTACATCCATTGCATGGAGTCGTATTTTCCCTAACGGAGATGAGGAGACACCAAACGAAAAAGGTCTTCAGTTTTATGATGATCTTTTTGACGAATGCCATAAATATGGGATCGAGCCACTGGTAACGATCTCCCACTATGAAACACCGCTTCATCTTGCAAAAACCTACGATGGCTGGGTAAACAGAAAGATGATCGGTTTTTATGAGAGATATGTGAGAACTATTTTTGCAAGATACGGCAAGAAGGTTAAATACTGGCTGACATTTAATGAGATAAACTCTGTTCTCCATGAACCATTCTTAAGCGGTGGTATTTACACAGAAAAGGATAAGCTTTCCAAGCAGGATCTGTATCAGGCTGTTCATCATGAACTGGTCGCAAGTGCACTTGCAACAAAGATCGGACATGAGATGATGCCGGATGCAAAGATCGGCTGCATGATCTTGAGCATGCCGACTTATCCGCTGACCCCATGCCCGGACGATGTGATCAAGACTATGGAGAGTGTTCACAAGAACGATTTCTTCGGTGATGTACATGTCCGCGGATATTATCCGGGATATATGAAACGTTATTTCCGTGAAAATAACATTGAGATCAAATTTGAACCAGGCGATGCGGAAATCCTTAAGAATACAGTAGATTTCGTTTCCTTCAGCTATTACATGAGTATCTGCGAGACAGCAGCCCCAGCTCATGTAAAAGGAAAGGGTAATCTTATGGGCGGTGTTCCGAACCCATATCTGGAAGCATCTGACTGGGGATGGCAGATCGATCCGCAGGGTCTTCGTTATGTGCTGAACTACTACTGGGATCGTTATCAGAAACCGTTATTCATCGTTGAGAACGGACTGGGCGCAGTAGACAAGCTGGTGGATAAGGATGGCGTTATGACCGTTGAGGATGATTACCGTATTGATTACCTGCAGAAACATCTCCTTCAGGTCGAAGAGGCTGTTGAGGACGGTGTAGATGTTATGGGCTACACCTCCTGGGGCTGCATTGACCTTGTCAGTGCATCTACAGCAGAACTGAAAAAACGCTACGGCTACATCTACGTGGACCGCAACGACGATGGAACAGGTACACTGAATCGGTATAAGAAGAAATCCTTCTACTGGTATAAAGATGTGATCGCTACCAATGGTGAGTCACTTCACAAATAATATGGCTGCTTGACTTTCTGGAAAAAAAAGCAGATATAATGCATTCATTGACGCAGGCAACGGAGTTCGCAAGAGCTTCCTTTGTCTGCGTTTTTTTATGTTATAGGAAATTACTCCGTAATGTTCCTACTGTGTGCAAATATCTGTTTTGCAGCAGATTGACATGGAATATCTGAAAAGTTATAATCGAACGTACAGAAGGCTGAGAGCAGTCTTGGTATGAACAGATAGAATCCCGGAGCTTTTTCCGGAATGTGAAGTTACAGGAGGAGTAAAAACGTGACAGATCAGGAACGTTTTATGAAAGAGGCGATCCGCCAGGCAAAAAAGGCCCGTGCATTGGAGGAAGTGCCGATCGGCTGCGTGATCGTGCATGAGGGAAAGATCATAGCCAGAGGCTACAATCGCCGCAATACAGACAAAAATACCTTATCTCATGCAGAGCTTAATGCTATCCGAAAGGCTAGTAAAAAGCTGGGAGACTGGCGTCTGGAGGGATGCACCATGTATGTAACGCTGGAGCCTTGTCAGATGTGTTCCGGTGCACTGGTACAGTCCAGGATCGATGAGGTGGTGATCGGCTGTATGAACCCGAAAGCAGGCTGTGCCGGATCTGTGATGAATCTTCTTCAGATCGAAGGCTTTAATCATCAGGTAAAGATCACAGAAGGGGTATTGGAAGAGGAATGCTCCGAAATGCTTTCCGCATTTTTTCAGGGAACTGCGGGAGAAAAAGAAGCAGGCAAAAAATCATGAGAGATTTACTCTTGACAGAATCCTGTGAAAATATCAAAATAAAATCATAAATGGATTTCACTATTACAGACAGAAAATCCATTCAGGCCAAACGAAAGTCGTTGACACAGGAACGACAGAAAATGGAGGAACAAAAAATGGAACTTGAAGCTTTAAGAAAAGACATGATAGCAGCAATGAAGGCCAAGGATAAGGTGACAAAGGAAGCAGTTTCTGCACTGATCGCAGCAGTAAAAAAAGCTGCCATTGATGAGGGATGCCGTGATGACATCAAAGGAGAGCTTGTAGACAAAGTTATCCTGAAAGAGCTGAAAACAGCAAAAGAGCAGATCGATACCTGTCCTGCAGAACGTACAGATCTGAAAGAAGAGTATCAGGCAAGATATGACATCATTGCGAAATACGCTCCGAAGCAGATGGATGAAGCAGAGATCAAGGCTTATATCGAGGAAAAATTTGCAGATGTTCTGGCAACAGGAAATAAAGGCCAGATCATGAAGGCAGTTATGGGAGATCTGAAGGGAAAGGCAGACGGCAAGCTGATCAATCAGGTAGTTGCCGGATATTGTAAATAACGCAATATATGTACACAGGAAAACGTCGGGAGCATTCGGAACAGCTTCCCGGCGATTTTTTTTGCAGGGGCAGGTAAGGAGTAAATGCATAAAAAAATCCCGCCGGATCAGTCATAAATGACGAACCCGGCGGGAATGCTGTTTATATAGAGATCATATATTATAACCTTTTTTACGCGCGCCGCACCTCGGAATGGTCTCACAGACGTTACCTTTACAGTTAACTCAGCCCAGGCACCCTCACGGCACACAAGAGCTTCTGCTTAGTGCTGCTGCATTCCTGCCCTGACACGGTTCACAGATTCCTGTTGCGTAAGACCCAGACGTCAACGCCACTTATAAAGGGCTGCTCTGCAAGATACAAGCCTCAGATTGGCATCACCCCTGCTGTAGCGGATTGCAGGTACAGGGCACCGCTATCTCCCCGGCTGCGCGGAATTTAATTATAGACTCTGAAACCGGATTTGTCAAGGTACAGACCGAAATAAATCAGTTCATATTAAGTGTACAGTACTGTACCGCCCCGTTTTTGGTGTTGCGAAGGGTGAAGCTGATATAGGCGGACTGCTTCGCGGAAAGATTTCCGATATGGAGCGTGGAAGAAGAAGCCCCGCTGTTAGGGGCGTTGTAATTGGTACTATACTGTGTATGGGTCCGGTTGTTGTTGAAAGAAACGCCTGTGATCTTCCAGCCATTTGCAGCGGTGCATTTCATGACAGCATTCTTCTGTGTCTTGTTGGCGTAACGAAAGGCGTTATGGCCGGAGCTTTTGAATTTTCCGGCAAGATTGCCTTTTACACCTGTGATGGAGACGGATTTCAACGGGTTGACATAACGAAGCACCTTGATGGTGGAAGTATAGGTTTTGTTTCCGACCTTGAAGGAAATCTTTCCGGTTCCGGGCTTTTTAACGGCAAAACCGATATTGTAGAAATGATCGGAGTGAGTGTACGGTTTTGCACCCTTGCGGAAAGCCTCCGTGGTACTTTTGAATCTGCTGGAACCGAAGTAATCCAGTGCGATCACAGATCCTCCGCTGACTACTTTAACATTGGATTTGAGAATGTTCTGTTTAGCAGGAATATTACTGATCGAGATCTCATCGTATCCCAGGTCCTTTCCGGATGTGGGCATATAAACGATCCGGGTTTTGGAATAATTGATCGCTGCACTGGCGGCGAGAGGAGTCATGGCGCATACCATGGCTGCGGCTAATAAAGCGCAGGATAGTTTTTTGAGAAATTTTTTCATAGGACTCTCCTTTCTAGATGAAAATTTTCTGTAAACATACGAAAGTTACTGATAATTTTATTTTACGATGAGATACAGGTAAAGTCAATCAATACACTCGCTGTTTTCGTGCTTTTTTGGCTATTGTACACTGCCTGAAAATGCTTTATAATATTATATTGTGTAAAACTCTGTGAAAAGAGAGGATACAGTAGTTGTTCTGCAGAAATACGTCAGGTGGAATATCTGTCTTATATGCAGACAGCAACAAATAAAATGTGCACATAAGAGGGCACAGAATGGAGGACGCTATGATTAAAAGAATCGGTCTGCTGACAAGCGGTGGTGACTGTCAGGCACTGAACGCAACCATGAGAGGCGTTGTAAAGGGTCTGAGCAACAGCGTTGAGAACCTTGAGGTTTATGGATTTGATGACGGATATAAGGGACTGATCTACGGGAAATACCGTATGCTTACAGCCAGGGACTTTTCCGGAATCCTGACTCAGGGCGGAACTATTCTCGGAACATCCAGACAGCCATTCAAACTGATGCGGGTTCCGGATGAGAAGGGACTGGACAAGGTTGAGGCAATGAAACAGACTTACTATAAGCTCTGTCTGGACTGTCTTGTGATCCTCGGCGGAAACGGAACGCAGAAAACAGCCAATCTTCTCCGCGAGGAAGGCCTGAATATCATCCATCTTCCGAAGACCATTGATAATGATATCTGGGGTACAGATATGACATTTGGTTTCCAGAGTGCTCTGGAGATCGCAACTAATGCCATTGACTGCATCCATACAACAGCTGCATCCCATGGACGTGTATTTATTGTCGAGATCATGGGACATAAGGTCGGAAGCCTTACACTGAATGCCGGTGTTGCAGGCGGAGCAGATGTGATCCTGATCCCGGAGATCCCATACGATATCAACAAGGTTGCGGAAGCCATCCAGAAGCGTAACAAGGCAGGCAAGCGTTTTACCATTCTTGCAGTAGCTGAGGGAGCTATCTCAAAAGAAGATGCAGAGCTTCCGAAGAAAAAATACAAAGAAAAGCTTGCGGAAAGAGCAAAGAAATATCCGTCTGTATCCTATGAGATCGCAGACCAGATCCAGAAGGTGACCGGAAGTGAGGTACGTATCACAGTTCCGGGACATATGCAGCGAGGCGGAGAGCCATGTGCATATGACCGCGTTCTTTCCACAAGGATCGGTGCCGGTGCAGCGCAGGCGATCATGGATGAGGAATACGGTGTTATGATCGGCGTCATCAATGGCAAGATCAAACGGGTTCCTCTTGCTGAATGCGCAGGCAAGCTGAAGATGGTATCTCCAAAGGATCAGCTTGTAAAAGCAGCCAAACAGATCGGAATCAGTTTTGGCGATTAATGAATTATGAGTCATCTGGCCGCCGCGGGAGTCTTTCCGCGGCGACTGTGGCGAAGAGAAGGAGAGTTTTATGAGTTATACTGCTCTTTACCGTAAATTTCGTCCCGACAATTTTGACGATGTAAAAGGACAGGATCATATTGTGACAACACTGACCAACCAGATCAAGGCGAACCGTATCGGACACGCATACCTGTTCTGCGGAACGCGTGGTACCGGAAAAACTACGGTTGCAAAGATCCTGGCGAAGGCAGTAAACTGTGAACATCCTGTAAATGGCAGCCCCTGCAATGAATGTGCCATGTGCAAGGCCATTCAGGCGGGAACTGCCATGAATGTGATCGAAATCGATGCAGCCTCCAACAACGGTGTTGATAACATCCGTGAGATCCGTGAGGAAGTGGCTTATCGTCCAACAGAGGGTAAATACAAGGTTTATATCATCGATGAGGTGCATATGCTCTCAACAGGTGCATTTAATGCTCTTCTGAAAACACTGGAGGAGCCACCTTCTTATGTTATCTTCATCCTGGCGACTACAGAGGCCCACAAGATACCGATCACAATTCTGTCCAGGTGTCAGCGCTATGACTTTCACCGGATATCCATTGATACCATTGCTGCCAGACTTTCCGAGCTTCTGACTGCAGAAGGGGTGGAAGCAGAGGAGAAGGCTGTACGCTATGTGGCAAAAAAAGGCGATGGGTCCATGCGAGTGCTCTGAGTCTTCTGGATCAGTGTATTTCCTTTTATCTGGGACAGGTGCTTACTTATGATAAAGTCCTGGATGTTCTGGGAGCCGTGGATACAGAGGTATTCAGCAGACTTCTCCGGAAGGTTCTTTCCGGCGATGTGACAGGTTCCATCCATGTGCTGGAGGACCTGATCACAGGCGGCCGTGAGCTGGGACAGTTTGTATCAGATTTTACCTGGTATATGCGAAATCTTCTGCTTGTGAAGACTTCCGAAAATCCGGAGGAAGCCATTGATGTTTCTTCTGAGAATCTGAAGCTTCTGAAGGAAGAGAGCGGGATGACAGATGTGGAGACGCTGATGCGTTACATTCGTATTTTTTCCGATCTGTCCAATCAGATCCGTTTTGCAAGCCAGAAGCGTGTATTGGTGGAAATCGCACTGATCAAGCTGTGCAGACCGGCCATGGAGACAAATCTGGACTCTGTTCTTGACAGGCTTCGTGTCCTGGAAAAGCAGATGGAGGAACGGCCTGTGCAGCAGGTGATCGTTCGGGAGAGCGAGGCCTGTGGAGCCGGGGAACCGGGGGCGGCAGTGACCGGTACAGCAACGGTACAGCAGCAGAAACCACAGAAGGCAGCTCCTGAGGATCTTCAGAAGATCGTGGCAGGCTGGCGTGCCATCGTGGGTCAGACTACCGGACTTTTTAAGCAGTCCCTGCAGCGTGCAGTCCCCAAGTATAACGGAGAGACAGGAGATCCCATCCTTTATGTGGAATTCCAGGATTTTCTGGGGATGAATTATGTAGACAATCCGGAGGCGAAGAAAGAGCTTCAGGACATTATTGCTGCCCGGACAGGCAAAAGCGTGGAGATACATATGCTGGTAGCCAACAAACATCAGCACACCAATCTCGCGCAGATCACAGTAGACGATGCACTTCGGGAGAATATCCACATGGATATCGTAGTGGAAGAAGACCCGGATGAGGAGTCATAAATCCGTAAACAAAAAACAGGAGGAAAGTATTATGGCAAAAAGAGGTGGATTTCCTGGCATGGGTATGCCGGGAAACATGAATAATCTTATGAAACAGGCGCAGAAAATGCAGCGTCAGATGGAAGAAAACCAGAAAGCTCTTGAGGAAAAAGAGTTTACAGCAACAGTAGGCGGCGGAGCTGTTTCCGTTACAGTTTCCGGTAAACGTGAAATAACAAAGGTCACACTTTCCGAGGAAGCGGTAGATCCGGATGATATCGAGATGCTTGAGGACATGATCGCGGCAGCAACAAATGAGGCGCTCCGTCAGGTTGAGTCCGAGTCAGCAGCAGTGATGTCCAAACTCACAGGCGGCCTTGGCGGTCTTGGCGGAGGTCTTCCTTTCTGATGGAATATTACAGCAGCCATATCAATAAACTTATTGAGCAGCTTTCCCATCTTCCGGGGATCGGAGCCAAATCTGCCCAGCGTCTTGCATTTCATATCATGAATATGCCAAAGGACCAGGTGGAGCAGCTGACCGCCTCCATTACCGATGCAAGGCAGAATGTTCAGTACTGTAAGTGCTGTTACACGCTGACAGATCAGGAGCTTTGTCCGATCTGCGCCAATCCCAAAAGGGATCACAGCACGATCATGGTGGTTGAGAATACCAGGGATCTGGCAGCATATGAGAAAACAGGTAAATTTGATGGTGTATATCATGTACTTCATGGTGCGATTTCCCCGATGCTTGGGATCGGGCCGGATGATATCAAACTGAAGGAACTGATGAAGCGCCTTCAGGGGGATGTAAAGGAAGTTATTGTGGCAACCAATTCCAGTCTTGAAGGCGAAACGACAGCTATGTACATCAGTAAGCTGATCAAACCGACCGGGATCAAAGTAAGCCGTATCGCCAGCGGAGTTCCGGTGGGCGGTGATCTGGAATATATTGATGAGGTGACACTTCTCCGGCACTGGAAGGAGAGTGGAACTATAACCGGATCAGGTGAAAAATTCCTGAGGGACATTGCAAAAAGTGATAAGCAGCCAGGAAATTTCCCCAGATTATAAAGGAGGTGAGACTGGTGGCAAAAAAGAAAGCAACCTCATCGGATGTGGCAGCACGCGCAGGAGTTTCCCAGGCAACGGTATCCATGGTGCTGAACCGGAAATATAATGTTTCTTTTTCGAGAGAAACTGTGGAGCGGGTGGAGCAGGCGGCCAGAGAGCTTGGCTATGAGCTTCCCGGACGTCGGAAACACAAAGCTGACAGAAAAGAAAAGCTGATCGTTGTTTTCTGCCCCACACTCACCAGTCCCTATTATGTACTGCTGCTTCAAGGGATCGAGGCTGTGGCCAATGAGCAGGGATATGGGGTATTTATCTGCAACACCCAGCGCGATGCGGGGTTGGAAGAAAAATATCTCCGTATGATGCAGACTATGCGGCCGGCAGGGATCATCTATACCTGCAATCCTCATCCGGATTTCCAGCATCAGGTAGAAAAGATCGCAAAAGAAACACCGCTGGTCATCATCAGCAACAAGGAAAAAACAACCACGGTAGATGCTATCAATCAGGACAACACAGTGGTAGGAAGGCTGATGGCCAGACATCTTCTTGATCTGGGGCACACGGATGTGGCATTTATCACGCCGCCACTTACCAGACGGCAGTGGCAGCGCTCCAAGCGTGTGGAGGGCTTTGTCCGCGAGTTTGAAAAAGAGGGAAAAAAGGATCATGTGCTCATCAAGGCGGCAGATGAGTCCAATGACAGAAAGATCCCGCGGATGGATTCCGAGTATGCCATGGGCTACGAGCTGACCATGGAGCTTCTCCAGGAAGGAAAGAAATTTACGGCTATCGCAGGACAGAATGACATGATGGCCATAGGCGCCATTGATGCGCTGCATGAAATGAGGATACACGTTCCGAAGGATGTTTCTGTCATAGGATGCGACAATATTTTTTATTCCGGCATCCGCAGGATCTCCCTGACAACCATTGATCATTTTGTTGCGCTGAAGGGAAGGGATGCCTGTGACATCATCATCCGTAAGATCGACATGAATGATAAATTTTACCTGGATGAAAGACCTGCCAGCCTGTATAATATCGAATATACCCCGAAGCTGATCACGCGCCGCACGACGGGGTATGCAAGACTGGACAGAAACCAGTCTGATGAACAGAAAAATAAATAATGGCGCAAAAATTATTAATAATAATATATAGAGAGAGTTTCCATGACACATTTGAATAGAAACCTTGTTAGCTACGATAATTACGGCGATATTCGAATTGAGGAAAATGGAAAGAAGCTGTTTTGGGTGAAAAAATTGACAGGCACTATTAATAAAATGTTATTTTATTAATAAAAGATTTATTAATAAAAAGCAGGTGCCTTGACCCCCGCAATGAGTTTGTTATAATGGAATCATCAAGAAAAAGAACGAACGTAAACAGGAGGAAAAAACAATGAAATTTTTTATCGACACAGCTAAAGTAGAGGATATCAGAGAAGCAAATGACATGGGAGTTATCTGTGGAGTTACAACAAACCCGTCTCTGATCGCCAAAGAAGGAAGAGACTTCAACGAGGTGATCAAAGAGATCACAACGATCGTTGACGGACCGATCAGCGGTGAGGTTAAAGCTACCACAACAGATGCTGAGGGAATGATCCGTGAGGGACGTGAGATCGCAGCGATCCATCCGAACATGGTTGTTAAGATTCCTATGACAACAGAGGGACTGAAGGCAGTTAAGGTTCTTTCCTCTGAGGGGATCAAGACAAACGTTACTCTGATCTTTTCTGCTAACCAGGCACTTCTTGCAGCAAGAGCAGGTGCTACATATGTATCTCCGTTCCTTGGAAGACTGGATGACATCTCCACAGATGGCGTTGAGCTGATCCAGCAGATCGCTGAGATGTTTGCAGTTGCAGATATCCCGACAGAGATCATCGCAGCAAGCGTTCGTCATCCAATGCATGTAACTGCATGTGCACTTGCAGGCGCAGATATCGCTACGGTACCGTTCAAGGTAATTGAGCAGATGACACATCATCCGCTGACAGATGCAGGTATCGCTAAATTTCAGGCTGATTACAAGGCAGTATTCGGTGAGTGATCGAAACCTCTTTTATATACAAATTCCCTGTGAACAGCAGGGCACTAAAAAGGAGACATTTATAACATGGATAAGTTAGAACTTCAGAAAGTTGCCAACGAAGTCCGCAAGGATATCGTAACAGCAGTCCATGCAGCAAAGGCCGGCCATCCGGGCGGATCCCTTTCTGCAGCAGACGTGTTCACCTATTTATATTTTGAAGAGATGAACATCGATCCGAAGGATCCTAAAAAGGCAGACCGTGACCGCTTTGTCCTTTCTAAAGGACATACAGCACCGGGACTCTATTCTGTACTTGCAGAGAGAGGATATTTTCCAAAAGAGGATCTGAAAACACTTCGTCATCTGGGCTCCTATCTTCAGGGACATCCGGATATGAAGCATATTCCGGGCGTTGATATGTCCAGTGGTTCTCTTGGTCAGGGAATCTCTGCAGCAGCAGGTATGGCTCTTTCTGCCAAACTCAGTAATGATGACTATCGAGTATATACATTGCTGGGTGATGGTGAGATCGAGGAGGGCCAGGTGTGGGAGGCAGCTATGTTCGCAGGCTTCCGTAAACTGGACAACCTGGTTGTGATCGTAGATAACAATGGACTTCAGATCGATGGTGACATTGCAGATGTATGCTCCCCGTATCCGATCGACAAGAAATTTGAAGCTTTCAATTTCCATGTGATCAATGTTGCGGACGGCAACGATATGGATCAGCTGAAGGCTGCTTTTGATGAGGCAAGAGCTACAAAGGGTATGCCGACAGCTATCATCATGAAAACAGTAAAAGGTAAAGGTGTTTCCTACATGGAGAACGCAGTAGGCTGGCACGGAAAAGCTCCGAATGACGAGCAGTATGCACAGGCAATGGAAGATCTGGAGAAGGTAGGTGAAGCATTATGTCAGAAGTAAAGAAAATCGCAACGAGAGCAAGCTACGGCAGTGCCCTCATAGAACTAGGAAAAAAACACGAGGATCTTATCGTTCTTGACGCTGACCTTGCTGCAGCTACACAGACAGGTATGTTTAAAAAAGAATTCCCGGAGCGTCACATTGACTGCGGTATCGCAGAGTGCAACATGATGGGTATTGCAGCAGGAATCGCTTCCACAGGTAAGGTTCCCTTTGCAAGTACTTTTGCAATGTTTGCAGCAGGACGTGCTTATGAGCAGGTTCGTAACTCCATCGGATATCCGAAGCTGAATGTAAAGATCGGAGCAACTCACGGCGGTATTTCTGTAGGTGAAGACGGCGCCACACATCAGTGCCTGGAGGATTTTGCCCTGATGAGAGTGATTCCGGGCATGGTCGTTGCAAGTCCTTCTGATGATATCGAAGCAAAAGCTATGGTTGCTGCTGCTTACGAGCATCAGGGACCGGTATACATGAGATTCGGACGTCTTGCTGTTCCGGTTATCAATGACAGACCGGATTATAAATTTGAGCTTGGTAAGGGCATCGTTCTCCGCGAGGGAAAAGATCTTACCATCATCGCAAACGGACTTTGCGTTGCACCGGCTCTTGAAGCAGCTGAGAAGCTTGCAGCAGACGGAATCGATGCAAAAGTGATCAATATCCATACCATCAAGCCTCTGGATGAGGACCTTGTTGTTGCAGCTGCCAAAGAAACCGGCAAGGTTGTAACTGTTGAGGAGCATTCCATCATCGGCGGTCTTGGCGGAGCTGTATGCGAGTGCCTGGCTGAGAAGGCACCGGTACCGGTTAAACGTATCGGAATCCATGATGTATTCGGTGAGTCCGGTCCGGCATTAGAGCTTCTTCATAAATACGGTCTCGATGCAGAGGGTATCTATAAGCAGATCAAGGAGTTCGCATAATCAAGATCAACAGGGGATAAGTCTGTTTCTGCAGGAAGTATCTTAAGGATCCCGCAGGCGATCACATCTGCAAGTGCTACCACGGTGGAGAGCCGGGTAGTCTGCAGGGTAAGCTGCTCCATGATTCCGGCAGTATTTACAATGCCGGTGATATGGATGTCCCCTACAGGTGGAAGATCTTTCTGAACACCAGCACCTGGGTAAAGTGCACCATTTCCAATGGTCACATAGCCCAGGTGTTTTTTTTGTCCAAGAGAAGCATCTATGGCGATCACAAGGGCGTGTGGATGAAGCCTTGTGATAAGCGATGAAGTTTTTTCTAGGTTCAGGGCATGGACCGGGCAGGAAAGAGTGCCGTAGACAAAAATATGTCCGGTTTCATGAGGATGAAGAAGGTGTCCGATATATGGGCCTAAACAATCTCCGGTAACACGATCACTGCCAATGCATAAAAACACGATCTCGGTCCATTTTTTAGGACAGTGAAGAATGCATTTTTTCAGAAGATAAGCAATCTCGCCGGATGAACCGTTTTTTTCGGCATCAATGTAAAAAGCCATGAGAAACCTCGATTCTTTTTTCACTCTATCATATCCTGAAAAAAGGAAAAATATGCATGGTGCGGAATCTGTCGCTAAATTCTGTGGACAGACTCTTACATTCTGCTAAAATCCGCATTTTTACTGTGCTATGCTTGGACAGAAGGAGTGATATGAGATGATAGAAGTCATTTATAAGGAGGACACAACAGAACAGGAAACCGCACAGGAATCGTTTTCCATGCCTAGAAATGTAAGGCAGATCGGGCTGGCGAACGGAGATTACAGGATTTATATAGAAGATTATGTATACACATTTCTCTGCAGCCTGGCAGAAGATGAAAAGCCGGAAGGCCAGGGAAGTGTGGCAGTACTTACAGGTGAAATTCAATGGACTGCAGATATGACCTGTATTTTTATAAAAGGTGCCATTGCAGCAGATGGCATGGAGGCTGCGGCAGAACATATTGACTTTTCGGAAAAACTCTGGCAGAAACTGCAGGAGGATAAGGATCAGTATTTTCCGGAGCAGGAGATCGTGGGATGGTTTTTTGCACAGCCTCAGATAGCAATGGAGATCACGGAGCTTTTTGTGAAAGTACATCTCAGACATTTCGGAGGGGAAAAGATCCTGATGCTGATGGATCCTGGAGAACGGGAGGATGCCTTTTTCCGTTATGATGGCGGCATGATGGCAAAACTGAGCGGGTATTATATTTATTATGAGAAAAATTCTCAGATGCAGACGTATATGATCGAACGCAGCCAGAAAGAGGGCGGAGAGGCATCCGAGGAAGTGGAGGACAGGGCTGTCAGAAATTTCAGAAAGATCATAGATAGTAAAAATCCGGAGGAACAGGGAGAAGAGAAAACTTCTGTTTTTTCTTATGCGGCTACGGTGTGTCTGGCACTGGCAGTTCTTGTGGCTGGAGTGGGCTTTTATCGGAATCAGCAGAAAAAAACAGAGGTTCCGGAAGATTATCGCGCTGCTTCTGCTTCGGTGGTGCAGATGACACCTGCAGTAACAGAACCGGTGCAGAGTGTATCGATTTCGCCAAAGGCGGTGCAGACGCAGAAACCGGTGCAGACACAAAAACCGGTGCAGACACAAAAACCGGTACAGACGCAGGAAGCTGTGCGGGGAAACTCCGGTCCCGACGGAAACCACGCAGAAAAGAGAAAAAATCTCAATAACACCGGAACCTCGAAGTTCAAAAAAACAGTCTGTTTCAGAAGCAACGCAAAAAAAAGATAATAAAACAGAAGAGAAAAAAACAGAAGAGACTTCAGTGGCTGCAGGAAATCCTGGAGAAACTTATGTGATCCGCCCGGGAGACACCTTGTATCAGATCAGTCTCAACCGCTATGGTACTGTAGCGGCGATGGAGCAGATCTGTGCATTAAACGGAATTTCTGCCAATGAGATCATTTATCCCGGGCAGGTAATTGTACTACCCTGATGGAGTGTGCTATAATAACTGGAAAACCAATTACAAAATAAAATACTTAAGGTAAGGGATACGGTTGTGAATATCATAAAAAAATACAGAAAAAACAAAAGCGTAAAAAGCTGATGAGGCAAAAAGCCAGGCTTGCACAGGACAGGCTGCGCAGGAAGGCGCTTACTACAGGAGAACATTCTCATTGCCGAAGGATTTCAAGAAAGGGAAAAAGGTGATCACAGCGGCAGTGATCGCTGCTGCAGTCTGCCTGGTTTTTCTCTATGCAGAAAAAAGAAGCTATCACAGCTATAAGTATTAATACAAGCGAACAGGAAGATGTTGTGTCCACACAGTATGTGGACATGGATGGAGATATCCTGAGATACAGTCCGGATGGAGTATCTGTTGTGGACAACAGCATGAATACGATCTGGAATGAAACCTATACAATGCAGAATCCTATTGCAGATGTGAATGGAAGCAGGGCGGTTGTTGCAGACAGCGAGGGAACATTGCTTTATATCTGCGACAAAAAAGGTGTGACCGGAACTGTAACAACATCTTATGCTATTGTAAAAGTGCGGATCGCATCGAATGGAATGGTTGCAGTGATCCTGGACAATGATGATAATACCTGGATCAATTTTTATAATCCGGATGGCAGTCTGGTCGCGGAAAATCTGACTAAGATCGATGATCCGGGATATCCCATGGATGTAGCAGTGTCTGATAACGGAGTGATGATGGTAACATTCCAGTATGTTGATGGAAGCAAGACTACCAGCTATGTGGCATTTTATAATTATGGGGATGTAGGACAGAATGAGGATGATCGGATCGTAAGTGGTTATACCTATGAGAATGTAGTGATCCCGCAGGTGGAATGTATCAGTGACAGTAAGTATATTGCTTTGCGAGATGACGGATTTTCTACTTATCAGGGAAATCAGATCCCCAAAGAAAGCAAAACAGTCAATGTAAAACAGGAGATCGTAAGTACATTTTTCAGTGATGACAGGATTGGCCTGGTATTTAAAAACAATAATAAAGATGATCTGTATACAATGGAAGTCTATAATATGAGCGGACAGCTGAAATTCCGTAAAAATTTCAATATTCCATATACGACTATAAAAATGAGCGGAGATAATATCATCATGTATAACAGCTCGCAGATCTGCGTGATGAACAACCGTGGCGTACAGAAATATGCCGGAAATGTAGATGGAACGATCCGGGATTTCTTTAAGATCGGATGGAATAAATATCTTATGGTACTGGATACAGGCGTCAGCACCATAAAATTCAGTTAAGGGGGCAGATATGAACTGGACATGGCTTGGACTGGCTGTGCTGGTCCTGCTTGCCTTTTCCATGGTGGATGGATACAGGCATGGCTTTGTAAAAGAAGTAGTATCTGCATTGCTTGTTCTGATCTCCGTTGCTCTGGTATGGCTGATCAATCCTTATGTGAATCAGTTCATACGTGAGAATACGTCTGTTTATGAAAAAATCCAGACTGCCAGCGGATCATTTGTGGATTCTCTGGCAGATGGAAAAGAAACCATGGATGAGGAGGAACAGAAGGCGTTGATCAGCAGTATGGATATTCCGGATCTCCTCCAGAAGGGGATAACAGAAAATAATACGGCATTGGTGTATCAATATCTGGCGGTTAATACATTTGCAGGGTATATTTCCGGATATCTGGCCAATGTAGCAGTGAACTGTCTTTCTTTTTTGGTATCATACATACTTTCCTCAATCCTGATCCATGTGCTGGCGTATGCCATGGATCTCCTGGCAAGATTGCCGGTCATTCGTGGGATCAACAAAATAGCCGGCGCCGTAGTAGGAGGCATGAAGTGTATTGTTTTTGTATGGGTCGGAATGCTGGTACTTACGATTTTATGCAACACGGAAATAGGGCAAAAGGGTCTGGGACTGATCCGGGGTGATACAGTACTGGATTTTCTTTATGATAAAAATATTTTTATCCGTATTTTTACAGGAATATTTTATGGTGGGTAAAAGAAACCGCATTTTGCAGACGAAAAAGCACCAGGATACAGGTGGTGACATGTCTGGAAAATGCGGTTTTTGGCGTAAAAATACGTTTTTTAGAAAAAAATGAAATTTATGTAAAAAACATGTTGACAGGTAATGGAAAAAATGCTATTCTATCAGAGTTGTTGGGAACGAATTGTTTTTAAGAAACAGATAAATACATCTGCTTTCAGAAAAATAAAAAAGTAGTTGACAAAAGACAGAAGATATGATAAAGTATCCAAGTCGTCAACGAAACGACAACAAAATCTTAACTCAAAAATGTTTGAAAAAAACTTAAAAAAGTGCTTGACAAACAAAAAGAGATGAGATAAAATAAACGAGCTGTCTGAGAGACAGACACAACAAACCTTGATAACTAAACAGTGAAACACATACGATTCTCGAAAATTTCTTTACATTTAAAGAACGGTTTAAACAAACCAAAAGCAGTAAAAACGAGAGATAGCCAAACGGTTGTCTTGAGTAAACGAATCAAACATTTTATCAGAGAGTTTGATCCTGGCTCAGGATGAACGCTGGCGGCGTGCTTAACACATGCAAGTCGAACGGGAAACCTTTTATTGAAGCTTCGGCAGATTTAGATTGTTTCTAGTGGCGGACGGGTGAGTAACGCGTGGGTAACCTGCCTTATACAGGGGGATAACAGTCAGAAATGACTGCTAATACCGCATAAGCGCACAGAGCTGCATGGCTCGGTGTGAAAAACTCCGGTGGTATAAGATGGACCCGCGTTGGATTAGCTAGTTGGTGAGGTAACGGCCCACCAAGGCGACGATCCATAGCCGGCCTGAGAGGGTGAACGGCCACATTGGGACTGAGACACGGCCCAGACTCCTACGGGAGGCAGCAGTGGGGAATATTGCACAATGGGGGAAACCCTGATGCAGCGACGCCGCGTGAAGGAAGAAGTATCTCGGTATGTAAACTTCTATCAGCAGGGAAGAAAATGACGGTACCTGACTAAGAAGCCCCGGCTAACTACGTGCCAGCAGCCGCGGTAATACGTAGGGGGCAAGCGTTATCCGGATTTACTGGGTGTAAAGGGAGCGTAGAC